>AUXO010009986.1_pt1 | contig 11403 bp, 6 predicted proteins | sample 768731 | NCBI WGS metagenome assembly AUXO01 (sample SAMN02715735, study PRJNA202380) | gut metagenome | biome: sheep rumen | host: Ovis aries | place: New Zealand: Palmerston North | reverse complement strand
ATTTGCTGCATTTACAATGGCATCTACATTGCCCTGTTTTGTTATGTCGCCTAGAATAGCTTTTATATTTACCATGTTATTCTCCTTCATCATTTAATCTGAATTCATAGATATATATTGTATCACATTGTCTCCATGTTTAATCTACTCATATATAGTTTTTTTGACATCCACTTCATTTGTATATGATAACACACAATAAACAACTAATTGAAATAGTTATCACCATATACATTACTAATTCTGATTAATTATTCTTCCACGTCATAATTCCAAAAGACCACCAAAAATAATCCTTAAATCTTCTTCTGTGGTATAAACCGGTTCTAGTTCTTGATTGTCAATTGCATCCAACATTATTCTTTCTTTTTCCTGTAATCTCAGATATATTTTTTCATCCATGGAAAAATATTCCCCATCGATACTAAAAAGATCCTGCAAATAGTAATATTGTGTATATTGATTTATAGGTAATCCCAAACGATGAATCCTATCTTTAGATTGAAGTAAATGCACAAGATTATAACTGTATTCAAAGTAAATTGCATCATGACATACTGTATGTAAAGAGACAGATTCTGCCAAAGTATGCGGATTTGTTATTAGGACATCAAACTCTCCGCTTCGAAAATCTGAAATCAAACGAGTTCTATCCTCAAGCTCCACCTCCCCCATAATGTATTCAGCTTTTACACCTGCTTGAACAAGCATCTCATATATACTTCGAATGGAGTCCTTGAAAATACACCAAATAATTACTTTTTTTCCTGCTTGTACCAATTCAAGAGACTTATTAACACACTGCTTCTTCTTTGACGGAACTCCCATATTCAAAATTAATTTAGTAATCTCAGCTGAATAATTCACATAATCAATATTATCAATGTCATCTGAGATATCTAAGATATTACTAAATTCACTAATATCCAAAGCCTGTAACAGCATATGCGGATTTGACTCCAATTGCAGTATTCGAATAAATAGCGCTAATGCATTATTTCGATACTTCATGCGCAAGATATCAAAAACCTTCTGTTCCTCATCAGTAACCTTAAATCTAACCAACTCATCAGCATTTGGCTCAGGGACCTGCAACTCTTTTTTTGTTGTTCTACAGAAAAAAGGCTGTATTCTTTCATTTATTATTTTCATATCTGTAGGCAATGGATTTCTTAAAAAAGAAATATCAAATCCAAAGAAATCTTTATATTCATCGTTGTATAAAATATGTAAAAGATTATAAAGATCCATATAAGTATTGGGTATTGGTGTACCAGTCATCGCTATTGTATATGCTGCATACTTAGATATTTCCAAAGCATATTGCGCTCTTTGGCCATTTATCGATTTTACTTTATGTACTTCATCGAAAACCAACAAAGTTCTTTGCGATACAATATGACAGATTTCATTTATGCAAGAAGCAACTCCCTCATAATTAAACAAAAACAAATTGCAACTGGCAGTTTCATATTTTAATGCCATTCGTTTTGCATTCGGACTCTTATATTTTTTATCTTGAACATTAAAATATATCAATTTCTCTTTATCACCGAAACAATTCTTAAACTCGTCAATCCAGGAACCAAATGCATTCTTAGGTCCAATCATAACAATACGATCTACTACACTTTTTTCTTTCAAAAAGCTGTACACTGCTAATGCCGATGATGTTTTTCCTGAACCTGGCACGGAGAAATTTCCTGATTTTGACATTGCATACATAAAAAAAGCATCCTGCATCTGTTTATCTCGAAGCCTTCTTTCCATTCTCCGATCAACAATATCCTTAAATTTCTGAAATCGTTCGTCTAATCTTGTTGCATCAGTTTTTAATTCAATTCCTAGTTTTGCCCTTTTTTCTATGTACAAATTTCTTGCCTGAATATATTCTCTTAATCGGTCAGTCATATGATATTGATATCCGCAAACAGGAATTTTCTTTGAAAGTAATTCATCCATTTTAACGTAATCTGGATATGCCAGACTCGTATCAAAATAGATACTATTATTTTCAATTTTTGAAACTTTATGCTTTATTCGAGATTTATAAAAAGCTTTTCCTTGTAGCCATTCTACTCCATCTGTATTCATGTGAAGTATAAGCTGTCCGTCATAATCCAATATCACGGCATTTTGCTTTAACAGTATTTTTTCCACTATTACTTTTCCTTTGTTATGTTTTATTATTTCATTTATAACAACTTTTTCGGCTGGTAAAACAACAATATCGTCTTTTTTGTTGTTCCATAGCTTTTCAAACTCATCTTGTGATTTTTTTATTCCAGCTAAATAAAACCCATTTACATCTAACCAACTACATACCACTTGAAACGATTCATAATTATGATTTACTGCTGCTTCTGTCTCGTTGTTTGACCCTCTGAAACAAATAATATCCCCCCGCTGATCAGATACTATCCCGCACTTATCATGAAAAATACCTTTCTCTTTAAATGCAATCTTGATATCAACTATTCCACTAGCAATGAAATATGCCAAATTTGAAATATGCTGTTCTTCACCATCTGACAAAGATTCATGCAAGGATTCTAGCATCTCATCTGTAATCTCTTTTCGAAGACTATATCCATTTTTAATCTGCTCATAATCCTCCTTAGAAATATCCTTAGATATTATCAATCGATAGTTATGGCCTTCATTCCCAAAATATTCCAGTCCCTCTGAATACATAGCCAGTGCTTTTGCGGAAAAGTATGCACTAGTCCTACAAAATGTAACTGCTTGCTTAAGTACAGGATTATAAAACTCCTTTGGTATGTCATTATTGTCCGATGTATAAACTGGTAATAATTGCAATTCCCTAAACATTAGTTGCCTCTTTTATTTTTTCTATCAATTCTTCAAGTTTTTCTAGGCTTTCTCTAATATCTTCTCTTTGTTCTTCTGTTAGTTTTTTTATGATTTTTACGTCAATAGCCTCAACATTATCAACCGCTTTTGTAAGCATTTGATTTGGCCTATTTTTCGTCTCAGTTGCCTTTACTTTATTGCTTACAATTTCCATGCTATGTTCTAGTTCTGTTTTAACTTCTTCGTCTGCTCTTACCTTTGAAACAACATCTGAATTTACTTTTCCTGGCTCAGGCAAACTATCTAAAACATTTTCAGAAATATCAATTTCACGTTCAATGAACTCATCAATAAAACTTGACCCTGATATTTTCTTCAAATTTCTAACAAATCTTGTCATATCTCCTGATGGTTGCATTAGAAAGTTCGTAAAAACAATCATCTTTACTTGCTGTCTTTTATCCTCGTCTTTTATCTTCTTTAAGATTCCCTGCAGCTCAACAAGTGGTCCATTTAAATCCATTTCTCTTGCTAGATAAAATTCTCCTGGAGCATTAATAGACTCAAGAAATTCAACTAATAACTCAGCAAGCTCAACTTGTTTTTCTACTTCTTTAGATGTCTGATTAGTACTTTTAGCATAATCATCAACTGAAAGCAAATGACTCGCTATAATATCACGATATATTCCTACAAGTTTATCAATTGGATTATAATCAACTCTTGCATCTTCACCAATCTGAATCTGCAACTCGAGCATCTTAATTTGCTTAGCACTATGCTCATAGTCTCTATCCAAAATTACAGTCTCAAAATAATTGAACTTCGGATTTTTTTTAGCAAGATTACGTAAACAGGAAAATCTTCGATTTCCATCTATAATTCGTCCATCATTAAGCACAACTCCATACTTTTGTTGACCTAACAATTCAATATTTATCTGCGTCTGTTTTAGTCTTTCTGGATTACTATCAGTAATAAATCTCTGGATAATATCGTTATACTCCTCAATATTATCCTTATTCAAAGCGTCCTCCCCTTTCTCCGCTCTAAACTTACTAATCCAAGTTGCAATCCTGTCGTTTTGATCATTAAAGAAAAGATTTGTCAACCTTACCTGGTAAATCGGGTATGTTTCAGTCAATCCATCAACAACCATTTTTGTTGCTCTATCAGTTTTTACAACAGTTTTATTAACGATACCTTCCTGCAATAAATTCATCTTGTACCTCCCTCATAATTCTTCATAGAAATATTCTTTATTTAAATACAATTTTTCCATTGTTGCGTCATAATATAACTCGGAATCTTTAACTAACTGAATGATTTTTTCTTTAAACATGCTTATTCCATAATCATCCTGTAAAAGATCAAGTAAATCATAAATATCTATAGAACGGATGTCTTGTAAAACATGTCGCAAAAAATCAACAGTTGTCCTCTTTGTGTTCCCCTCGTAAAAAAGTATTGTCCCGCCTGTTCTAACAAATGATATTCTCTTACTGTTTTTTAATAATGCACAATTGAACCATTCTCCGAATCCAATATGATGCAACGGATGATCATATCCATCTAGAACCAAAGACTTTATAGTAAAAAACTTACTACCTTCAGCATATTCTAACGTTTCAGTAATATAATCTGTTAATGCCTGCTTATCATATTCCGGCAAAGCTTCTAAAAAATGTGTATAGCGCAAATATTTTCCTTCATCATATTCAATCATCTCTAAACTATTTCTCAAAGAGTCCAATACCATATTAAATTGCTGAACATAAATAATTCTTCTATCTAAAATGCTCTGATCAAACACAGAATTTCTTGTAATCATACTATAAAAATACTCTGATGAAGATGCAAACTTATTGCTAACCAAATAATTCGTGTATACTCTATAACCTAACTCCTTAAAAGCTCTTGGATTAAGATGATCAGAATTTTTCTTTCCAAATTTCTCAACAAATAATTCCCTTATGTCTTCTGTGAAATAAAAATCTCCTATTAAAATATCTGACAAAAACTTCTTCTCTATTTTGCTAAGAATCGGTTGATTAACTGAAAATACCCCGTCATGAAGATAATTTGAAATAAGAGGAACCATATTTGCATTTGCCGTTGTACTAAGTACACCATACTCATTTTCAAAAGCTTCACAAAACTCTTCAATTGAAATAGGTGCAAGTTGATATAATAGATTTTCTGTCTGCTTCCGTCTATCAGCTTTTCCAAACATCAAATAAGGCATCCTTTTTACCGATACATTCCCATCTAAATTCCAAATCCCTTCTGTTTTTTTTAAAAAATTATGTAATTCATATTCATCACGAATATCAAACTCATCCATTAATTCCGGATATTCTCTAAAAAGTTTTAATGTTGAAATTTCAATATTAACAAACCTCTCAAAGTTCATTTTATTTATCATTTCATTAACATCATGTTCTCCAATCACATAATATCGAATTTTATGGCCATACTTCATTAGGATATATTTACTATCTTGTATTCTAGCTTCAAAAGCTCGACTAGATGGAAATAATAACTTTTCATTATTCTGTAAGTTATTCTTTTCAAGTATATCCATATATATATCATACAAATCATAAGATAAAATATCCTTATTCGAACACATTTGTTTAGCCACTTCGCGACAAAGTAATTCACGTTTACAAGGTACATATTTATTTCCGATTAAAATGCTATTTCTATAAAGATATGAATGTACCCTTTCATACAAGCTTGCATCAATGTTTGTATCATCAACAATTTCTTCAATATTCTTATTACCTTTTCTATAAAAAGCTGCCAGATAGTTTTTTACCATCGTATTGGCACCAAATATCATTTCCATTGCCTCATCATCAAAACCATATTCCGAATACCAATACCCCAAATCATCTTCTTTTAACCTAGGCTTTAATCGACACGCTTTATCTATCAACTGGCGTATACGTTCTTTCGACAAATTCATTATATCACCCGCCTCTTGTAATGTTTTGCCCTCGAGGCGCAACTTAATTGCAGTTTTCATATTACCATAAAGCGTTTCAATCCATTCTTCAATATTCTGTAATTTAGCACGATAGCCTCTTTTATACCTTTCTATAATTTCTCTTTGTTCTAATGAAGTAAGTACTTTTTGCCCCAAACCACTTTTCTTAAATATAAAAGGGTAATCCTTAAACAGCACTTCCTGTGATATTTCTTTTTCACTTGAATCAATACTATAAACTATAGTTTTCTCAACTTCTTTCAAAAAACATTCTGAATTAAATATTTCCGTCATCAGTTCTGTTAAATCTATATCTATTGTTTCTTTAAGCATATTCAGCTCAATTAATCTTCTCTCTATAATACTCCTATACCGTTTCATGTCAAATTCAGGGCATTCTTCTGTAATAAGTGTTTCTATTTTTTTACACAGTTCACCCACTTGCAATGAAGAACTCTGATTCATAATGGTATAATTCACAGATGTTTTTAAGTATTCCAAAATTTCGTCGATTGAACTCTTTCCTAGATTCTTAATTCTTTTGATTTTGTAAAACTCTGAGAAAGCGACTTCTGATATATATTTTATCGACGCTCTCAGAAGACAATTCATTGTCCTCACCGAAAACCCTACTTCTTTAATTAAATAATCTAGTTGATAAATACCATGGCGATTTTTAAAATACACTTCACCTATATTCTGGCCAATCAATGAAGGGATTGCTTTTTCAATCATCTTAATGTTACTTACACAATTAGTTTTTAAGTTTTTTTCTTTAACCGGAGTTATATTTGAAAAATCTATTTCCCTGTTTTTGATTTTATTCTGATAATCTAAAATTTCCTCAACACTATTCGAACCTATATTTTTTATTGCTAATAATTCATTTTTTGTCAAAGCCATCATCTGACCTACAGATACGACTTTTGACCTTATTAAACCGTTATAGGCTCTTCCAGACAATTTCAAATAATCTATTGAAATATTATCAAGTTCTATCTCGATACCTCCTTTATATTACATAATCTTCAAAAATCATTCCTAATTGTTTTTTCTTTTCGTCCGTTAGATGAAATAACAGAAAATATCTTTCTATTTAATAAAATCCACCAAAATCATGGTTTGTATCAAAATATGCGAAAACTTAGGATTTATTTACCATTCAGTGCTTTTGATAACTTTTGATAATATAAATTCATGATGCCATATTTTGCATCTACAACATCCAGCCATTGATTAACATTAGCCGAATCAATAGCATTATGCCTTAGTATTGCTGCTATATCAGCTGCCGTTACAATCAATATCGGATGCCCATCATCCACAACTTCACTGTACGCTTGTTTATCTACATAACTAGTTGTAACTAAAATCCCAAATTGTCTATACCTTATTCTGGAAATCAATCTCGACATTGGTTTTACACCAACAGCATTATTTACTGAATAACATTTTGCCTCCAATGCACAATCAATTTTAAGAGGATAATTTGCTTTTCCCTTTGAGCTAATCATGTAATGCCCCAATGCATCTCTTCCACCATCTCGCCAAGGCCGTGTTAAAGAAAAATCAACAAAATTACTGTCCATTTTCTGAACTATATCTGTCGCACATGCTTCAAATCCCTGTTCGAAAACTGAATAATGATCTCTTATTATTTCCAGGCATTTTTTTCCCTCAACATCGCTCTGAAGCTGTTCATACTTTGTTGGAATCTTAAGTATTTTAGGAGCTTTTAATGCATCTATTCCGTCCCTCCCCTTCTTTACAAACTTTTTCCACGCTTCTGGAGCATAGTTAATGCTATTACCGTGATCATATATTAGTTTTTCTATCCATTCTCTCGATATTGGTTTTTTTCCTGTATCTAAAATTGTAAAATACGATTCATAATTTTGAAATCGATTATCTTTTATTGTTCTCCAAAAGGCTACTAAATCTTTATCCGGTGAAATCTTTGGATTCCCCGGTGCTGCAAGCCCTAAGAATTTTACATCTCTTCCATTCCCCGTCTTTTTAAATACAAAAAAAGGCGGAATGTCACTCCAATTTCCTTTTGAGTTTAATAATGCAAATGTATTTTCTAAAATCAAATTACCTTTCTTTTTTGTATCATTTATTCTTTTGCCCGGACTTCTATTATCTCCATAGTACCTAAATATACCCGTTTCCTCATCCAGGTAATCAGGCCATTCTAGTTCTTCCATTGAAGTATACAAAACAATATAAGCATATTTACCAGAACCATCTTCTCTAAGTTTTTTTCTAAAACCACCTGCATTTTCGCAACCAGGTATCAATTTATGAAAAGGTTCCGCAGACATATTAGGAGTATTTCCACCTTTATATATACAATCAATAATTAAATCAGATGAATCAAGTTTATCATACTCAATCTCCATACCTTCCTCCAATACATTACAAACAATAAATATTTAACTAGCCCACATTAATCATCGACTGAAATACTAGTTTTTTTGGGTTTTATAAAACCGTTTTCTTTAGCTATTTTATTAATCCAAGTTCTCTTCACAACTAAATTAACCGGATGTTCTGCTTTTTTTATTGTATAATATAAATATACCTCATCATCAAATCCATCTCCTTTAAACCTATAGCCAATTATATTCCCCTTATCATCCTTAACTTCTTCTCCCATTTTACCTTTGGCCATTTTATTTGCATATTCTAGCAGTATGGATTTTGTTTTTTTACACTTTTTCTCAATTTCAACCAATAACTTTTCTTTACTGACCAGTGAGTAGTATGCATATTCAATATTTTCTGATTTAAGTGGTCTCTTATTTGCATGTGGCCATATAAACATATAATATTTAGTTTCTAACTCATCATTTATTAACCATCCAATTTTCCCGCTCGATGAATTTAATAATTCCAGCGCAAAAGTACTTAGCGGCTTATAAAAATATATATAATCCATCTGTGCCTTTTCATCAATTACAAATTCGTTCCCGTTTTGGGTATATATAACATCAATTCCCTTCTTTTGAAGATTTTCATCTTCTATTCTTTTAAAAGTTACTTTTGATTTATCCGTATTAACTAATTTATCATAATAATTCGCTATCATGAACTGTGACATAATATTCTTTTCTGTTTTTAAATCAAAGTAAAAAGAAGATTTATTTTTATAATCATAAACCGGCTTCTCTTCGTATTTATCAGAAGAATTAGCAACAAACCCAAAACACCTTTTATCCTCATAATCGTAAAATTGCAAATGTCCCGTACAATCACGTTTTTTATATATAAAGGTTATGGTCTTTCCTGCCAACAAGTCCATACTTTCATCAGGAGTAAAAACATGCTCCCCCCATTTTTTCTTGAATCTTACTTTATTCACATCTCCATTACTATCTGTCCAATCACCGCTATAATACTCATCTATATTCATATCATATCTCCTTATATAATTGAATCGCATGTAATGTAACTGTAAAATACTTTTCTATTATTCTTTATTCAAAATCTCATCCAACTTCACTTCCATGTCCTTTATTAGATTAACTACCAAGGCATTACCCATCATAAATCTTCTCTTTTTAGATGGCATTTCAATAGTTTCTCCATTAACTAAACAATATTTAGTATGATTTGTTGGAAAGCCTTGAATTCTTTCAGCCTCAGTATCTGTAAGCAGTCTAATTTTTCCCGTTTTCTTGTCTCTAACTATATGCGTTGTTCTGCTAAAGCCTCCTTCAGAAGTAAGCATAGTTCTTGCTGGCTTATCATATTCATCAATCATAGGCATTGCACCTTCTGAGAAAAGATACTTATGCCCATTTGCCGCTGTTCTAGCAATTTTCTTTGCTCCTTTTAAATATTGCCATGTATGTCTTTCCTCTTTTGATAAAACATTTTCAGACTCATCACTATGATTCACAGCTGGATCAGTATAATAGAGTCTATCTTCTGGAATAAAAAATCTTTCTTCAACATCACCTTCATCCATTATATCTCCAAGCGTAATACATTCTCCTGTATAATCAGGAACTGTCTTTATTGTATAAATAGTTCCTTTTCTCATTATACCGGAATTTTCAAAGTTAAACTCGAACTTGCTAGAAACGTCACCTACTTTATCTGGTAATACAGCTGTAGATATTTTATCTGAATTTATCTTGTTAACCTTGAATATAGACGCAAAAAAACCACTTTTATCCAAAATTTCTGTAGTTGCTCCTGTTACTCCATCATTTTCAAATAATCCTTCTGTCATTTTTCCGTAATTGGTATCATTTTTATATGCAAATATGAAAGTACGTCTTCTTCTCTGCTGATATCCATATTCAGCCGCATTTATTACTCTCCATTCAACTGTATAACCTTCTTCATTAAACCCAGATAAAATAATTCCGAAATCTCTTCCACGCTGCCTAGCTGGAGACTTTAATAGTCTATCCACATTTTCAAGTAGAACAAAGGCCGGTTTTTTTACTTCTAGTATTTCACGTATAGACCACCAAAGCACACCTTTCTTTCCTTTTATTCCTTTAGATGTAGCTATAGAAGATGCAACTGAATAATCCTGGCAAGGAAATCCTCCTACTAAAAGATTAAAATCAGGTATCATTTTTTTATCTACTTTTTCAATATCTTTGTTAGTTGTATCCTTTCCTGCCTTGTCTAATACCGTGCCAAAATGATAAACATAACAATCATGAGCATACTGAGTGTTCTTCTCCGCAGGTTCCCACTGATTGAACCACACTGTTTGCCATTTTTCAGGTTTTTTCATATCTTCAAGTGTATCAATGTGGTTAAGTCCGCATCTGAATCCTCCTACACCTGCAAATAGCTCACAAACTGTTCTTTCCATAAATAAAACCAAATCCTTTCATGTTTTTTCTCTAATTATATCAAATCTAATCCAATAGATCAAGCCAAATTCTTACAAATTCAGCATTTTTTATGCAATTATTTTCTAATCATAGCTTACTACTTTAATCTATCTTGTATTTGCGATAAAACATATGTATTGTTCAACCAGAAGCATTGTTTCGGATACATTCTTCCGTCAGGTAATTCATAAGTATCCTGAGCATTTTGCGCGTGTGGTCTCACATGGCAAACCGGATTTTCGGAACTTCCCGGGAAATTATTGTATCTCTTATTATTAATTACTTTTACTTCAAGTCCATCTATTAATACCTGTTTTGTTCTTATCCAGACTTTTTTAACTTCCTGCAAATCGTCATATGGAATATTCCAGAACTGACACCCTTTCAATACAAGCTCATCGTTTTTGTTGTATTTATATACTACAAATAAGAATCTAGTTTCACTCAGATAATTAAAAAAGTCAGATGTCTCCCATTCCTCATTAACAAGCTCTTTAAACTTAAAAGTCGGAAATGACATACTCTCTTTTATCTTATCATTCTTACCGATTCTTATTGTTTTTACAATAATATTGGCTTTTTCAAATTCTTCCGCCTTATTACCCTTTATTCCTAGCATTCTATAAGCCAAAATTGCCTCTAGTTGCTTTGGCTTTTTTTCATAATCAATGTCAAAGGCTTCACAGATTTCTTTCTCTGTCATCCCGCTATATTTATCTACTTTTTCAATTACAG
>AUXO017399123.1_pt1 | contig 11404 bp, 12 predicted proteins | sample 768731 | NCBI WGS metagenome assembly AUXO01 (sample SAMN02715735, study PRJNA202380) | gut metagenome | biome: sheep rumen | host: Ovis aries | place: New Zealand: Palmerston North | reverse complement strand
ATATATAGTTTAGGAATTAGTATTCATAAGTCATGGGTTCCTTTTTGAAGATAATGTCAACAAAGACTTTCACTCTTGCGAAGTATTCGCGAACATACGTCATGAGTGCCATCTTTGAATTTGGATCTGTTGCATTGAAGCCTTTTATATCATGTACATCAAGACCAAGATGTTCTGCAAGATAAATGGCTCGTTCATTATGGAACCTCTGTGATATTAGCACAAAATTGTGTATGTCATACACCTTGACAACTCTGACAACGGCATCAAGAGTACGAAAACCTTTACCATCGAGAATGATGTCATTAGCATCAATTCCACGTGCGACGAGAGAATCCCTCATGCATTCAACTTCATTCACTCCATCAAGACTGTTTTCGTCTCCACTGATAAGTATATGCTTTATTTTACCATCTTTGTATAGCTTCTCGGTTGCGTCGATACGATACTTGAAAAAGAAGTTCTTCCGTCTCCCTATCCTTGTTTGAGGAGTCGTTCCTAACAAGAGACCGTATTCAGTTTGGGATATACAATCGATGTCAGAGAAAACCTTGCCTTTTGCATTGTTTTCTACAATCTGATTGCAGACCAATACAATTGTTATACAAGCAACAAGTACAAAAGCTACCAGCCAAATTATTACTTTCAGATATTTCTTTACTTTCATTATTTTATGTCGTTGTTATTCATCGGTTTCCATTCTTTCACCAGATTGGCTAATCTTTCTATTGCTTCTTCATAATCCGATGCGTAGTATAAAGTATAGTCTATCCAATTGTCATCTATCAAAAAGCATTTCTCTAAGAATAATGCACATGGATTGTCGCTAAACTTACCTGTCATAATGAAGTAGTCTTTTCCCTCTTCAATGCAAACATTTAATGAGTCTGATAGATTTTGGACAGCCTCTTTGATGTTCCATCCTTCAATATTAGGTTCTACAAACATTGTTAAGGCTATTTCATTCACGCTATCATTAGGGAAACGAAAACGGGCTGTTCCTGGTGTTGTATCGGTTGCCACAAAGAGTTCCGGATAACTGATTCTGACATTGTATGCTTTATCCAAATAAGTTATCATCTTTGCTGTATCAATTTGATGTTTCAACTTTTGCACAGCACGAAATTGTACATTCTCGGGACTAGTCCAAGAACACTTGTATCTGTCCAGATTTATGAAACATGACGCGATACAACATAGAGTTAAAATACACAATAACAAACCTGTCTTCTTCATAAGTAACTCTTCTTTATTTTGTTTCTTTATACCAAGGCACACTCGTTCTCATTGCCAAGGTAATAGCTTCTCCGACTATTGCAAAATTAGCCAGAAGATAGTGGTTAGTGTTCCACCCACGAACTGTAGAACCTGCAATCTCACCGGTTTTTAACAACCTTTTTCTGAAATCAGTATCTCCAAAGTATGTGGCAGCTCCAATAGCAAATGCTGTTCCAGATGGGCTGAGGTTGAATAGGATTGGGCCTGAGTCTATGCTCATACCTAACCAACAGGTGCGGTCGTAATATTCTCGGATTCCTGCCAGTGGTCGATGTTGCATAAAATGCTTCTTAAGTAGCTCATACTGCTCTCGTGCAAAATCTTCATCTACGAAAGTCAGGTAATAGCATATCAATGCAGAGTACGAGCCTACAACAGGTGCAGAGAGTTCTATGCCATCATAGTTCAGGAAAGATTTCAAGAGTCCCGTTTCTTTGTCTGTCCATTCATTCTTGGCCTTATTCAGCCATTCTTTTATAGTGCCTTGGTATCGGTCATCACATTGCTGTGTGAAATTACACAATGCGACAAGCGTCACCAACATGTCTGGAACATACACCGCTTCATTGGGGTATGTCAGCAGGTTTAAGGTAGGACTTTTCTTCATGCGCCAGTTCAGTGTACTGCATATTTTATAATAGAGATCATCATATTTGTCATTACCTCCCGCTGTTTTATAGCCACTAATCATCCACGCCAGAATGCTTAAGTAGGACATGTGACTCTTTTCACTGTCCCAGCTTTCAAGTGGATCCTCATACCATCTGTCTTCATCATATGCACGGAGTTCAGGAGACAATACAATCTCTATAAGTTTGTCTATCTGACCAACAGATTTATCTTTCTCTTCAGGATAAAGCTTGCTGATGTTCACCAGTGCTGCTGATAACATGGAGCAGGAGTACATGGCCCACTCTCCCTGGAACTGAGAACCTATTCCTCCTGGCATTTCGTTTAGAACGATGTCCGGTGAAGAAACCAACTTGTTTACAAGATAATTCCTCCTGCGTAATATCTCTGTTTTCTCTCCATCAAATGTTCCATGTCCAATGGTGGAAATTGTCACCCACAGCCATTTCAGTGCTATAAGGACTGCGATGACGGCTATTGTTTTCAGTATCATTCTATATGGTTTCTTTAGTCTTCTTGCCATATCTCTAATCAAACTTCGGGTACCAGTCTAAATTTGCACAGTGCTTTTCCAACTGTCATTGCCTTAATACTTTTGATGTCGATTACTCTTGTTCCTTTTGGTCATATAGTTGAAGATCTGTGATTTCAAATTTCATCTTGTCACCTGTGATGATGACTTTGTCACTTTGATGTTGTTCATCAGCAGACTCAATATTGATTAATATATAACCAACCGAGAACTTTTTGTCTTTCTCTCCTTTGACATAATCAACAAGTTTTTCAAGATCTTCAATAGCGATAGAGGCCTTGAAAAGCCCATGATTTGTCCTCAACAAAAGTGCATAGTCTTTATCTTTATACTTTGCTATGACATTCCATGGATTGGAAAGTAAGTAGTTCATTTTTTCAATCTTCCAGCCATTTGAAGATAGATTCTGCAGCATGCCTTTGAATGCACATATTCTTATTTCATCCAATGTCTTGATGCTGTTATTGTCATATTTACCATGAGCCGTATATGCTTTCCTCAGATGGGCATGAGAATATGCTACAACTTGCCAATAAACAATAGCAGACGATAAACTTGACATGAGGTCTTTCTCTGATCTCATATATTCGACATCTTCCTTTATTGGCAGGAGGTAGTGCATGGCCAAGTCGGATAGTTCAAACATATAGTGAGCAGGGATGTTTATTTTAAAGTATTCATTGTCAACATCGCTCAGCAAATATGTGATATTACAGATTCGTTCCTTATCTGATTGGTAGAGTTCGTCTGCAATACAAGTCTCAGCTGCCTTACCCATAAAATACCTGAAGATTCTCATGATTTCAATATCAGACATAGTTGACACATTGGGGTAATGCTCCTCGAATAGTTTTGATAATTCGACAGCTTTCTTTTGGAATCCTCGCTCGTAAGCAATCTGCACATCCGAAGGATTCTTGATTAAGTAGTGACTAATGGCACTTTCGATGACTCTTTTCTCTGTTTCCATTCGCTCTTTTTATTCTTTTATGACATTGCCCACAAAAGGTTAACAATGCAAGAAAAAAATGTGTCAATAATCTAAATACTGTATCTCAAACTGGAAAATTTAAGCGCCATGTGATCCGATAGGGTAAACATGGCGCAGTTGGATGGAGTCTGATTTGTTGAGAATATAAGTTCTACTAATAGAACACGACTTCCTCTAATTTTGATATATGGATATTGATTATCCCCAATATTATGATTTTATGGAAATGTAATTGTTGTTTTTAGAGAGTATAACTATCCTCACAATTCTGAAATATCATACCTTCAAGAAAATTGCTTATTATTTTGAGGGTATTTGTGCTTTTAGGTTTTCGATGAACTCGTTCTTTGACTGTATCGTTTCGTCCTTGGCCTTCAAGGTTGCTCTTAGGCTTTCGACCTCTCTGCGGAGCGAGTCATTTTCAAACATCAGGTTCGTGTTGACTGATACATTTCCGACGTAGTTGTTGTTTCCGGCAACATTGTTGGCCTTGAACGTACTATTCGTCCTAAAGTAATCAAGCGGCATCCCAAAGAAGTCTGCCAGCGTTTCCAGCTTTGAAAGGCTGATGTCCTTGGTGCGCTTAAAGTATGCCATTGTCTGTTTGCTCTTTTTGAAAAGGAGCGTGATCAGTTCCTGCTGGCGCTCCTTGGGGAGTCCATCGTAGAGGGTGTTGATAAGTTCAATGTTCAGCATTGTCTCACTTAATTAGGGTTATATGTTAAAATGTTATTAAAATCTCAATATATTGAGCAAAATATTTTGCAGGTTAATTATTTTGAGCTAAATTTGCATGCAAAAATACGCATTTTCTTTGATATGACAATGAGAAATTGGGATTTTAACATAAAAATATTAAGCAAATGACCCAAAAAGATGTGGCGGCATATTATGGCGCATTATCCAGAGGTGACAAAGGAAGATTTACTGCATTTGTAAGTTTACGTCTTGGTGGCTCGCCTCATTCCTGGCAGCATCGCCTGCTTTGTGTAGCACGAGATACGGCAATCCGTCCGTTGTCACCAGTCATCGTTAGGGAGTTGAGTTGTATCATTCGGAGCGGCAGTTGGAAAATTGATATTGAGGATAATACTCAATAGAAATAGTTTAATATTGAGTACACATGATCAAAGAGAAATACATCGATGCCATCAAATCGCGGGTTGACATCTGCCAGCTCGTTATGGACTTATGTCCGGGAACCAAGCTGCTGAAGGCTGGGCAGAACCGCAAGAAGTGCTGCTGTGTCTTCCATGGGGACAAGTCACCATCCTTGATGCTCGATACTGCATTGAATCGATATAAATGCTTCGGTTGCGGGAAAGGTGGGGATGTCATCACTTTTGTCGAGGACTTCAAAGGCTTCAACTTTGTTGATGCCGTGAAGTTCCTGCTGAAGCAGTATTGTCCAGATGTCGATACAAGCGATTTGGAGGCCAAACTCACTCCAGAGGAACAGGAACAACAGAGGCTGAGGGAATCCATGTTCATCTATAATCAGTTAGCCTATGAGTTCTTCCGCGAGCAGTATGAAGCGGACAACGAGGAAGCCCTCCAGTGCAGGCTTTATGCCGAAAGGATTGAGGGAAGTCCCTTGAAGGGACGTTGGGATAGCGATTACTGCAAGACAATTGGCTTGGGGTATAGCCCGAAACGAGGCAATCAGTTGCTTGCTTACGCTCAGAAGAATCATTGGCCACTTGACATTCTTCTCCAGATCGGACTGATTGGAGAGAGTGAGGAGCGCAAGGGTCAATACTATGATTTCTACAGAGGTCGTCTGATGATTCCGCAACGCGACCGCTTTGGACGGATAATCACCTTCACCGCCCGTACCCTTGACCCGCGTGATACGACCAAGTATCTTAATGGCCGTGACAGCCTTATATATAAAAAGAGTACCAGTATCTTCGGTATTGACGTGGCGATGAAGGCAGCCCGACAGTCAGGGAAAGTCTATTTGTTGGAAGGTGCTCCCGATGTCATGCGACTCCAATCTTTGGGTATTTGCAATGTGGTAGCAACCCTTGGCGGTTCCTGGTCAAAGGAACAACTCAGGGTATTCAGTCATTTCGGTTGTACGCTTTGTTTCATTCCTGATGCCGATATTCCCAAGGAGGGGGAACGGTTCGGTAAAGGCGAACAGTTCGTCTTCAGTAATGGTCGGTTGGCAACGGAGATGGGCTTTCAGGTGTCTGTCAGGGAGATTCCTGCTGAGGAAGGTGTGAAGCAGGATGCGGATTCATATATCACCAGTATTGAACGATGGGAGTCTTTGTTGGAAAAGGATTTTATCTTATGGTACGCCGACAAGCACTATGAGATGGATGGCACCAATGATGACCAGCTCAGGGTCATCTGTGATGTCTGTGACCTCCTTGTCCACATACAAAGCGATGTCATGCAAGCCTCCTTGCTCACTGACTTGAAAGGGAAGTTCAAGAAAGCCGCCGTATGGCGTACAGCCCTTGCGGATGCTGCCAGGCGGTTACAGGAGCAGAAGCACAAGAAGGCCATCGAGAAGGCCGATGAGCTGGAAGGCTACCGTTTCTACCGTCGTGGCCATCACTATTACGACATCGACCAGCAAGGCAGGGAGCGCGAATGGACGAATTTCATCATCCGTCCGTTGTTCTTAATTGCCGAGGACAAGAATCCTACCCGAATCTTCGAGCTGGAGAATGAAAATGGCATCCGTAAGACCATTGAGCTGCGCCAGATGGATGTCACCAAACTCGACCGTTTCAAGGACCAGATTGAAGGTAAGGGAAATTTCCGCTTTTTCGAGAAGCAGGAGAAGTACGAGCTGCTGAAAGCCTTCATGTATGAAAAGACCGAGGAAGCCCAGAGGGTGCCTCAGATGGGTTGGAACAATATCGGTGAGAAAGGCTTCTATGCTTTCTGTAACGGTATCGTCTATGAAGGTCGCTGGCAGCCCGTCGATGATTATGGCATCATCCGTCTTGACACGGAGAACTTCTATCTTCCTGCCATGTCGAAGATCCACCAGCGTAACCGTACAAGTTTCGTCAACGAGCGTCGCTTCATGCATGACTCAAAGACAGCAGTAAGCTTGCAGCAGTATTTTCAGCTAATTGTTGACCTTTACGGTGACAATGGGGTCATTGCTCTCTGTTTCTACATGGCTACGCTCTTCCGTGATGTCATCATTGACAGCACACGCTCATTTCCTCTCTTGAATATCTATGGTAAGAAAGGAACGGGTAAGACCGAGTTTGCCATATCCATCATAAGCCTTTTCCAGCGTAACCCTGAGGTCAGCAATCTGGAAAGCACGACCTACTATGCCATGGGTGACAAGTGTGCAGAGGTCAGTAATATGCTCGTTCATTTCGATGAATACAAGAACTCGCTCAGCCATAAGCATATTGATTTCCTGAAGGGCATCTATGACAATGCCGGTCGAACCAAACGCAGTGCCGACGGGGAACGGCGAGAGGCCACTAATGTAAATTGCGGTGTGGTGCTCACAGGTCAGGAGATGCCTACTGCTGATGTCGCCCTGTTCTCCCGTGTCCTCTTCCTCGAATCCCAGCGAAGCGAACGTACAAGGGAGGAAACAGACAAGTTCCACCAGCTTATCCAATTACGTAACCAGTGTCCCACCAACATCACGGTCGAATTGGTGCGCTATCGCAAGAACTTTGAGTCACGTTGGCATAGAGCATGGGAACGTGCGCTTGGTGAAATCAAGAGTAAGGTGGATTACAATATCATCGGCGAGCGTTTCATCAATAACTGGGCCATGATGCTTGCTACCTATTATTGTCTGGAGCCTGAGCTGTCTGCCATCAAGGGGTTTCCTTTCGATGGCAAGCGTGTCTATGACATCTGCAAGCAGGGACTCAACTACCAGCACTCGCTGTGTAACAGTACCGACGAGATAGCCACCTTCTGGTCAATGTTCTCAAAGTCCAGGCAGCTTGGCGACATAAAGGAAGGTCAGGACTACAAGATTAGCCTTGTGAACAGCCTGAAGGTCAGTCAGCGTAAGTCACCGGCCAAGGTCTATGACTTCAAGAACGGTACGTATGTACTGTTTGTCCGAGAGAAAATCTGTCTGGCTAAAGCCAACATCCAGGCCAAGCGAGAGGGAAAGACCATGATTCCCGATGACTCGCTGCTCAGCTACCTGACCTCCACACCTGAATACTACGGCAAAACACATTCTGCCCTGAAGTTCTATGTCTATGATGAGACAGGTAATCCTGTGAGACGGGCCAATGAGAAGGGCGACCAAGAGCTCTTCTATGACCAAGAACGTGTCCTTGCTTTTGACTATGAGAGCATCTGCTCCAATTATGACATAGACCTTCGTACTATGAAAGAGAGCATTAACAATCGTATCACCTCAAAATTTCAAGCAGATGAGCCAGAGCAATAGTTTTCCCCTGTTTTTCACCTTGGAACGTGTCGATAACGGTTATATCCTTTCCTCAAAGGAAGAAACGGGTAGCCTGACGCAGGAAGCCACATTCAGGAAAGAGGTTGTCGCTGAAGACAAAATCCATTCCCGTATAGGTCAGTTGCTTCATCCTGATGCTTTGGTGAAGGAGCATCCTGTCGTGTTTCGTGTTGAAGCAGTCAGTGAGAATACCTATAAGTCTGAGGAAGGGGTACAGGTGGAGAGTCTGATGGAAGCCAAGCTTGCCTTTGCCCATTTCAAATCCAAGAACATACCGCCAGGCACTGTTCTTGCCTTGCTTGTGGAAGATACCAAGTCAATAGAATTCTATGGGCTGGAGGCAGAGAAAATAGCCAAGATGAATAACCTGAAGGTCATCCGATCCAGCGGCATCCCCATGCTCCGTTTCCCGAACTCCAAGGAGGGACAGAAACATCTGGCTTCTCTTTGCACGAACATGACCGTTATGAATACCAGTCACGAGAAAATCCTTCAATGGTATTCTGAACACCAGGTTGAGACAGAAGTCAGTAGTAAAAAATAAGGAGGATTTAACGACATTAAGAAACAGAATAATGAAAACAAGAATTATAGCAGTCGCCAATCATAAGGGCGGTGTCGGAAAGACAACGACAGTCAGCAATCTGGGCAGTATCCTTGCCCGAAGAGGATATAAGGTGCTGCTCATAGATTTGGATGCGCAGGCTAATCTAACATCTTCCCTTATAACATCAGCGGAAAATGCGACCATCTATGATGCGATGACAGGTAAAGAGGAAAGACTGCCGATGGTGACAGTCGCTGACCGTCTTCATCTTGTTCCTGCCTCGCTGACCCTTGCGATGGCAGATGTTGAATTGTCCTCAGCCATTGCCAGGGAGCGGATTCTCTCAGAGCTGTTGTCAAAGTCGGATGTGGAAGGAACATACGATTTTGTGCTTTTTGACTGTCCTCCATCGTTGGGGCTGATGACCCTGAACGCTTTTACGGCGGCTACCGATATCATCATTCCTTTGGTCTCAGAGGTGTTGCCGTTCAAAGGACTCACCATGATCAATGACTTCATCAAGATGGTGCATACCAGACTGAACCCGGCAGCCCATGTCACAGGCATTCTCATCACCCGATGGGAGTCCAGCAAGCTTTCCAAAGGAATTGAGGAGAACCTACGTCAGGCATTAGGTGATATTGTCTTCCAGACGAAGATACGAAAGAATATCCGCTTGGCCGAAGCCCCGTTGGAGAATGCCAATATTGTGGACTATGACCCAAGGAGCAATGGGGCTATGGACTATCAGGCTTTTGCCGATGAGTTTATGAGACGCATACAATCAACTCAAAACGAAAGACAACATGAACAATAATAGTTTAGATGCCCTTTTTACGGGGTTAACAGGAACCCAAACAGCGGAGTCCGCCAAAGATGATGCCTCTTCCTCATCAAAGTCCAGGCAAGAGCAGAGGTCTGATTTGCCCAAGGACGAGAAAAAAGCGGAGGAACGTTTCTGCACCATCGTTTCTTCAGACCTCATACATAAGATACGCATCATTGCCAACCGTGAAAGGTTACAGATAAAGGAAGTGGTCAATGCGGCCTTTGAGAAAGCCATCAAAGGTTACGAGCGTAAGCACGGAACGATAGATGATGACGTGAAACGTAATGCAAAGGATTTGTTTTGACTTATAACATTATTTTAATTCTACTGCTTAATATTGTGTACTAATAGGAATAGCTTCTTGTAACCCATCATTGCCAAGTGCGCCCTTTTTGAGATGATGATGTATGGGACGGCAGATTATTTAGAATAGTCTGCCGTCTTTTATTTTAGAAAGTTTTGGCTTTCAATCTTATTGTTGGTTCTAATCTGGGATACGGTTAGAACCAATTGTTGTATTTGCCCCAAAATATTGCGGTCTTTGCTCTATATTTAACGATTGTGGCTATTAAAGGATATAATTTTGCACTGGCAATTTTGCCAATGAACAATTAAATCCAAGCGCAACCGCAATGAGTACATTTGTAATTTTCGTCATCGTTCTGACCCTCGGCTACATACTCTACTATGCAGCCATGATAACCATAGACATGACAGCAAAGTCCAAGACCGAAACTGCTATGGAAGAGACCATATCAGCTGATGGCATTTCCGATGATGAAGAAGAGTATGCGCCTCGTAGTGTTGTGGAGAATGCGGCCACAGGTGGCTTTAGTTTCATGGAGCCTTACCCTGATGGAACAGAAGCACACAGTGAGGACATCAACGAAGCAGAAGTGATTGATGAGCCGACAGAAGAACCATTGGAAGTATCGACTTCTGATGAAAATGCACCTGTTGTGTTTCAAGAGCCGGAGTCTATGGATTCAAGTTCTGCTGAAGCCGAAGATAATGAGTCGGTAGAAACACCCATTTCTGAAGAACCAGAGCAAACCGAGGAAATACCAGTTGATGATAACTCAACTGAGGCAGCTGAATCAGATGCAGCCCCTGAAGCACCATTCTCTGAGGCAAGCAATATCACGATGATTGATGATGTTGACGAGGAGCCGGTAAAAAAAGAGGATGATGAGCCTTTTGATGAAGACAAGGCTTTCGACAAGACCTTATTCACACCCCAGTATGGCGTGACTGAGATTGTCGCTCCAGCTGTTACTGAGCAGACAGTCATTCATGCCATAGAAACCAATTCTGCCTTGGATTCCATTCTCACCAAAGATTTTGGTATGGACGTAAGCACCTTGAAGGAAGTGATGCATCAGGGCAGTAACAACAAATATGGATTGGAGCTAACCGATGAAGTGCAGAAGTATTAAATCCATGACAGGCAGGATTCTCTCTTCCCTTACGTCGCTCACTCTTTGTCTGCAAGCATCAGCCAAGAGCGGAGCGGTGGATTACTCGTGGGGCGCAGACGGTCTGGCGGAAGCCACTACCTTCGTAGGAACGATGATGATTTATACCATCGATGTTCTCTATGCGGTAGCTGCTATTGTGGTTATCGTCTCTGCCCTTCAGATATACATCAAGATGAACAACCATGAAGGTGACATCACGAAGAGCATCATGTACCTGATTGGAGGCATCCTGTTTATGATTGGAGCCATGATCGTCGCACCGGCTTTCTTCGGCTACCAGAACATGAACTTCATTTTTTGAATATTGTATTCGCGAACAACAATAGGAGTTAATTCACTGATTGTTAAACCAAAAACGTAAAGAACAGAAATGATCAAAATCGTTAAGAACGCCATCTCTTCTGCGGCTCACCGCGCCAAGGGAATGGGAATGCGAGTCAAGGCAGCCATGCTGATGGCTTGTATCGCCCTCCTGAAGCCCGTAGGTGTCTTCGCTCAGTCGCTGGCCAATACCGGCTACGATGCTGGAACCAGTGCCATGGAGGAGGTGGCTACACAGATTGCGGCATACGTCCCCTACGTTGTGAACCTCTGCTACGCCCTTGCTGGCGTAGTGGCTATTGTAGGTGCCATCAGCGTTTACATCGCCATGAACAACGAGGAGCAGGACGTGAAGAAGAAGATCATGATGGT
>AUXO017062909.1_pt1 | contig 11404 bp, 2 predicted proteins | sample 768731 | NCBI WGS metagenome assembly AUXO01 (sample SAMN02715735, study PRJNA202380) | gut metagenome | biome: sheep rumen | host: Ovis aries | place: New Zealand: Palmerston North | reverse complement strand
TTGCCATTACTGTTATCAAACATTATATAGTCATATTTTGTACCTATGTATATTTTACAATCATCTAATAATGTGATAGACCACGGATTAGTTAATGGTGAATTCATGATAATTTCCGTAGCGTTTTCTACTTGTGGTGTATCATCAGCCAATTTATTTTCTTGTATAGTAAATGATGTAACGGCGTTTTCTCTAAAATCAATAAAATCAGAGCTAAAATATGGTATATTTAAATCATTAATATTTGCATATCCAGCATTATTTGTTGTCCCACTATATATTAAATGATTTTTATCATTAAGATATAAATTAAAGGGTACAGCAAAATTAACATCTTCTACTGTGTCATTTGAAGATTGTTTTTTTATTTGAATATTGATATCCCAAACATCTGTCTTGTATCCTTCTGCATATGTGGAGTCATAATCTTCCATATAAAATTTACTTGATAGAGTATCATTTTTCATTGAAATATAAGGAATTAAATCACTTAATACAGTTTTAACGGTAATAACTTTGATACTTTCACGATATTGAGGGTATATAGTAGTGGCTGTTTTATCTTTGTTTATATAGTAAATAATATATTTTGTTTCGCCTAATTCATGCGGAGTAACGGTAATATCTTTTACCACGTCATCATAAAAAATATAATTATTATTTTTACTTAAGTCTGTTTGATCATATCCGTCGAAGTAATTAAAAACTTTTACAGATCCTTGTTCAACGTCACGTCCTCTTTCATCTTTAAAAGTTAAATCTAAAATATTAAGGATGTCTTTATATATTAAAACGTCTTGCCCAATTTCTTCTTCTGGAATGAAAAGGTCAATTGTAACGTCTTGAATCCTCTCTATTTCACTTATTAAATCTATTTTATCATGTAAAGTAACAGCAGTGTTAACTGTGTCTTCTCCGATTCCCATATCTTTTAATTGATAAGATAAATATTCTCTGTAAAGATTGGTTTTATTAATTAAAAATAAATTTAATTTTTCTAACGAAATTTTATTTGTGTACGGATATATAAAATCTTCTGTGCTTGAATGATATAAACTTCCTTTTAAAATAGGTTTTACTGACGTGGCTAAACCATGATATGTTGATTGTATTGTTATTGGATCTATTGCTTCTAATAGAGTAGTAAAAGATGGCTTACCACTATAAACAGTGTACTCATATTGTTCTGTATTTATATTATACTTTTTAAGACTATATTGATTATTTTCTTCATTGTATGTAAGCGCTTTTACTTCAATAAGCTTTTCTATTAAATGATCCCTTTCATCGCTTACACGTGTGCAAAAAGACGCGTATGCCGATATAAGATTATTTATTGCATTTGACATCTTTTTCTCCTTAGTTATTTACAAGTTCATCAATATCATATAATCTTTGAGCTAACTCCACTTGATCTTCAATGCTCTGAAGCATTGCATCTATATCATCGGAACTATAAGTTTGGTCAATGGTATAATAATTTTCAAAATCAAATTGCTCCATATATTCATATTTAAGAGGATCTATGCTTGTATAAATCCAAACTTTTTTATTGGCAATATAGAAAGTGTTTTCTTGTGGATTTTCTACATCCTCTGGATTAGATGCCTGAGTATATGTCGTATAGAAATGTACAGGACCAGGTGTGCCTTGATCACCTTTAATATAATATTGAAACTCTGATTGTTTTGGTAAATTCGTTGTAGGATCTACAATAGGGCTCGTAGCCGTAAAAGTAATATATCCATCTTCATATTTTCTTGGAACGTATACTGGTATAGGGATTTTTATACTTTTTATAACTTCTTCTGTGTCTTGACTTGTCCATGTAAAATGTAAAAATCCTTCGCTATCTAATTCTACTGATGGAATATATACATCACCAGTATCTCCTTTCACTTTTCCTAAATTTTTTGTCCACGCCATTTTTATTCCTCGCTTTCTTCAATAATAATATAATCTTTTATATCACTCTGCGATGATTTAAATTCAAATATACTATGATATTTAGCTTTTATTTTAAACTCTCCAATCTTAGAAACATTAAAATTAAAATATGCCTTACCATCATTGTCTACTTCTGTAACATATCGATATACTTCATTAGTATTTTCTGTAATTATAAAAGTTACCATCCCATACTGTACAGTTACTTTATCGCTTGTTACAGTAGCCATAAACCGCATTCTATGTTTATTAAGATAACTTCTTGATAGCCTTGTTCTATTATCATTCGATAATGATTCATTTAAAATATTTATTTCTGTTTTTGTGTCATACATTTGATGGAAAGAAGTTATTGGTAAAGTGTTTGATATATTTGCATTTTCTGTTCGAGATAAGTCAACATCAAATTCAAAATATCCATCATCGTCAACTAATACTTGTTTATATGGTGTGCTTCCAAATTCATCAACATTAAAGCTGATTTTTCCATACTCTACGATATGATTATTATTATTTGAGTCTTTTGCAGTAACTCTACCGTCTATATGTGCTACACCATCTTTCATAGTAATTGAATGTGATATTGAAGTGTTATATCTTTTGTTTAAAACATCTATATTTGAAATTCCATCTATCTTATACACGTCGTCATTTATAGAAATTGTTAATGGAAAGTGCGGTATTAGTTGATAGTCTTCAAAAAATGTTTCTGTATTCTCATAGTCTGGATCTATCCCTTCATATTGGTATGTAATTTCTGATGCTGCCCCATCTGCTGTAAATTCAGTTCTACTATCATCTGGTAAATATAAAGTTTTAATATGTCCATTATAGTCAAAATAATGTACATTGGACTCTAATTCTGTTTCTTGCGTTGTTTCCGTGGTAATATCTTCTATTCTTTGAGGACAGGCATAAGAATCAATGTTTGGCATAAATACTTGTAATGTTGCACGTCCTTGATCATTTGTGTTAGTTACATATTGAAAACCATTAAAAGCATAATTTATTGTACAATTAGGAATTTTTTTATTATTAATTTTATCTATTAAGGATATATCTATTGTAACTTTTTCATTTGGATACCCTTGTATCAGTGTTTGATCAAATATACATACAGCGCTCCTTTGTTCAACGGCAAATTTGATAGTTAAAGTTGTTGGTGCATAATACTTAGTGCCGTAATATTCAATAGTTAAAAAATAATCGCCAATAGGTAATTTGTTTGTTAGCTGACATTGTATATCGCCATTTTGTATGCTAACTGTTTTGCTATCAAAAATAACATTATTCGACAAATCTGTGACTTTAATAAATACAGCACCTTTTTTTATCTTCTGTTGTTCGCCATCGTCATCTATATAATACAATGTAGCATTTACAAGAACATTATTAGATAAGGGAGTGTTTAAATCTTCATTATTGATTAAAAAAGTTTCTGCTTTAATAATTCGCCATATTTTTTGACTTTCTGTCGGTGTGTAGCCATCTATTGTAGCTGTTACATTATGACCTGTAAGTTCTTTTTTCATTTTAACCCCCTATATTAAAACTTTCTTGCCCTATTTTTATTGTTCCAGATTGCGCCGTAGTTTCTATTTTTTTATTCAGTACTACGTCATCTACATGTGTAAATGTTATAGGGACATTATTAAAGATAATATTATAATTTATTATTTCATTTTCTAATCTATTTTTATATTGATCAATTAAACCTGTTATATACATTTTTTGTTCTTCATTGTACTTGTGTGTGTGCTCTATTAAACACCTACTAATTAAATATGTGTCGAATTTTATATTTGGATTTTTTTGTTCAATTAATTTAACATTATTATATCCCCAATAGTTAAGATTACAAATAGTCGTATCATCACCTTCAACGCTTGTAATGGCACCATCAAAGTAATTGTTTATTATGTTGCAGTCGCCGTCTATAACGTATATTTCACATGATCCAGCATTATTGTAGAAAATATTATGAGAAATATATATATTTCCATTAGTTGCTATAGATGAACCTTTTGTATTTGCCTTGTTATTATTGTTAAATGTAGAATTTTGAATAGTGACATCATTTCCTTTATTTGAAAATATCGCTCCACCATATAATGAAGCCTTATTGCCAGTAAATGTACAGTTATTGATATATGTATTTTCATTTTTATTATTAATATAAATAGCTCCACCATATAAGACATTATTAATGCTACCATTATCAACAAATTGACAATCATTTAATTTTAATTCATTTGTTGTAGTAATAGCATTAGAAGTTGAATCTTTTATAGTTAAATTATTAATAGTAAGTTTTCCATTATTTTGTATACTGTACTTTGTAATCTTATGATTATTTCCATTAATAACAATATTTTTATTATTTATGATCTCTGTTTGTTTCGTAGCAGTAATATCGGATGTAATATTTAAAGTTCCATTATCATCTATTAAATCAAAAGCTGATTGTAATGTATCTGCGCTATTAATATTAATAGTATCCTTATTCTTATTATTTAATTTAAAAGATTTATTAAAAGATTCAAATATAGGTGTTTCTGCCATATTAATAATTAAGTTATAATATTGTGAATCTGAAAACGTTAGTGGAACCGTAATGTTTGACGGTTTTACACCGCAAGAGTATTGCGTATTAGTGTTAGGATCTTCTAATGTAACTGTATAAGTAATTTTTGACAAATCTTTTATCACATCAGAGTGTGGAGTTATTGTTATTGGTGTTAGCACGCCTCTTGTGACAGATTCAATATCACCTAATGAAAAAGATATATTACTTCTTGTATATGTGATAGTAATAGTTTCTGTGAAAGGATTATACAATTCATCCGTGTCATCTGGAGTATATATCACGGTAATTTCGAGCTCTTCTTGCTTATTTGTATCGTCTTGAATTGCTGGAATTATATATTCAACTTTTTCATTTGGAGCTTTATTTTTTGCAATTTCTTCGTCATTAGCATCTATGTACTTTAATGTTCCAGTAGTAATATTTAACCCATCTATTCCAGTGATATCGCTTGGTAATTCTATAACGCTACCTGCGTATGCTTCTATGTTTAATGACCCGATATTCGGCGTAGCTTTATCTATGACAAAATTTTTTGATACTTCTGCCTTATTCATTGTTAATGAAGCATCTATAACAGCCTTTATAGTATGTGTGCTGCCAGGTTTGTATGCTGATGGTAGCTTATAATCAATAGACACATATCCATCGTCATCTACTTCATTTGTGGCTTTATATCCTATTTGAACATCATCCAACAAAAATGTTACAAGAGTGTCATTTTCGACATTTGGATCAACGGATATATGAAGAGTATCCTGATATTGAATTGTATTATTAATGTAAATGTATTCATCTTCTTTTTTAGCAAAAGTTGGTGTTGCTTTTGTTATCACTAATGTGAATGAATTAGAAGTATTGGCATACTGTGTACTGTCTTTAAGATATACAGTTATTTTATGTCCTATTTGTTCTGTTTGTTCTAAATTATTTGGTAATTGATATTTGAAAGTTACTTTTGATCTTTGTTCTATCTGCTCTATTCCAATAAACTGAGGATCTTTAATGGATTTATTAGTTGTTTTATCTATTGTCTCTAAATAATACTCTAATACACCATCTATATATAAGTCATTATTATTTGTATCTTTTATACTGGTAGTAAATTCTAATGTATTGTTTAATTCAGCAGTATAAGTAGTTTCATCTAACGGTGAAAATATTAATCTTGCTTCTTGCTGTTTTATTTTAAATTTTTGACTTTTAGTTGTGTTACTATATGTAGCCGATCCATAATAATCAAATCTCATGTCATATTCGTCAGAAGGTAAATCAGGAATATTTAACTTAACATAATTAACATCACTTGTTATTGCATAAGTGTTTATTCTTTGTTTGTTAATGGAAATATCTATAAAACCATCATCAATAGGATGCCCTGTTCTGCCTACAATATTTAAAATAGTTTCTTTTTTCTCATTAGGGTATGCTGATCTACTTTCGGTTGTTATTGAGCTTAATGTGAGCGCATTAACTTTAAAATTAACTTCTTCTTGTGTTTGGTCATAATATTCGTTTTCATTATATATAATGGTGAATTTGTAATCATTTTTCACAGTGGTGAGCGCTGGCACACTAATAGTAGCATCTCCGTTTTGCACATTTTCTGTTGATATTTCCACGTTATCAATATATAATGTTACAGAGCCAATGTCACCAATATTTTTTCCTTCATGATCCACTATACTGATATTGTAATTAAATGGTGTGTTAGGGAAGGATTCATTTAATTCTGGAGGTATAATATTAACTTTTGGCTTTTGTATAATTAATTTTGCATTTTTCTCGGCAGAAGAATAAATTCCATTATCAATATCATTATATTTTAAAACAACATCATATACGTTTTCAGATGATAATAAAGGTATATTTAATTTTATTCTTGGTTGTGATGACTCTAAGCTTGATATTTCACTGTTAATTTGTTCACCATTATAATAAGCTGTTAATGTTCCACTAGTAACATCATTATTAAAAACACTATTATCAAGAACGTTAGTTTGAGCAAAGACAACATTATAGTCTTGAATTTTAACACTATTCGGATAAGCGTATATTGTGTCAACGTTTTTAATTTCTACTGTTACTGGGCGCACTTTAATGGTTGTGTCATAAGTGGTGCTAGCATATTTATTTGTTTCTGTATCTTCATAAATAATAGTAAAATCATGATCAATTGGTTTAGTGTTTAAAGGCAACATACCCTGGTAAGTAACATAGCCATTTTTATCGACAGGAATAGGTTCGTCGTTTAATGCTTCCTCTAAGCGATCTATTTTGAAAGTGACGTTTCCACGTTTTACTGTGTTTCCATATATATCTTTGATAGGGAACTTGAGTTCAAAAATGCGACCAATATTTACGTTTAATTGTTTTAATAATTCTTCTGATTCAATAACAACGCCACTTACGCCAACATTAAAATCATTTTTAGTAAATAGCTTTCTATTATATGTTGTATCATTTCCACTATAGTCAATACTGATAGAGTGTTGACCATATGTGCTGTAAAAATTATAAATAATTGCAACACCATTTTGAAGCGTAATAGAATCGTATTGTGTTTCTTCAGGTGAATATGTATAATTTTCATCAACGTAAACTATTTCATTATCATATTTAACTATGATACTGCCATCTCTTACAAGCCTATGATTTGTATCATATACTTTTATTATTAAATCTGTAGGTTCGTCCTGTGGTATTCCTTCATAATTGAATTCAATACGTACATCTTTTTTAGTAGCTGTAAAAGGAATTTCATACTCAAATTCATCATATTCACTTTCTAACCCATTTGTAGTTATTTTTAATACATAATCACCTGCTTTGATGAAGTCATAATTCAAAACAGTATTAAGTAATCCACCTTCAATTTTTTCCTTAGCAATAAAGGTATCATTAACAGTGTCGCTAATATAAATATTAACGTCTTGATTCACAACATCATTATTGAGTGAATCAGTAGCTGTTAAATTAAAAGATAAATTATATATATGATCTCCTTGGTCTATATTGAATTCTTTTATTACTATAGATGGAACTTTAACTTTTAAAGTTGTTTCTACTTTAAATGTTTGATATGAGCATGTTAATTTACAATCACCAATAGCTATTTGATATGAGCATGTTAATTTATAATCACCAATAGCTAATGATGAACTTCTATTTAATATAGCTACACCATTATTAACAGGCGCATAATCTATAATGTTGACATTTTCTCCGGTTATTTCAAATTTAACTTTGCCAGAAGTTTTATTTTCTCCGTGCTCATCTTTAACATAACACACAACGAATAAAGGATTGTTAATGTAATTTATATTTTCTTCTTCAGGTGCAGTTAAAATTATCTTATTTGAATTAACATTTTCATTAGTGTTCAATAATGTAGTTGCTTTATTATCATAAGTGTAATCTGTTAATGGCATTAAACTGCCATGTGTAGCTGTGAAATGTGCAATACGTAATGGCAGTTTTTTATTTAATTTCATTTTGTAACCATTTTCCATATAGTAATCTATATCAGCTGTCAAATGAGCTATAGATTCATCATAAATAGGATTTTTCGATGAAGTAAATGACATCACAACATATTTGTCCGTTACTAATGATGTTGGAGGTGTGTTAGTTCCAAACCAACAATATTCAAAGTTATGTGTTTGACAATTATTTAATACATTATCATTTTTTATTATAACCGAGTATGATACATTAACGTTTGTTATATTGGTAAAAACTTTATCATTGCTTTCAAAAATACATTGTTCTGCTGACAATGTTGGTATGTCTTTGGCAATCTCCTTATTGTTAATAAAAGATAAATTAGATAAGGTTAAAGACGCATTATTGCCACCTACAAATATTGGATCATTTATCTCTGTGAAGGTGCATTTACCCAGTATACTTTTTATTGTACGAATACCGTTAATGGTAATATTAGAATCCTTATATTCACCAGGCTTTAAATATATTTTTCCTACATTTAATGTTAATGCTCCTGCTATAGAGCTAAATGGATCATCAAAGCTACCTGTGGCATTTTCTCTACCATCAGGTGATACAAAAACTGCATTACTTGTGTCTATTAATGTTGCGTTAAATTCTGATTGGGCGTCAAAATAATATTCTTCGCTATGATAATGGGCAGAGATGTTAACAGTAGATGCATTTAATTCTCTTGCTTTTTGTGATGAAATAAAAATAGGTAAAACGGCTGATCCATTATGTACTGGAACGTATCCTATCTTCTCATTGTTAAGATAAAAAGTAACGAAACCTTTATTAATACTATTGCTTGATTGTATAACTTCACCATTGTTATTAAATTTATAATATCGATCAGCTACGCTTTGTATTTTTACTGATAAATCTACCTGATATCCTACAGGTATTTCTATATCATGATCTGTTAATATTTCTGTTTGTCTGTCATAATCTAATATTTCTAAGCTTACCGTTTCATTATCTATTGTACAATATACAAAATCCTTTTTTGAACTATCAGTATATGTAGTGTGAGCTTGGTTTTCTACTAAAAAACCAGTCACTGTTGATAGCATTCCTATCTCTGCGTTAAAAATAAAAGGTAAGCTTGGCAAGTCATAATGTATGCCATTTGTGCTAACTAATTTTGCTGTAATATCAATATCATTACCGATAACAGGAGGCGTGTCTTTTGATTCAATCATTAATATTATATGACTATTAATATTATAATTTGGCGCAGTATTGCTTCCCCACCAATTGTTATCTAAATCATATTGTGTAGATCCCACAATTTTACCATATAATGCACTTGCATTTATTTTTAATGTTTTTTGATTATTAACAGTAATATTAGGGTCTATAATACATTTCTTCATTAATAAAGTGCCATAGTTACGAATAACAAGGTCATTGTTGTTATTACTGTCTATAGTTTTAAAATGAATATTTAATATGTTTACATTTTTTTGTACATTAATATTAATATTACTAATAATAGTTGAAAGAGTTAATTGCTTATAAGAATAAAATAATCCATCTGACAATAAAAAGATTGGAATAAGTGTATTATTTTCAACAAAAAATATGTTTGTGTCAATGATATGAAAATCTTTTTCATTAATATATTCGATTGTTAAGCCTTTAATTTCATATATTATGTCGTCAAAATCGTCAAAATTATATACACGGATGTTATAATCATCTGTGTTTAAAATATTTGGTATATTTTTTGTAATTGTAGCATTATTCATACCAACAATGTTAATGTCTTTATCTAATACAATATTGTCTTCAATATTAACATTGTCTACAATATATAATGTTCCATGATCAGCCAAACATTGTAAAGCGTCGTTAATATTATTAAAGATAACGGCATCATCTGGTACATCGTCTGGGTATTTTTGATCATCATTTTGATTTTGAATAATATAAATGTCTGGTTGTTGTTCATGAACATATACTTTTTGGGCTATTTTTGTAACGCCCTTATACTTTGTTCCATTAATATATTGCAATTTAAATTCATATGGGGTAGATCGAGGTGATTCTGATACTGTCCAGTCAAGATATGCTATATTATTTTGAACATATCCTTTTGCGATAATATTGGTATCGTTAATATCATTTGTTAAAATTACTTCTCCGTCGTTAATAATATCATGATCACGCTCTGATACAACGCTAACCTTTAAATGACAATTATTACCGGTAGCAACATGGATATCTTCAGACTGTAATGTTACCGGTAATTGTTCTTCTTTTAATGTTAATATAACATCTTGACTTGGTAATATCTGCTCATTACCTAAATATTTAATAGTTAATGTGTGATGTTGAGTGTCAATATCTTCTGGCATATCAATGAAGAATGTAGTTTTTGTATAATTTACATTTTGATACGTATAATCTTCTTTTGATATATTACCTGCAAAACTCTCTAATCCGAATAAATAATCAGATATTATGAGTTCGTCATCTAAATAAATTTCCAAATTCCCTGTAATAGGAATATTATATTTTTCATCAATACGTACTGTTACATCTAATTTTGATTGTTCGCCTTTAAAACGTCTATTCAAATTTGCGTCAGTAACATCTAAATATGATTCAATTGCGTGTAAATTAATATCTGAATAAGTATAAGTATTTTCTTTTGAATCCTGAGGAATATATACTGCGCGTAATAAATGTCTACCATATGGAGTTGAGAATAGGTCATTAGATGATAACGTAGCTATGCCGTTAGAAATACCAGATTCACCTATTTTTTTATCGTCAATATAAAAATGAACTTTTCCTTCATTAACTAATGTTGTTGCTTGCTCTGGTGTTGAATTATATTCTGTAACATAACATGTAATAGCTTTATTTATATCATTATATGTAATATCTTGAGATTGTATGTCAATATCTATTGCAGGTTCGTTTATCTTTATTCTACCCTCACTATATTTACTTTTATATCTTTGATCAGCAATATAGTTAATATCAACATTATAAGTTCCTGGGACGTATCTTCTGTTTGCATCAATATTTGTTCTAGCATATAAAAATCCATCATTAATGAACGCCTGCTCATCGCCTTGACTTCTACTGTTAAATATAGACCAAATTAAATCTTCTTTTGTATCTTCATCAAGGCTAAAATCCATATTGTCGAGATCTAAATTTTCACCATTATATAATCTATATAAATAATGATTTTGTATATTAAAAGAGAAATTTAATAGCTGATTAAAATCATCTGCCATAAATGTAACAGGATTATGTATTGGACGAGCTTTCCCATCTTTGTCTAATGTAGCTGTGGCTGTTAAATTATGTGGTTGTATAGATATTTCTACATGACCGTCTGTTACAGGTTCGCCAGTTTCTATATCA
>AUXO016464568.1_pt1 | contig 11404 bp, 12 predicted proteins | sample 768731 | NCBI WGS metagenome assembly AUXO01 (sample SAMN02715735, study PRJNA202380) | gut metagenome | biome: sheep rumen | host: Ovis aries | place: New Zealand: Palmerston North | reverse complement strand
ACTTTCACTGGTTGCTGTTTTGCTTTTTCTGTAATTGCACCACTCATTGCAATTACTCTTCATAATCCACCATCAATTCTGATTACAAGTGTATTTTTCATTAATTTTACAACTTCTGGATTTACTTTCAGAGTTGGAATTTCTTGTTTTTTCATGTTCCCTTGTTTTATGAAATAAACAAGTGTATTATAATTCAGAATTGAATTTCACAAAGCTCATTTTTTCTGTTGTATCGTGTTGGATGAAACAACATATTACTTTTCAATCTTTGCTTTGGATCAAAACAACAATATTATTGATGTACAAAGTAATTCTATAACAACGGATTTTCTTGTTCCATCTGAATATCAAGCGGTGGAATATATTCAATCAACTTGAACACAGTGGATTGATTCTTGATTATTTGCATATAATAATTATCAAGTTGAAACAAAGATTGAAATTACAACCACTGCACAAGAAAAATCAATTTTTGGAAGTTTTACAAATACTTCTGCGTCATTTGCAACATATCAATATTATCACATGACATCATATCAAAATAAATGGTATTGGTGACTAAATTGAAGTGAAGCAAATTGATGAAGTTATGGTGCTGTGTGAACGCAATATGAAATTGTTTACAATAATTCAAACAATAAAGTTGTTGTAAATAATTCAGAAATCTGAAATACAAATTGAACTGTTTGATATTCTTGAAGTAAATTATGAATATCAATACGTTGAAGCACAAATCAAAGATATTATGGTGTGTATAAATACTTTTATTTCAAGATATACGATAAAAACACTAATTCTTATATGCGTGATTTCGTTCCATGTTATAGAAAATCAGATTCCGTTATTGGTATGTGGGATCGTGTAAACAAAGTATTCTATACCAATGCATGATCTTGAACATTTATAAAGTGACCAGATTTATAATACAGAAAAGCACCGTTAAAAGCGGTGTTTTTCAATATAACGTTACGCCAAACACATTAGCATATTGGAATTTTGATGATCAAAATGCATCACAAATTACAGATGCAACTTGAAATTGAAGAAACTTGACTTGATCTATTCCAACATATGCATTGCTTTCTTGAACTGATTATTATTGAATATTTAATTGAACAAAATGATGATGAATAAATTGGTGAGTATCAGACAATTTCACAATTGTTCTATATATGAATATTACAAATATTTCTTGACATCAATATATTTTCAAATTTCAATGAACAACCAGACAATTTGCAATAATATGTTGATATGATAGTCAAAAACTTGAATTATACAATGAAACAACAAGATTCACAATACAAAATTCAACACCTACAAACACACGAATGATGATATGAATTACAAAATCTTGAAGCACAATCAAAGCATATTATAATTGACAACTTGTAAATCAAACTAATTCTGGTGCATTGAGTTGAGTGAATAATACAAATCTTTGAAACAGTTGAACAACAGATTTTTTCAAATGATATATAAATAATGTAATTCTTGAACAATGAATACGATCAGATGCAGATTTCTTGAATTATTGGAACAAAACAAAAAGCAAGTATTGATTATCATAAACAAAAAGCACCATTACGGTGCTTTTTCTTAATATCAATATTTTGATTTCGTTTTGTTGAAGTAATCTGTTATTGATTGCTGATTCCATTCTATTTTTTCAATAATAAATTTACTCATATATCAATAAAAATTTTGGAAATTTCAATTGAATGCTGATGGGAAACTTCATATTGTAAAATTCGTGCTGGTTATATTAAAAGAAATATTTGTATCAAGAATTAAATTTGCATTTTCATACATTTTTACTGATCCATTTGAATATGTAATTGTAATCATTTTCCATTGATTGAATTGATTTATTGTATTTGTGTTTTTATCACTTCATCGTGTGTAAACTGCATATTTATTTGCAGATCATCAACTTGCATTTGTATTTCTAATTACAGAAGCAAAACATCTTGAACTGGTTCAAATATCTCATAAAACAAATATTTGAGATCAATCCGTTGTTGTATATGCAGAATCTCACAATCTATTTAATCGGACATTAATTGTCATTGTTTGACTTCAAGTCAATGGTAGATTTCAATATAATTTCTTTGTATTTACACTTTGAAGATATGCACAATCCACACCAGCATATGTTCCAAATAATGTTCAATTGTTTGTTAAATTGTAATGATTTTCAGTTAAATCATTTATTGTGTTCACTGAATCAAGAGTGTAATATGCTAATGTGTTTGGCGTAACATGCCATCAGAAATCCGTTGTAATACTTGATGTTTCTGAATCAATTATATTATTATTCTGATCAATTGCAAATGCGGTGAAGTAATATGTTGTTTCATCCAACACACCAGTTAGAGAATACGGCGTGTTTTCATATTGATTTTTCACTGTTTCTTGCACTGCAAGTGTTCAGCTTGTTGGTGTTGTTGGGTAATTGCTTGTTGAATAACGCACCACTGTTTTTGCTCGTTGTTGACTTGCACTTTGTTTTATTGATGGATCACGCCATGAAATCAGAATTGCTTCATTATCTCCATCAGATTCAAGTGTAAAGTTTGAAATGTATGGGTAATTCACCGCTTTGAAAACTTTCCATCCATCACTTCATGCACATCAGCAACTTCCACTTGTTCATCAGCATGATGGTCTTCTTACGTGTCAAGGTTGACCACCGCAACCACCACGCACATCAAAGCATCATTCTTCATGCATGCAATCATACGAAATAATCATTTGTCCACCATCTGCACCATTTCAACCGTTTCATGATCTTCAACATTCAGCTTGTCAACCTTTTCAACCATTTCATCATCTACCATCTACACAATTATTCCAGATATTTCTTGCATTCAAATGGAATCCGTAAACATTCGTAATTGCATTTCCACCGTTTCATGCATCTCTATAACTATATGCTTCACCACCAGTTCATCCAACCTTTACACCGCATCCACCTTGTCCAGCTGGTCAACAACTTCAACCAGCTCATCCAGTTCAACCAATAAATCAGTTTCAACCGTTTCATGCACCATTATTTCAATCAGATCATCATTCACCACCAGTTCAACCAGTTCCAAATAATCCAGAATTTCAACCATTTCCACCAACTCAATGTGCATGTGCTCATGAATCTCATACTCCACCATTTCAACCGTTTCATCCGTTTCAATATCTTCATCATCAACCACCTCATCAACCACCTCATCATCAAGAATATCATGCACTACAATTTCATCATCTTCAACCATTTCATCCGTTTTCTCAAATTGGTGATCATCAAGGGCAACCAGCTCATCAAGGGTATCAACTTCAACCACCACCACCAGCTCAACCACAATTTGAAGTTCAAGGGCATCAAGTCGCACCAGTTCAACCAACTCTTCATTCTGAATATGTTGCTCATAATCATCATGCACCACCGCAACACAAATTTATACTATTTCATTGATTACATATTTCACAACCTTTTTCCAACCAACAATCTGTTTCTGTTGCATTTGCAACATATCAAGCTCTTAAATCTATACATCCACAATTTATGAATTTGTCCCAAACATTTATTGTTGGAACTCCACTTCAAAGGAATCTGACTTTTACTCATGGGCAAATTGTCAAATTATTAAAGTTGTATTCACGGCTTGCATCAAGATAAAAATATCAATGTGAATCCAAATCTGATGTTCTAATTACACAATCACCATCTGCACCAGTTCCAAATCCAGCATTTCCACCGCATCTTGTATTATATGCACTGTCAATTGCATTTTTCCAGCTTTGGCAATTATTATTTATGCATGTTCTTGGTGCATTGATTCTTGCAACCATCGTTTGAATATTCGTTTCATTCGTTGAAATTCATGTTGTTAAACTTTCCCAGATTTCTTTTGAAAGATATAATGAAAGATAATCACCAACCACAAATTCTTGACTTCATTGTCCTTGCTGTTTTGTTTGATCATTCATTATACACACTGCAAATCACCTTGTAATTGTGAATGTATCATTATTTTTTGCTGTGATTTTGATTATTTCCCTTTTCGTACATATTTCTCATTCGTAATGTTCCAAACATGCAACCATATTATTTTCCCATAAAACTCATTCTCATGCTGTAATTGAAATTGTTGTTGCAAGAACTCCAACATTGGCGGTCAATTCTGATCTCAAATTATTTTTATTTGAAAGCATTATTTTTGAAAATTAGATTATAAATTTGAAATATCATCTTCAAGTGTTTGAATCAATCAGATTAAATCTGTAATATCTTGATTTGCACTTGCTATATTATTTGCATTATCTGTTATTCCATTTTGTGCATCTTGTAAAGTTCCAGCGGTCATTTCCAAACTTACAACTGCATTTGCATCAAATGAATGTGCAACTTGTGAATATGTTTTTGGATTTGCTGTATCATCTGAAATGCAACTTTCAACGGCTCTTTCAACTGTCAATGTACTTCATGTTTTATCTGTTACTTTCACAATTTCCCTTGTTACTGTTTCACCGTTTAATTGCTGTTCAATTGTCAATAAATATGGAAATGTTGATGGAAAAATATTTCAATCATTTACGATTATTGATGTTGAACTTGAAGAAATTGCACTCACCAAATACGAAACAATATTATTGGCTGTTTTATATCATATCATTTTTGCTATTTATAGTATGTAAAATTATTCAATTACACTCCACAATGTATCTGTTTTGTCAATTGTTAATACACATTGATCTGGCTTGTATGAAATTTTGTTTACAACCTTATTTTCTATTTCAATTCATGCATTCAATACTGTTATTGTATCTCATGGTTTAATATCTTCAAATGGGTAATTTTTATTCAATGTAATGCTCATTGTTTCTTTTGGATTTTTATTATCTGCAATGTATTGATTTCAATATGCATCTTGTGTTGTTGAACTGTTTAATTCACTGTTTGATTCGTATTTGTCTTTTCTTCAATATGCTGTTTGTGAACTTACATCTGAATAAACTTGCACCGTTCCACCATTTCTTGCAAGTGAATAATTATTTACGATTTCTTCAATCGTATCTGTAATGCTCATTTTGTCTATATCATAATGAAGATGCAATAAGTGATTTTTTCATGTTTTGAAGAACTGTAATTTTCATTCACCATCTACCAAAAATTTGCTTCAACTTCACTCTGAAACAGATTTAATTATGTTGAAACAGTTTTGATATTGTCGGTTGTAATTCTGATTTCATGTATCACTTGCATCAATTGTTCATGCTGTAATGCAATTATATAATGTTTGAAAATAAGTTAAAACATCCGTAATCATTCCAGATGGTGTTTTTGTTTGTGATCCATTTGTGTATAAGATATTATTTAATAATGATTGAACTCATAAACAAACAAAAGTTGTTGTTTCTCTTGAAGATTCCACATTTCTGATAATTTGTGAAATATAACCATAATAAATCTGAATACCGCTTTTGTGGATTTCATCAAACATCACCACTTTTACATACTCACCACCTTGATAATTCACTTCATCTATTTTATATGATGTTTCAATGTTCAATTGTCCAGCTCATCCATTTACATTTGATGTAAAACTGATTTCATTTAATACATCGTTTGGATTTATTGTTGCTTTGTAACTTCCATCCAAATTGTACGTTTTGATTTGATAGGTTTTCATTATAAGTATTTTGTAAAATAAGATAAAGTTCACGTGTATGTTCACGTATTATATACTGCATAAATATTTTCACCGTATGAAAGCGGTGTAAATGGTCAAGTATATACCACTTCCACATCATTCACCGTAACCTTTTTTGTTTCACCATCAAATATTATTATATCTCATGCGGTCAAACTTGTATTGATTTCTATTATATAACCGTTCAACATAAATCTCATTCATGTGGATGATCCAGAATCCATTGTTATGAATAATTTTGGAAATGTTTCAGCTCTTCCATCATATACCACACTTGATTGATATGTTCCAGTTTGTGACAAAATATTTTCTGCCGTTGGATTTTCTAATTGTGAATGTGGATTTACACATGTGAAAGTTAAAACAACCTTTCAGCACCAATTCACATTGAAATTTTGTCTATTAAATTTTAATGATGTGCATGTTGCCGTTCGTTCCCTTATTATTCCGTTTATTGTGATTCTCAATTTTCATTCTGTAATTGAAGTTCTATATTTTATTTCATCAATCAGATCATTAAATGCTTCTTTGTTTCATGCATTGATTGATAATGTTAATTGAATTGTCTTTTTTCTGTAATATTTCCCCAATACTCCACCACCATCTTCAAGCGGTGTATTGTATGTATTGAAATCAATGGTTCAAATATCATCATGATTACTCCCAATCACTCTTACAGTGTTTCAATTGTCCAAACTCCAACCATTGAATGTAAAAACTCATTCCAATGAATTTAATTGAATTTTTGGTGCATTTCATAGTAATTTTGAATTTATTGTATTTTCCATTGATTTATTTGATTATTAAATAATTCAATAATTTTTCTCTAATTTTGTCAATCTTACGATTTCATCTGCAAGTCTGGTAATATCTGCATCTTCCCTTATTGTGATTCCACTCATATTTATTGTAACATTATTATTGTTTGATATTTCTTCATTTGGTACAATATTTCAGTTTGAACTTGGAACAAATAATTCTGGTCACCTTTCTCATACAATATATGGTGATCATGCTGTTACTGGTCAACCATTTGCTCTGAATGGTGAAGAAACAAAATTCCATGCACTTGAAGCCACATTTGATATTCCATCACCAATTCCACCCACAAAATCTTTTGCATCATTCCATGCATCTTTGATTCAATTAATTATTCACATCACCGTATCTTTGAATGCTTCTACTTTTCCAACCACCCAATCAATTCATTTTTGGAATGCTCATTTTATATTTTCCCACATATCACCAAATATTCCAGTTAATGCAGTATCTAATGATGAAGCAATTCCAGAAATAATATTTCATGCTTTTTCCCAATCTCATGTGAAAACTGCAACCCAGAAATCAAATCATGTTTTTATTCATTCCCACATTGCTGTGAAAATTCATGTAACTGTATTTTTCAACCATTCCCACTTTTGCTTGAACCAATCACCAAAAGCAACCAATTTATCTGCAATCCAATCTAATGCATCACCAAATAAATTATCAACCACTTTCAATGTTGTATCTATTAATGTTTCCCATATGTTGCATATTCATTCCCACGCTCATTCCCAATCTCATGAAAAAACTTTTATTAATACATCAATTCATTCAAAAAATATTTCCAATCATGCTCAAATTACTTCAAAAGCACTTGCAAAAACATCTTCCACAAAATCCCATAATCATTTTACAACTTCCATTACAACTCATCACCATTCATCCCACCATGCTTTGATTTTGTCCAATCGTGGCTTGATTATATCGGAAATATGTTGAACAATTTCCATTGTTTTATCTCTAATTCCACCAAAATTTGTTGCTCGTGCAACTGCTAATGCGGTCACTCATGCAATTATCAATCCAACTGGTCACATTAATAATGTGATTCAGCTCATGATTGCTGGCAATATCAAAGCAAGTCAGCTGAATACGGCTGTTAATCATGCAACGGCTGTAATTACTCCAAAAATTGTTGCTGTTAATTTTGGATTTTCTTCAATCCAGTTTACAATCTTTTCAATTATAGGTTGAACAACTTCCATTATTCTTTCAATAACTGGAAGTAATGCTTTTCAAAGTGTTGTTTTTATGGTATCAAATTGATTTCATAATGCATCAATCCTTTCTTGCATTGTTGGAAGTGGTTCACCAAACATTTCAAGGGCTTTTCATCACTCCACCAATGTTGAATTTACTAATGCTTGAACTTTTTCTTCTTTTGATAATTCATTTGCTGTTTTTCAGATTTGTTTTGCATACTCTTCATATGCTTTTTCTGAATCAACCACAATTCAAAGGTTATCAAGAATTTGTGCAGATCATCTTCATAATCATGTCACAATATCATCAAAAGAACTTGTGACATCCTGTCCCATTTGCTGTCAATATAATCTCGCAATTTTCATCAATCATGTTAATTGTTCCGTATTTTTTGCAACTCATAACTTCATTGATTTATTTGCGGCTAACATCAAATCATAATCTTTAACTGCTCAAACTGATGCAGTTCTTAATGATTTTAACATTGCATCAGAACTTTCACCAACTGATTCTGCAAGTTGTTTATATGATCTTTCCACTGGTTCAATTTTTAAAGCATTATCAACAAAACTTTTTCATAATGCAATCATAGAACCAGCAACGATTGTTGCAGTTGCACCAACTTTTTTTAAATTTGATTCCGTTGTTTTACTCCATTGAAATCATTGTTTCTGCAAATTTTCGGTTTGTTTAGAAACTTTATCAAGCTCTCATGATGCTTGATTTTCAGCAGATATTTTAAGTTTTAGATCATATGTTGTTGATGCCATGTGGTTTATTTTTTACGTAAAGAAGCTCTTTTTTGTTCTGCTCTTTTTTGCTGGATGTGTTCCCATTTTCTTTCTTCTTGCATCATTGCAAAGTGTAATTCCAAAACACTTTCATCTTCATTGTCCAAATCTGATGGTTTACAGTGATATAATTCTTTAATCAGAATATAATCACGGTGTTCTTTTGTCAAAAATCTTCATCACTTTATTGTTTTTTCAAATTGTTCCAGAATTTCTTTATTCTTTACTGGGTATTTTGATATTGTTTATCTCTTCCAGCAATTTATTATAATCTGCACTGTCCATTTCATCAAGCTCATCTGGTGTAATATTTGTCATTTGTGTAATCAACCAATCATTTGCTTTTTGAAATTTTTCCAAATCTACTTCAAAACTTCCACTTTGTAACTGTTGCGGTGTCATTTTTTGTCACTCAAACATTATATTATTATATTCACGATCTATTTTCCTTGTATAGATTTTTGAAATTTCAACTTCTTTTTCTGCACCATTAATTGTAATTTTCATGATTTCCCTTGTTTAGAATTTAAAATTTCCTTGTTTTAAATACGTGCATGCAGATAAACAAGGAAAAACCACATGCACGTTGATAATTAATATCAAGTTGAATTGCTATTTAATAACAAGATTTCAATTGATGTTGCATCATCTGTGCTATATTGTCCAGTAAATCCAACTGTTTGTCTGATGATTTCATCGTTTGAATCTGCTTTTGTCCATTCAGTAAATCCAGCTTTCATTAAATCAACATAAACTGATGGGTAAATTCATGTTGTTAATGGTGTTGCATTCTGATTTATTGCATAAAATCTCACTGCTTTTTTCTGTGAATTTAATACATAATCACGTAATGTTGTTGATTCATATACTGCTTCAAAATCTCATTCAATAGTGAAATTCTGATTAAATATATCTGCAATATCTGTATCTCCAAAACACTGAATATCTGCCAAATTTTTATTGATTGATATTCTGAAATTTTGCATACATTGTTCCGTTGCACTGTCTAATCATGCTTCATCATTTGCAAATCTTACTCATGCCATGCTGGCTGTAAATTCGTTTTCTGTTACATAAGCTGGTGAAACTGCATTTGTTATTGGTTGCATTTGCTTTCACATGAAATCTGCTGTGAATTTTACATAATCTGCAACTTCACATGATATTTCAAATGTGTTTATCATACAGTATGGTGCATAACTTCAAGCAACTGGATCATCATCATATAATGTAAATGATGGATGCTCATTGTTTTGTAAAACTTCAAAGAAATGTGCATTGATATTTACTGCCGTTGCTGACATTGTCCATGTTCCGTTTGTAATGGATCATGTTGTTGATTTATCAAAGAAGTAATATTTTGTTGTTCCAATTGTAATTACTTTCTTTAATACTGCACCATTTCAAGTCAAAACATCTCATCTTTTTGGTGTTCATCCAGTTGGTGTTCACTTTACACAATATAATTTTGTGTATTTTCCCAATGCTCAAAGCAAAAAATATCAAAGTGTATTATCTTTTGCTATTCATTGAAGATTTAATGTTGATGCATTTTTTGTTGTAAATGATCCAGCAACTCCATCAATAACTCCATATCATGATTCATCTGTTGCTGTTTCAATTGATGGATTTAAAACTCCACTTTCTTTTGCAATCCAAACTGCTGGTGAAACTGCAACTCATCTTGTTGCTTCTTTTCCCAACCCAATTGCTGATAATCTTCCAGTGTATCACATGTTTGTAATAAATTAATAATTAAAAGGTTTATTTTTTTTCTTCATCAGATTTTTCTTTAATCTGCATGATTTCCCTTGCTTTTTCTACTGCTTCAATCATGTTTTTTCATTCCACTACAAGTCACCATTTTGGAAATGAATATTTTCTCACTCAATTTTCATCCGTTTTGAATGAAACATGCTGTTCAATTTCTGGTTTTTTATCTTTACATCCTTTACAAGCCATTTTATTGTAAATAATGAAATAAATTATTTTGTGATTGCTGTAAATCTGCAATTCACTTCAAACACTCTGAATGGTTCTTGTGTATTTGCAAATCACCAATTAAACGTGTATTCACAATTCACAGTGTATCAATCATCATTACTCCAAACGATAGTTTCAATTTCTTTTAATTTCTGCATCACCATATCTGCAACAACTCTCATATTATCTTCAACATCTGAAATATTTTTCTGAATTCTATCAATTAATCTGATTTTGAAATTTATTTCCGTTTGATAACTGCATGAATCAAGATATTTTATATTTCCATCATCTGCGGTAATAATGATTGCTGGTAAATTTATTCAATCTTCAATCTTGATGTCATGATTGTAAACTGCTCAAATTCTTGCTGTATCTCACGTTGCAATTTCAAGCATTTTATTATATAATGCATCTCATATTGCTTTGAATGAATAGGTTGTTTCAGCCATTATTTCTTCATGTTAATATTTAAATCTTCCAATATAATATCTGTAATATCATCAATGTGTTCTGTAAATGCTCTTTGTAAATAGAACGTTCTGGTTGGATTTTTCTTGTTTACAAATTCCCTTACGCTTGCATATGCTAATGGTGAACCAACAACCACAAATCATTTACTCAATGTTAAGTAATCCATATTCAAACTCTTTCTTAATGATCAAGTCAAATATGGTGCGTTTTCTTTTGCGTTGTTGTTAATCTCATTTCACACATCAATCAAAATTACATTCATCACTGCATTTACTTTTTCGTTTAAATGCATTATTTGTTCAATATCTCATTCCAAATTTAATTTCATTCACTTTCTGAAATAATTAATTTGTAAAAGTGTCTTTTTAATCCATCCCAATCTTGCTTTGATTTCACAATGTATATTGTACCATCCACATT
>AUXO014118037.1_pt1 | contig 11404 bp, 25 predicted proteins | sample 768731 | NCBI WGS metagenome assembly AUXO01 (sample SAMN02715735, study PRJNA202380) | gut metagenome | biome: sheep rumen | host: Ovis aries | place: New Zealand: Palmerston North | reverse complement strand
AATTGGGTACTTTCTCTGCAATTGTAATTGTCACAGAATTATCAGATGGATATTCCACCTTACTGGCATGCCCTTCAAAAATTGATGGTATATCGCCATATTCAATGATATACAGAACATCACCCACTTTAACATCACCAAATGTCTTATACTCTCTTTCCATAAACTATCTTTGTCTGAAGTTAAATAAACAATGTAAAGTAAAATTATAACTATCTTCTTCAAGCATAGAAGTTAATTCCTCTGTAATATCCTTTTCCGGAATAAATTGAAGAATATAACTTTTTAATTCTTCAGCGATTTCTTTTGGACGTAACCTTAAATCCTTTGCTACGATGCGTTTGTACTCTCTTTCCATATTACTCCCAAGTTACTTTCTTTTCCAAATATCCTTTACCTTTGCATCGTGGACAAGTATGATGTTCATAATATCCACCCATTGGACCATCCCAATGTTCATAAGGTTCTATCCATTTGCCCCTCCAACCACCTTCTCCGCCACATTCTGGACATACAATACGTGTACCATCTAAGATTTTCTCATGGTGCTTACAATCTTCCAAAGATGTAAATTCTTGTCCATCCTTTGCTACATATACTTTGTAGTCAACGGTTTTCTGTCTTGTTACTTCTTTCATATTTATTTTTTAATTCTTCTATTTCATCATGCAATGCTTCAATGTTATCATTATTGAAAGCAACTCTGTTACTGATTATAAATGTTCCGATATATAGAACTCCAACAGATACAGCAACAGCCCAATCACCCCATTTATACGCAAAATTACCAAACATTATACCGAGCAGAAAGATAAACATTTTATCCCACGTAAAAACCTTTGGCTTAAATTCTTGATACTTCTTCATATTCTTATATTTTATTTCTGACTGCAAAGGTAATAAAAAAAGTCGAGAATACCAAATGTTTTCCCGACTTTAACATTAGTTTAACAGTTTAAGGACGATATTTCTTGAATATATCACTGATTAACTTTTCATGACCAAATGCCCACCGATAACCCTTGATGTCTTGTACCTTGATGAACTTAATCATTCCAACCTCTTTGCCCTCATTACCGGCATGGGAGAATTTGAAATCCTCTGCTTTCTTATCCTTGATAAATGCACAGAAACGGAAGGTAACATTCTGTCTGTTTTCCTTTGGACTATCATTGTAGCCGACAAACTGCAAATCACTCTCTTTAAGTGATACACCGGTTTCCTCCTTTAATTCTTTACAAGCATTTTCTGCTGCGGTGACATTGAACTCAAGGTAGCCACAAGGACAATTCCAGTAACCCTGATAGTCTGCCGCTTCCTCTCCACGTTCAGACCCTAAAACACACCAATCGTTTTCTTTGTCTTTAGCAAAAACAAATACTGCCGTTGCCATAGACCTACTAAACCACCCAAGAAATTTCCCATTCTTGTCATAACATTCTTGATTCTGCATATTCTAATTCTAAAATTTTATGTTTTAATTCATCTAAATTTTTGTATATTTTTTCACCAAATAAAGTCTCTGGTGCAATAAATCTATCATCTTCTGCATAATAGAAAAGTTTTTTAATGTTTTCTTTGCATAAATTGTATTTTCGTAAATCTCTTTCTCGATTTGTTTTTAATCCTTTTTCGCCACCATAAACATCAAGTGCTTTAAAGTGTTGTATTCCTTGACATTCAATAGCAACATCTAAATCCTTGATATAATAATCAAGATGTTGTAAACCTAACCATTTAGCATGATACCCATTTTTATATTTAATACCACATTCATCAAGTAATTTGCCAATTTTCAGTTCCAATTTGGATTTTCTACAATTAGGACAACTTTCACCGGCAAGATGTTTATTTGGTGACATCCAAAACTCGCCATGCTCCGGACAAATGATACAAACTTTATTTATGGCTTTTGTATAAACGACTTTTGAGTAATCATATTTGTCACCATGAATTTGTCTAAATTCTTTTATTACACTTTCGGTTGTTTTATATTTTCCTGCACAAGATGGGCAACCTTTACCTCTTAAATGATTATTCGGTGTAACACAAAACTCGCCATGCTCCGGACAAATGATACAAACTTTCTTGTTTGATTTTTCATAAATCACCTTGGAATAGTCATACTTATTACCCCATATCTGTTTTGCCTTCTCAATAAACTCTTCAGTGTTGGACGTTAGTGCTGCGTGTTGACATCCTTTGCATCCTTGTCCTCGTACATGATTACTAGGGGTTTGCCAAAACTCACCGTGTTCCGGACAAATAATTCGCATTTTAGTAACCATATTAGTAAACGTATTTTCGTCATACTGATATTTGTCACCATGAACTTTTCTTGCCCTTTCTATAAATTCAGTATATTGTATTTGATAACGTTCCTTATCATTCTTTTCTTTATTATTTTTTAGAAAATTGCAAGGCTTTATGCTAAATTCGCCATATTTAGGACAGATTATAATAACCGGAATTTTCTCATTTATATACTCTACTTTGGAATAATCATACCTATCCCCATGTAAATTTTTAGCCTTACGAATAAACTCTTGTTTTAATTTTTCTCTCTGTTTCTCTTTGGTACATTCCGGACATTCTTGTCCTCCAAGTAAATGTGTCGCGGAAACTTCCCATATTAAATTATGTTTCTTACAGATTATTTTGACTTTTTCTTTCGGACTTTTGTATTCGACTAATGAATAATCATATCTATCTCCGTACTTTTCTTTTAATTTGTTAATAAATCTTTCTTGTAAATCCATTATTTTATTCATTTATATAAATAAATATAATGAACTCTCGCAAAAAAGCAACTTTTATTGTTTAATAAAAATCTTTAATTATTTTTTTTTAATCATCCGAGGAATTTTTCCGGACTTATCATAACACTCTTGATTTTTCACTGCAAAGATACGAAAAATATTTCAAATAACCAAACAAATTACATTCTTTAACACAACTTTAACTTCTGTTTATGCTGCATAACGAACAAATAATTCATCAAGCCATCCATTATGTCTTGCCACATCGTATGCACCATTACTATATTTTCTAAATTCGTTTCTCGTCTTATATTTCTTTGCTTCGGCAAAAACGTTCTCCTTTGTCCAGAATCCTCTTGGTTTTTGTACTTCTTTAAACCAATCCATTTCGTTCAACCAACCATTTACTCTTGCAACTTGGTATGCTTTATTGTATGATGTTTTAAACTCACTTTTTGTTTTGAACTTCTTGGCAGCTTCAAATACATTCTGCTTGATATTCCAATATCCGTATGGCTTTAGTAATGATGTGAACCAACTCATTTCCTCAAGCCAACCATTTCGTCTTGCAATATCGTATGCTGTATGACAACCATCAGAAAATTTTTTTCTTGTCTGATACTTCTTTGCTTCCGCAAACACTTTCTCTTTTGACCAGTATTCATTTGGCCTTTGTGATGATATAAGCCAAACCATTTCATCAATCCAATTATTTTTACAAGCAAAAGTGTATGCGCTGCTACAACCTTTTTTAAATTCTCTTTTTGTTTTATATTTCTTTGCTTCTGAGAAAACCATCTCTTTTGTCCAGAAAAAATTTGGCTTCCTCCCTTCTTCAAACCAATTCATTTCTTTCAACAGACCTTTTCGTCTTGCCGCAACGTATGCACTACCACAACCACTCTGAAATTCATACTTCGTTTTATATTTCTTTGCTTCCGCAAATATAGTTTTTTTGTTCCATTTTCCACTATTAATTGCGCCCAATGAGCCACTACCAATACCGGTTTTTGCAATATTTAAAACATTATATCCTTTATTTTTATAATAGTTCTTCCAATAATCTTCTCTATCCAATCCTTCCTCGATTGTTAGATTATCCTCAATAATCTCCATTGCCGGAACTTCAAAACCATTTGCATCTGCATATTTGTATACTGTATCTTCTTCTTTTGTTCTGTGTCGACAAATGGTATCAACCTTATGTATTGTTCTACCAATGTAAATTGAGTTTGTTTCTTTGAAATAATATTTGTAAACACAATCAATTTTATTAGTTAATAGTTTTACTCTACCATCTTCAAACCAATTCATTTCATTAATCCATCCTTCTCGATAAGCAATCGCGTGCGCACTTGGACACCCTGTTTGAAAATCTGATTTTGTCTCATATTTTTTTGCTTCTGCAAACACATTATCCTTTGTCCAGAATCCTCTTGGTTTTCTTTCCATAATTCTTAATTTATTTTATTTGTTAATAATGTTATTTCTTAATTTCGATACAAAGGTACAAAAAAAAGTTGAGAAAACCAAACATTTTCCCAACTTTAACACTTTTTTAACACTTTATTTTTCAAAGAAAATCAAAAACAAGATAATCTCGATGATATTCCGCATCATGTTTAGTTGCGAACATATTGTTAATGACACGCATAAATTCATCACGTTTCTCATTCTCCCCAATATAGGTAATTGCTACTTTACCGGTGTCATTAATATAGTAATATTCATTTACCACACGAATTTTTGAACGCTTGATGTTATTTACTTTTTTCTTATTAAACAATTTAATGTCATAAGTATCATCCCAAGGGATATAACATTCAACTTGTCCAAATTCTATTTTCCCATTTAACTTCAACGATACAATAGTACCCTCTTTTAATTTTTGATTTTTCATATTAATTGAATTTATATTCTTTTCCGTTTACAAACTTCACGTTTGTCTGATAAACCGCTACCTGTGTAGGTTTCTGCCTTTTGGAAATTGTTCCGTCTTTCTTGTAGTTAGCCCCATGAAATATCATTATCGGCATTTGTCTCACATAATCGTAATAGTACGTCATTTTTTCAACCTTTATTGTCTGAAAGTGGTCTGTAACAATATCACCGATTTTAATATCATAATTCTCTTCAGCATATTGCCTTAAAATTGCTTCTTTGTCTTTGTCAAACTTTTCGGAAAGTTCATCTAATTTTTTCTTTAGTTCTTCTTTTGTCATAATATTTACTTCTTTTCTACTTCTTTTATTAAAAATTCTATTGCATCACATTCATATTCCGATATACAATGTTGTGCGCCACTCCAATATTCATAGCACGAATCTAAAAATCTACGGGCAGCCTGTATTGCTTCTTCTTTTGTCATAATATTAATCTATTTAAAAATTTCTTCCGGTTTAACTATAAAACTATCATAATAGTGACCATCATCATCTGTCAATCTCTTGTAATAGTTATCCATTGTTTCATAATTGCAAAAACTATATGATATACTAATATCTCCATCCGGACGAAGATATGCGTCACTAAACATCACATAATCCTCTCCTTCCTTTGGCTTATAGTTCTTTTCAAACCATTTCTCAACTGCGAGAGAAAACTCATTTTTGGCTGAATCGTATTCTTCTTTTGCCAACTTTAAACGAATATCCGGTCTCATTTTTTATTCTTTTTACGATTACGTTTTCTTGCTCTATCTCTTTCTTCTTGTGTGATATAACCACCTTTACGTCCAGTTACCTCAAAGTAATTGTCACGATATATACGGCCAAGTTTTGTTAAAAGATTACTCATATTATCCAAATGTTTCAAAAACGTCCTTAACCTTAGTTACCTTATCCTCTTCAATGAATTCCATATCTGTGATTGGATAGTCACGCCCTAACAGGTATCTCGGTTCATGCACACGATAATAAAACTCACCGTCTGTATTCCAATATTCATCAATAGATACGTAGTTTCCGTCACCATTTACAAGTACGTCTCCGTCATAGATTTTCTTTCCGTTACAATCCTTGAAACCGGTCCAATTCCTGTAAGCAATAAAATGGCATTTCTGTTTTTTATAATTTACATAGATATACCATCCGGCAGTAGAAGATTCAATTTCCCTAAAACCGTCGTTACGCAATTTACTTGTTATTTTATCAAGTTGTTCATCCAACTCATCATAACCGGTGGCTTTGGCAACTTTCTTACCGTCGAAATAAATCTCAAATTCCTTATTGTTTACTTTCATAATATATTGTTTTTAATTGTAGTGCAAAAGTACGAAAAATATCTGAAACTACCAAATATTTCGGTGACTTTAACACTATTTTAACATCTACCAATATTCTTCGTCAACCAATTCTTCTGTTAACCTATATTCAGACGTATCTGTTTCTTCACGTTTGTATTCTTGCAATTTCATAATTGCTGAATGTTTGTCCCAGAATATATCATTCCTATTCCACGTAAAACTCCAATTACCCCATCAACGACCAACATGATAGAACCGACTTTCAATCAGCCATCTTCTCTTTTTCTTCATTTTTCAAGACACATTCCTTTATGATTTCCTCTGTAATAATATCATCATTGGCTTGGCTAAGTTTACTAAGTTTATAAACATCGAACTCTTTGGCAGAAAACTTGAACTGAATCCATTCCGGTTCATACTCACGATAATCAAGCCATGTTTTTGTTTCGTCCTTTTCAAGAACATACTTAACAAAACGCAGCAAGCGTTCACCGGCTTTCTTTGACTTTACAAATCCGGAAACATCATAATCGCTTACACCCCTTGAAGCCCAATACTCACCGCCACCTTCAGGACGTACATCAGGGGCAACGACCTTGATTTCATCCTTTTTGTCAAACTCGATACCGGCAACAAACCCCTTTCTTCCGCAACCGATAAATGTACCACATGGCTTATACTTGTGCCAACCCTCTCTGATAACAAATGGAACTTCGGACGGGTCTTTGTGATTCAATTCACAATTACTGATTGCATCCACAATACCTTTATAGGCATCCTTTAATGAATAGATTTTTTCTTCCATAAAAAAGTTGTTTAATATTTTCCGTTGGTAATCTCGTTATATCTGTTTTTTGCTTCTTCTTCGGTTTTAAACTGATTACCGGTCAAGAATAGCCATTTGTCACGCATCTTGTTTTTGCCTATATAGGTAGCACAGATAACACCCTCTGTATTAATGAAATAATAACCATTTACAAGGACAATATCTCGTTCAGATACTATTTCACTAAAACCTCCATTGACTTCTTTTATTCTATATTTCTTAGAAGATGGTATAAACTCTGCGATACGGCAGAAATAAGTCCCCTTTGTATTTGAATAGAGAACAAATGCACCAATATTATATTCCTGTTTATACTTACGGAAATACTCCGGATTATTGAAATTGATATCGAACACGCTACAATCAAAAGGAATACGTGACAAATTATCCACATCAATTAATTCTCCTTTTCGGAAAATAATCTGACTACCTACTTTTACGCTATTAATGCACTCAACGATTTCCATTCTAACCTGTTTTTATTTTGTTTGACTTGAAAGTTTATTTGTTATTTTCATAATGCAAAGGTACAAAATTATTTTGATTTGACCAAGGAAAATTAGTTATTTAACATAATTTTAACACCTTCTTGTACTCATTCGAGTACGCCGGTTACTCTGTTGGTTGCAATTTGTTCACAAGTTCATCAAAACCACCTCTGAACACTTCTTTTCCCTCATTGCAGATTGTTATCTCGCATTTATCCCTACGCTCATAGGTATCTCCAAATCCACTGAAAGCATTGACACTGATTTCCGAACCGCCAGATTGACACCCACTTGCATTGTCGATGAATAAAGTTGCATAACCAATATCGTCCTTTACTTGTGGATTACCGCCACGTTTTCCGGAGATTGCATATCCTAACCTACTCTGATTATCAAACTTATGTGCTACGTCTTTATTTGTATATTTACTTGTCGAATTCATATTAATTTATTTTTGCTTTTCTTTGAGTGAAATAAGTTTTTTATAAACCCATTTAATAAACCAAATAGTGACAACTGCCGGCCAAAATAGCCATACAGACATGGTTGCGGCATTTGCAATTGGTTCATCAATCTCCGTAACCTTTTTGCTTTCTCTGTCATAGTATATACATGCCACAACAAAGCCAACGATATAATAGATAATACCGACTATATCCATATTATTTGTCTTTTAAATCTTTCATTTTCACCCAACCAATAGGTAGATTATCAATAATCTCCGACTCCTTTTTAGCATCTTCCAGAACATCTTCATCATATTCCTCTGAATTATCAAGATACCACTGGTATTCCAATCTCCGGTCTTTGAGGGTTTCGTCCGACACATTCACATAATCGTAATACAAGACAAATGCCTTAACAAATGCCATCCGTATTTCATCATCAGCGTATGAAAAGAAATGCAGTTCTCTTGTTAGAAAGTCGAAACTGAAACGCACCAACTCATTTCTCCATTTACCTTTGTCGAAAATATCCACAGAGGTATAATCAGGCGTACCGGATAATTGTTCAACTCCGTACCCATAGTATTCAAAACTATTATTCAGCGGTGCATCCGCTTTGGTGATTTTATTTACCAATTTCTTCACCCATCCGTATGTGGGTTTCTTTTCCTTTGCCATATTATCAAAGACTTTCAATTACTTTTGCAACAATCCAACTACCATTTTTCATTGTAATGCTCATATAGCCCAAATTCCATGGACATATTCTCTTAACTGCCATAAGGTCTAATGTATGCCACTCATTATCCAATCCCAAATATTTCAACATAAACCTTAATTGATTTTTATTAGTTATTACTCACCGGCATAGTAATCAAGTCCGGTGGTTTTAACGTAGTTCTTTGTTTCTCTTGTGATTCTCGATTTTTCCTTAGTGGTATTTGTGGCTGTGAAAATATCAAATGGTTCACCAAATACATCACAGGTATCTACATCTTCATATTCACCGGCGTAGACTGTGACCTCAATAACTTCTTCATCATTTTTAAACTGATTAGCAAGGGCAATTGCATCATCTGTTGCATCACCCTCATTGTAATAGTTTTTCAGACAATACATAGGTGTGACATCTTCACCGGTCTTGATGTTTAATGCGCTGATAGTAAAGATATTCTGTTTTTTCATATCATTTAGAATTTATCAAAGATACCCATATCCTTACAAATCTTTTCCATGAGGGAAGCAATATGGCTATCATCCACACCTTTTTCACGTTGGATAGGATAACGTACATCACTTTCAACCTTAAACCACATGTTATACGACATCGCCCATTTACGTCTTTCATCGGGAATACCGGCACGGACGTTCTTAATCTCGCTATTGATGGTTTCTTCAAGTCCATTCTCTTTGATATACTTTTCAAGGCTTGAACGGACTTCATCATAATGATGCTGTAACTTTAACTTTCCCATATTTTCTTACTTATTCTGATAGTGCAAAGGTACGAAAAATATTTGAAATAACAAAGGTTTTTCTTTATTTTAACTAAAGTTTAACACTTAGGTTTCAATAGTCCTCTCGTTCCATTCCACCGGATTGTGTCTATTGCCTTTTGTAGTCCGCGAAGATAATAGTACATTTCCCTTCCCGTAAGACACAAATCAGTACCGAAATTGCTTGCAGACATGCCACCACTTTCAAGACGTGTATAAAGGCTGTAACCGCCATTAGATTGGTATAAAACATACTGCTCCTTAGTTTGTCCGTTGATATTTTCAAGAATCGCCTTAAGCGTTTTTTCATTTATCTTATCCATTTTATTTAATTTTTTATTCTTTATAGTACAAATGTAAAATATCAGCAAGGTTTGCTATTTCCTCAATAGTAAGTTCAGACTGGTAGTGAAGCGCATCATCACCCATGTCAAAACATAAACCTAATATTGGTGAATATTCAACAAAATGAATTGTTATTGTTGAGTTGGCCATTCTATATCCCCAACAATCAAGGCTATGTTTACCAGTATCAGTAATGATACCATGTTTTAACACTAACTCTTTAATGTCAGTTATAATCTCATTACGAAGATTAAATACTTTTTCTGCAAAATTCATCTTTAATAGACCTTTATAGTATTCTTTAATACAACACCTTCAATATCATTTTGGCTTATAAACCTAAGTGTATCATAGGTTTTAACGGCATTTTCTCCCAATGCAACAATCTTCCAATCAGGTTCATGCCAACCTCCGGAAAGTATTTTATTTTTAGACAATCCGGTATTTTTAGAGATAATCTTCAATGCCTTATCTGTTATTTTACCCCAACCTTTATTCCAACTACTGGTTTCAACGCCTTTAATCGGTGTCTCAAGAGAATTAATAAGGAAATAAGCATACACCTCAAATTGTCCTTCCATGCCCTCAATGTATTTAGCAGCCAAGAGATATGTTTCACCCTCATAATTGTAACCATAAGGGATTGAACGCTTATCATCAAACGTTTCCTCATACTCTTTAAACTCAATACGCAATTCCGTTATATCTGCAAGATTCTCTTCCGGTGTAGAAATATTCTTGAAGAACTTAATACCGAAATAGCGGCAGAAACGCATAAAAATACGGACAAACTTTTCATCTGAATAGTTACTGCCACCATTCATTTTGCCATATTCCTCCGGTGTCAGCCAACGCAAGAACGGCTTTTCATCATGGCCTACGTTAATTTCCTCACCATCCTCATACTTGCGATAGGTGTCCTCCCAACCAAGCAGAAAACCAATTTTGAAATTTGACGTACTATACTCTGTCTTTTTCTCTTTGATGTAAATTACCAAACCGCCATTGTTATTGTCACCATAGTCAAAGACACGCACAATACTTGCAAAATTGTCTGGGTCAACATCTTCCAACACCTTTGTCGGTACTTCATCTGTGCAATCATAGAAACTACTACTTGTGGCTACTGCCGCCGGAGTAAGGAATGAATAACCCTTTTTCCATGTGTCCTTATGGTAATCCTGAAAGAACATATCCATCAAAGCCATATACATCACCCGACCAAAACCCCACTGATGGTGAAGAAATGTAACCTTACGTTCCTTTTTGTTATTCTCCTTGATAACCAATACTTGTGTTCTCTGACCCATAACTTCTATCTTTATATTGATTCATATTTATTTTGCATCCTCTATTGTATAGTCTTGTACCTCATGCTCAACGACCATGACATTTGCATCGTCACCGGTAGCATAGCAATCTACATAGTCCATAATATCATCCACATCGTTAATGTCAGTATCAACGATAACACGCATTGTAACGTTAAGATAAATTTTACTCATTGTTATATTATTTTATGTTAATCAAATTCAACTTCTTCGCCAATTAACTCATGTGCTTCATATATAGCACTTATTTCACCAGAAGAATCAATTGCATCTACAATTTCATAAGCATAATCATCTATTTCACCGGTCTTTTCAATCCGGTCTTTCAACTGCTCAATTAATTTTTGATTTCTTTCTGTCATGTCTTGTATAATTTACAACCATTTTCACTTGTAATTGACAAATACAACCTTAATCGGTTGTAATCTGCTTAAGATACTCATTGATAATCTCCTTGCACCGGTTCTTA
>AUXO013405633.1_pt1 | contig 11404 bp, 15 predicted proteins | sample 768731 | NCBI WGS metagenome assembly AUXO01 (sample SAMN02715735, study PRJNA202380) | gut metagenome | biome: sheep rumen | host: Ovis aries | place: New Zealand: Palmerston North | reverse complement strand
GGACACTCCGGGAATTTCTACCGCAATACGGTCATCTCCGACCTGATATACTTCTGCCTCCGTACTGAATGCGCTGACACGCTGCTGAAGCTGATAAATCGTGTCCGACATATCCTCCGGCAACGGGTCCTCATCGCCCGCGACCTCATAGGTGATGCTCACACCTCCGGCCAGATCAAGCCCGAGCTTGATGCCGGCATCACTGTCCTTTGCAACAGTGCCTTTTACAATTCCGTACGAATAGTACCCCAGAAGCAATAGAATTGCCAGAAAAACGATAAAGAGTACTACCGCCTTGTTTTTCTTCATATTATTTCTCTACCTCCCGTTTATTCTGCTGCAGCTGCTTTTATCATAATCGCGCATTCGATCCGCTTCTTCTGAAGCTCGCAGCCGATATCGTATGCGTCGTTGATATGTCCGTGAAAATGATAAGAGTTCGCTGCGCATCCGCCGCTGCAGTAGAACTTTGCGAAACAGCTGCGGCATTTTTCTTTTGCGTAAACATTGCAGCCTTTGAACTCGTCCCGGAGATCGGTCCGCGTCACGCCATCCCATACATTTCCCATCAAAAACTCTTCATTCCCGACGAACTGATGACAGGGATACAGATCTCCCCAGGGGGTCACGGCCAGGTACTCGGTACCGGAACCGCAGCCGGACAGACGCTTCGCGACACAGGGGCCGCCCTCCAGATCGATCATGAAATGGAAGAAATTAAAATCCTTTCCTTCCTTTTTTCTCCTGACCATCTCTGCCGCCAGCCTGTCATACTCTGAAAACAGCTTCGGCAGATCTTCTTCCCGGAGTGCGTACTCCTCAGAGTCCTCCGCCACTACCGGCTCCACAGAAATCTGTTTGAATCCCAGATCCGCCAGATGAAGCACATCCTCAGAAAAATCCAGATTGTAGTGGGTATAGGTCCCTCTCACATAGTACCGTTCCTGATTTCTGCTCTCCGCAAATTTCTGAAACTTCGGTACAATCCGGTCATAGCTTCCCTGTCCTCCGCGGAAGGGCCGCATATGGTCGTTGACCTCTTTTCTGCCGTCTATGCTCAGGACGACATTGCCCATCTCACGGTTCGCAAATTCAATGACATCGTCATTGATCAGCACTCCGTTGGTCGTTAAGGTAAAACGGAACTTCTTGTCATGCAGCTTTTCCTGCTCCCGTCCGTATGCTACCAGATCCCTGACCACCTGCCAGTTCATCAGCGGTTCGCCGCCGAAAAAATCCACCTCAAGATTCCGTCTGTGACCGGAATTCTCAATCAGAAAATCCAGCGCCTTTTTCCCGACTTCGAAGCTCATGAGCTCCCGGCGCCCGTGGTACTCTCCCTCCTCGGCAAAACAATACCGGCAGGCAAGATTACAGTCGTGGGCAATATGCAGACAAAGCGCCTTCACCACAGTCGGACGCTTCTTAAAGTCCATCATATAGTCTTCATACTCATCCGGTGTAAACAGTTCTCCGCCGCGGACCAGTTCTTCCACTTCTTCGTAAGCGTCAGCTAACTCATTCCGGTCATAGGAACTGCACAGTTTATCTATAATTTCTTCCTTTGAGAGCTCCTCGTAGTCCTGAATGATCTCATATGTCATATCATCCACTACATGAATCGCCCCACTGTTCACATCGAGAACAATATTGTAACCGTTGTTCCGAAACTGGTGAACCATATTCTCTCTTTCTTCCTTTCAAGTAAGTACATTCTTCGCAGGTCTCTTGCACATCCGTCGGGAATCCGTCCGTTCCCAACAGAAGAATAAACGAACAACAAGCCGCATGCGTTCTGGCATACGGCCGATTGGTTTCATTCCTCTATCAAACGATGTGTTCTCTTATTTCTGCTCGCAGCTCTGGTTCCCGACTGTGCAGGATGTCTTACATGCAGACTGGCAGGATGTCTGGCATTCGCCGCAGCCGCCTTTTTTCACTGTGTTCTGCAGTCTTTTTGTATTTAATGTCTTTACGTGTTTCATGGCAGAGACTCCTTTCATTAAAATAACTGTGAAGAGTATACCACACATTTTTTTAGAACGCAATCTTTTTATGACCGTCTTGAACTCAGCATTCCTCCGATCATGCCTGCGGCCGCACAAATGATAAATGTCATCATCCGGTGCAGAATATCCGAGTCTGCCCCCGAACGGATGACCAGCGAACCTGCGGCAAGAATCGCAAAGTAAAGGGATCCTGCCGCCATCCCCCAGAAAAACCGGCGGTTTTTCATCTTTTTCCCCGCGATCCCTCCGCCGGCCAGGCACGAAACCGTATAAATGACCAGAATGCCGATTGTCACCGTTTGTTCACTCAGCTGAAACCTGTAAAGCAGAAATGCCAGACACAAAAGAGCCAGTCCCGTAATCACATACATGATGAACAGCGTAACGATCATCGCCAGTGGTTTTTGTGTTCTTCCCATAACGATCTGATTTCCTCCTTTATATAAATACTATATGTCTGACTTGAAAAAATATGACAAGTACGCTATTATCTATATCATATCAAATTCAAAGAGGTGATCTGATTGGACCCTGGTGTCGCGATACGTTTGATAATACTGATCCTGCTGCTTTTTCTGTCCGCGTTTTTTTCGTCTGCAGAAACGGCTTTTACAACTGTCAGCAAAATCCGCATGCGCTCCCTCGCGGAAGAGGGGAACCGGCGGGCCGCACTGGTACTCCATATTACAGATAACGCGCCGAAAATGCTGAGCGCGATCCTGATCGGAAATAATCTGGTCAATATATCCGCTTCTTCTCTGGCGACCACCCTGGCACTCACACTTTTCGGAAATGCGGGAGCCGGGATCGCCACCGGAATCCTGACGCTTCTGATCCTGATTTTCGGTGAGATCTCACCCAAGACCATGGCTACGATCCGTTCTGAGAAGATGTCTCTGCGCTATTGCAGAATCATCTGGGCGCTGATGCTCATTCTGACGCCTGTCATTGTTATCATTAATGCGCTGGCTGCTGTGTTTTTAAAACTGCTGCGTGTGGATCCGGCTGAAAAGAACAAGGTCATGACCGAGCGGGAACTCCGTACGATTGTTGAAGTAAGTCATGAATCAGGTGTGATTGAAGCGGAAGAAAAACAGATCATCAATAATATTTTTGATTTCGGGGATGCGAAGGCGCAGGAGATCATGATACCGCGCATTGACATGAGTTTCCTCTGGGTCAACAGCACTTATGACGAAGTCCTCGATGTCTACCGGAAAGATATGTTCACCAGACTGCCTGTCTGTGAAGAATCTACGGACAATGTGGTCGGCATTCTCAACATGAAGGATCTGATCCTCTGTGACCGGGAACATTTCTCCGTCCGGGATTCCATGCGTGAACCTTACTTCACCTATGAACACAAGAACACGGCGGAACTGCTTCTGGAGATGCGCGAATCCTCTATCAACATAGCCATCGTACTGGATGACTACGGAGCAACTGCCGGCCTGATTACTCTGGAAGACCTGCTCGAAGAAATTGTCGGGGAAATCCGCGATGAATATGACGAAGATGAAAAAGATTCCCTGAAAAAGCTTTCTGACAGAGAATATCTCGTGGACGGATCAATGAATCTGGAAGATTTTTCAGACTTGTTCCACCTGCATCTGGTCTCTGAGGACTATGATTCCATCGGCGGCTACATGATCGGGCTTCTGGATCATCTTCCGAAGACCGGGGAATCCGTCACTTCCTCCGATGGACTCTTCCTTCAGGTGTTTTCCAAAAAGAAACACCGGATCGAAAAAATATTTGTCCGTCTTCCGAAGAAGGCTGTCCTGCCGGATAAAAACTTTGAATAATCGTTCTTACAAGGCACTGTATTCCAGTGCCTTTCGTATTTTCCGCACGGTTCTCACCAGTTCCTTTCGGAAATCCATATGCGCCTGAAACAGACAGGGCACCTGCTCCGATCGTAAGTATCTGTCCTGAGTACCTGTACGGACTGCTTCCTGATAAGCGGTGTTGTACGGAACACAGGCAATTCTCATTTGATCAATTCTGTATTTCCGGGACAGTTCCTCTATGCTCAGATCCTTTTCCGGCAGATAATCATTCAGAATATAGACGCAGTTTCCAAACCAGCGGGAATGTTTTTCAAAATACTCCCGCACCTCTCCCGCGTCCTGATGCAGAATAACGACCACCAGATCCGCCTGCCGCGCCAGCCGCCGGATCCGCCTGTCTGACATGTTTTTTAAGAAAAGACATTGAATATTGCCATAACGGGAAAGGGATGCTGTGAAATAATCCATGCTGAATTCCTCAGGCCGCAGAGAAAAAGGACTCCAGAAAATAATCAGATATGATTCTTCCATAAAAAATCTACGGTACAAAATAAAAAAACAGAAAAGATGCATTCATTGTAATGCATCTCTTCCGCAAAGTAAAGATAAATCTTCTCAGGCTCAGCCATTCGGTCACGCTCCGCCCGTAACGATCAGAGTGGCGAACCCGTCTTCCTTCAGTTTTTTTTCAAGAGAAACCGCCTCATCCAATGAAGAGGCCGGTCCGATCCACACTCCGTAATACGGCTTTTCATAGTGGATTTCCCCCTCATATCCGATTGACTCCAGCCTTTCCAGCTGATAGACGGCATTCACATCATATTTGAACAGTCCTGTCTGAACAAACCAGGATTTCCCCCGCGAAGTTCCGGAAAGCGGGATGGCATTTTGGATGCCCGCGGCAATTGCATCAGCGATCTGATCAAATTTTGCATCAAATAGTTGATTATCGGCATCATTATTCAAAAACCCGACTTCGACCAGCACAGCCGGCATTTTCGTTTTCCGAAGCACGATCAGTCCGGGGACTTCTTCCACTCCCAGATTTTTGAATCCGACGGCTGCCAGCTGTTCATTAATACTGGAAGCAATCCTGCTGACCGTATCATTTTCCCGGTAGACCAGGGATTCCACTCCGTTATATAAATTGTCTTCCATGGCTGAATTGCGGTGAAAGGAAATAAAATACCTGCCTCCCGACTGATTTGCCAGTTCTGCTTTTTCATAAGGAGAATGATACACATCCTCCGTGCGCGTATAATACACTTTGTAACCGGCCTTTTCCAGCCTCTCTCCCACCGCCATCGTCAGCCGGAGAACATCATCCTTTTCCGCGCGTCCCATATAAGACGCCCCATTGTCAAACCCGCCGTGTCCCGCATCCAGAATAATATCTGTTCCCATCACAGTATCCTTCTTTGTTTTCTGCTTTTTAATTATTTATATGCAGACAAAAAGAAATCAGCACACAACATGCTGATTTCTTTTCCGGCAAAGGTTTATTTTTTTTCTTCATTGTCCAGCAGGGCCTGTGCATATCCCAGCACCCGTCCCTGATCGATCGTATTCAGGCAGTGGAACTGTTCCATCAGATGAAACGCCTCTGAACTGCGGTCGATCATCAGATAATCTGTCCTGACATTGTTGCGGCTTTCTGTGCCTTCAAGAAGCTCATACGGCGTCATGTTCAGAACCGTACAGATCGCCATGATTTTGTCTGACGCAGGATTCGTCTTTTTCCGCTTCCAGTCACTGATCGTACTCTGTGCAATACCTGTCTGCTCTGAGAATGATTTCTGAGAAATTCTCTGCTCTTTCAACACTTTAAAAATACGTTCGCTGATAATCATGTCAAATCTTTCAACTCCTTAAATAATTCAATGTCTGCTGCACTTACTTTCATGTTCGTCATGATCGGCTCTTCACCCGGTTTTGTCACAGAGATTTCAATAATCGTACCTTCAGGAACGCCGCCCTGCAGAGTCACTCTGAAAAAGGATATAAACTTGGGATGATTCGCCTTGAACTGGTCAAACGCTTTTTTTGCTCTCATTAATGATGCAGGATTAATCATCAGAACTCCTCCTTTGTGAAACGCTTTAACTTATTTTATTATACCTTTCCGCAGAAAAATTATCAAGGAGTATCTTTAAAGAAACACAGCAGCTGCGCGGATTTTATTCTCCGGACTGCTCTTTCCCCAGAGCCCGGGTAATCTCTTTCAGTTTGTTTTCATCCAGCCGGTAGAACTTCCGGTATACAACAATACCGATTACCAGAAGGATGATGGACGGGATGGTCATCCACAGACGGAGTCCGGCCAGTGTCCGGGCTGTCTGGATCTCTATCGCGGTATCCAGATGGACCAGATCGATGACCAGGCCGGCTATGAATACGGCAAGACCGGATGCCAGCTTTACGGTAAATGTCTGCATGGAGAATATCACGGATTCCTCTCTTGTCCCGTTTTTATATTCCCCATAGTCTACCGTATCGGAGAGGAAAATCGTCAGCGATACATTCAGGATTCCATATCCTGCATAAACAAGAATACCCGGGATGAACAAAAGCGCCCATGTCACGGTGTGATAAACGCCGGTAAAGGACATTGCCAGAATTACCAGAAAGCCCAGGATCTGAATCAGGAAACCGGCCATGAACATCTGTGTATTATTCCATTTCTTCCTGAAAAGCGGGAAGCACAGCATGATCACCACCTGCGACGCAAAGCAGACGCCGGCGAATACATTGTACGCATCAGTGTTTCCGACATCAAACTGGAAGAAGTACAAGATCAGATTGCCGACAATATTCAATGCAGTATATACGAGAATAATGGAGAAGACAATCGTCATCGCCTGATCATTTTTGAACAGGGAACGGAACATCTGCACGACTCCCGCTGACTCCATCCGGTCATCCGTCACCTTTTCCGGTACGACAAGCACACATACCAGTTCCGATATCACAAAAATAACCGCCACAATCAGAGCCCAGTACTTAAAACCGATCCTGTAGTCCGCGATCACAGAGCTTCCGCTTAAAATCGGTACAATGGCCATCGTCAGCACCGTTGGTATTGCATCTCCGATCCCGGAACAGGACCTGGCCAGCGAAGACAGAGATTCTCTGTCCTTTCCCGGTTTGGTAATGGCAGGTATCATAGACCAGAACGGGATGTCCATAAGCGTATAGGTCACACCCCAGGCAAGATAAAAAAGCGTCAGCCAGATCTTCTGTGCATTTCCCGCCATCGAGTCCGGCGTTGCATACAGCGCATAGATCGTAACTGCATTCAGAACGGTTCCGGCAAGAATCCATGGCCGGAATCTGCCCCATCTGGTGTGCGTCTTTGCCACGATAATTCCCATAAAGGGATCGTTGATGGCATCAAAAATTCTTGCAGCCATCATCATTGTTCCGATAAAGACACTGCTCATGCCCAGTACCGCATTGTAATAATACAGCAGATAACTGGAAATCAGCATGTAAACAATGTCTTTCCCGACTGCTCCGAAGCCGAAGGCAGCCTTGTGTCTCATTCGAAGTTCCATATTCTGTATCTCCCCTTTTTCCGGTGTATTGAATGTCTTATATGACATTTCCGTTGCAGATAAGAATAGTATACTTGAATGTAAAAAAAAAATAAACATTAATATTTATGCAAGGATTCTGATAACGAGATAAATCACTCCCAGCACCCAGCTGGTAAAGATCCCGTACAGAATTACCGGGCCGCCGATACCGAAAATCTGCGCGCCGAGCCCGAATACCTGTCCTTCTTTTTTGAATTCCATTGCAGAAGATGCGATTCCGTTGGCAAATCCGGTGATCGGCACGAGAACCCCGGCTCCTCCGAACTGAGCCAGAGAAGGATAAATATTCAGTCCGGTCAGAACCGCACTTGCCAGAATCAGGATCAGACTCGTCCACTTTCCGGCTGTGCCGGCATCCATCCCCTGCACATGCACGCAGACATTTGTGATAATCTGGCCGGTGAAACAGATGAGTCCGCCGGTCAGAAAAGCTTTCAGCACATTCAAAACGAGACTATAGCTTCCCGTCACCTGCCTGACATATGCATTGTAGGCCTCATTGCGGGCCTCTTTCTCCTTCTGCGTAACCGCATCTGCTTTTTCAACCACATCAGCGATCAGTTCTTCTTTCGTATCTCCCGGTTTTTCTGTCCTCGGTTCCATATCTTCATTTCCTCCAATTCTATACTCTATGCAGGGTGCTCGCCGCGTCATCCTTCAAGTCTCGCTCGCGAGACTTGGCGCGGAATCAGGAAAAATAATAAAAGGCGCCCACAGCCTTTCCCAGCGCAAAGGCTGTAACAAGGATGGTAAGGCCCCTCTTTATTTTTAATCTTCTGAAGAGGACAGGAAAGACATTCAGCACCTCTGCAATGGCCGCCGCGAGGCAGCCTGTAAAAATCCCGGATGCCAGTCCGTATACAGCCAGAAAAGGCTTTCCGGGGCCCAGCGGGATCTGTTCAAAAAGAGCTGCGACCGTCCCGCTGATTCCGCCGAAAATCACCGCATTCTCCAAAGCGGTCCACGCAGATGCCATACTCGTTTTTCCTGCCATGCGCGGTATGATTCCAAGACTTCCGATCAGGGCGAATGAGGCAGCCGCTGTCGCCGCTCCCCCCGCAAAACCGGTTATTGCCATCAACACATCCATTTGCTGCATCGGTCTTCTCCTTTTCACTCTGTTTTAAGTCCCGCGGGGCTTTCCGTCAGCCGATTTTCCCTTGCGCATGCCAGCGGCTATATAAGTCGTCTCCACATCCTGTTCATATTTTCGTATAGCCACCTGGATCGGCGTCGGATCCTCCATGATTTTCTTACGGCCGGCATGGTTATAGAAAAACATGATTCCGACAAATATTCCGATACAAAAGCTGACTTCCAGTACATTGATTCCTTCCCCCCTGTTTCCCGTGACACGATCATACAGGCGGTCAAACAATTCGGCAACGGCCGCGTCCTGAATAAATGTCATGATGGAAAAAGCAGATCCGAAAAAGAGCAGAACGCTCAGGATGGCCACCTTCAAATATTGCAGCCATTGTTTTTCTGTTTTCGGGATATAGCGTATGACAAAATCTGTCTCCCCGAGGCTGATGATCTCCAGGAGGGGAAACTCCCTGTGGATCAGCTCCATGATCTGAAGGATGGAGCAGACCATTGCGCTGTCTTTTTTATCTGTGTCAGAGAATCTGCAAAGTACGCTCCGGCCGACTCGCTGCAGTACATTGCGGTCGGGGCATTCCATCTCTGCAATATCTGAAATCCGGACAATGTTCTGCTGCACAATACAGTTTTGACCGATCTTCAAATACAGGATCTGCCCCGGTGCGCTCATACCTCTTCCCCGTTTTCAAATACTGACTTCGCTGAATCCCGTATATCTGACATATCTTCGCAGATCTCATCAGCGGCGTTCTTCAGCCTGTCCTTCTTTCGTTCAAATTCTTCTGCAAGCGCGCGCCCTTTTTCCTTCCCGTCCTGATCTTTTTCTCTCAGATAATAGATCACACTGCCCACCATCACCGAAAAGACGATCATGCAGCACATCTTTTTCACAAGCTTCATACACATAGCAGCTTCTCCTTTTTTTCTTTCTTTTTCCTAGTATGCTGTTTTTTCTCATTTCTATACAGCCTGCCGCATTTTCTGCAGAAGTTTTTTCTCCATTCTCGAAACCTGTACCTGCGTCATGCCCATTTGCCCGGCCACTTCCGCCTGTGTTTTGGCCTGAAAATAACGCAGACAGATCAGGCGTCTCTCTTCCTTTGAAAGCACGCTCAGCAGCTGCTGTAAAAAAATATGATCTGTTTTTATCTCGATCTCATTCTTCTCATCCCGTATCTGCTCCTGTAAAAGCACCTCCTTCCCGGATGTCTGCGGGACAGCCCGTGAAAGAGAATCTACCGGCAAAGAGGCTGACAAGGCCAGAACAATATCTTCCACAGACATCTTCAGACAATCCGCAAGCTCTTTAACGGTTGCTTCTCTTGCATACCGGTTTCGCCAGCGTTCGGCTTCTTTTTGAATTTTCTGTGCGTTTTCTTTGATCGTACGGCTCACTTTCAGCATCCCGTCATCTCTGAGGAACCGGCGGATTTCCCCTGCGATCAAAGGAACGGCATAGGTGGAAAATTTCACTTCGTAAGAAAAATCAAACCGCTCAATTGCCTTCATCAGTCCGATACAGCCAATCTGGAACAGTTCCTCCGCATCATATTCTCCATTCCTATATCTTTTCACAATACTCCAGACCAGACCGGTATTCTTACGTACCAGCAAATCGAATGCTTCCTTATCCCCCTCGTGCGCGTTTTGCAGCAGTTCCAACATCTGATCCATCCAAACTACCTGATTTCCTTCTGCATCGTGACCCGCGTGCCCTGCCCCGGTTCAGATTCCACCTCGACCGCATCCATAAAGGCCTCCATAAAAGAAAACCCCATCCCTGAGCGCTCCAGTTCCGGTCTGGTCGTATACATAGGCTCCATGGCTTTTTCAATGTCCGGGATTCCCTTTCCCTCATCGGTAATTGCCACGACCAGCGTCCGGTCCCAGACTGCCGCATGTAAGAAAATCTTCCCCGGTCCCAGATCGTAGCCATGGATCACACAATTCGTCACTGCCTCTGAAACAGCGGTTTTGATATCAGCCAATTCATCGATCGTAGGATTCAAAGGACTGACAAAAGCGGCAACTGCCGTACGCGCAAATCCTTCGTTCTCGGATTTCGAATCAAAAACAATCTGCATTTCATTGACCAGTTCCTGTTCCATTTGATTTCTCCCTTCTTCCAACCCGCATCTTCCTTCTTTTACCGCTCTCCTCCGGCCGCAATGATCTTTTCAAGGCCGGACATCAGCAGTATTTTCTGTACCCGTTCATTCATATTCTCCGCCAGAATCTTTCCGCCGGAAAAATGCATATTCCGGTACCTCCCGAGAATGACCCCGATTCCGGAACTGTCCATAAAACTGGTAGCCCGGAAATCAAAAACAATCCTGCGTATATGATAGGTGTCGACCAGCAGATCCGTCTCCTCCTGGATCTGCTCGGCAATATGATGATCCAGCTCCTTCGGCAGCACTACCCTCAGCTCGATCCCGTTGATTCTGTATTCACATTCCATATTTTCCTATGCCTCCTGATGAAATATTTGGATAAAAAAAAGACGTCTTCTCCCATATGGATCAAACGTCTTTCGTAATCAGTTTTCTTCTGTGTTATTCTCCGCTTCTCCCGGAACGGTGTATCCCTCTTCTTCCAGACCCGAGGCCATGCTTCTTGATATTCCGCGCATACTGTCCGAACCTGTATTTTCTATGGTAACCCTGAACCATCTGAGCGCTTCCGGATAATTTCCTTCGTAATTGTAAGCGAAGGCAAGGAAATAGGCAGCCTGCGCATTTTCATAGGCGGGATCGCTTTCGGTCACCTGCTGCAGTTTCTCAATCGCTCCGGCATAATCCTTTCTCTCATAGAGGCGCTGCCCCTCGTCAAACAGATTCTTCATCATCTGTGCATGAATATTAGTCTGAATGTCATCAAACAGGCGCTGTGCCGATTCATCCAG
>AUXO012946980.1_pt1 | contig 11404 bp, 7 predicted proteins | sample 768731 | NCBI WGS metagenome assembly AUXO01 (sample SAMN02715735, study PRJNA202380) | gut metagenome | biome: sheep rumen | host: Ovis aries | place: New Zealand: Palmerston North | reverse complement strand
TTTAAGGGTAGTTTTAATAAAACAATAATAGAAAAACATGTAGAAGCCATAAAAAAAGTAAATAATGAAATTCTTCAAAAAAAACAAGAACAAGAATCGAAAGAAAAAGAAATAGACACAGAAACAAAAAAATTAAATCAAACCTTAACATTATTAGCCAAAACAAATAAAGAAAAATATTATTTTCAAGGTCAAGGTTGCTCAACATACAAAGAATATAAAAATGCTATGTCTGCATTTACAAAAAACATAATGAAACTTGAAAAAGATAGAAAAATTAATGAGAAGAAAAATCAAGAACAAATTGAGCATGAAAAACATATCCTAAAATGTTATAACAAGGAAGTTTATGAACATGAATTGTCTGAAACAGAAAAAGAAGATCGTACTGCGATATTTTTTAATGATGGAAAAATTTTTGATGGTACATACAAAAAAGATAACGGTGTAGAAGAGTATACAGGAGAAATAATGGACGGCATTGAAGTTGTTCAAAAAGGAACATTTCGTGTTGATAAAAAAAAAGGATTGCAAAGTGAATTCGGCAACGAAATTACAAAAATAACAGATAATGACGATTCTATTGAATATATGTCGTATAAGTATCAAGAAGTTGGCGACTTTAATACTCAAAAAAGAAGTATTCTAAGTAAAGAAAAAATGTTAAATTATGATGACAAAAAAAGAGAATGTGAAATAGAATTTAATTCTTTTAGACACACGTTATTTAGTAAAAAAGTTATTATCAAAACTAAAGGTAAAAAACAATATTCATTTAATGAAGACAAATTACTAGCAAAAGAAACATTTTATTTACAAGGCAGAAGTATCCCATTATCTCGTACTATAAATTCTTATAATGGCAAAAAATTAGATAGAGTTGATAAATATTTTTTTCAAAAAACACTATCTGACGATGATGATGAATACATATGTTTAATTCAAAGAAATTTTTTCTTTTTTGACAACGATAATGAACTTATTGGAAAATTAACATTATACCAAAACAAATCGTATGTCGATCAAGAATCAATGAAAAATGATAATTTTTCGATTGATTTGGACAATGATGATATTGATACTGATTTTGGAACAAGTTATTTTACTTATTATAAACATTCAATAAATGGTAGATGTGATAAATATGTGTTCAAACTTGAAGATTTAGAATTTAAAAATTACTTAATTAACAATTTAAAAGAAAAAAAAATAAAAGAACAATTAATAAAAGAAAAAGTTAAAAAAGGAATTGAAGATGAGAAATTCGTTTTAGGTAAAGTTGCTTTCAATAAAGATGGTACGATAAAAGAAGAAACTTTATCATCTATTCTTGAAGAATATTCAGAAAGTATTTATGAAGAAGAACGTCAAAATCTTTTTATGAATTTTAACGATATTGACACTATTCTTGATGGTGATAGTAATAATAAACGCATAGAAAATCCAAAAATAGTACGTTATGAATATAATAAAAATGGTATTTGTAGTAACAAAAGAGTTTTTTCTTCACTAAAAGATTACATCAAAGGTAAGACAAATATTAATGGTGATATCGATGGTAAAGCAGTAATAATAGCTGAAGATGGTGAAAAGGAAGTTGAGTATAAAGATGGAAAACAGATAGTTGGCTATACTGTAGAAAAATCTTTGAACGAAAAATCAAATGAATCAAATGTTTATTATACTGGTTATTTGATAAAAGAAAAACCAGACGGTCTTGGCGAAAAGTTTATTAAAAACAAGTACAATAATAACAAAATAATTTTAGAGACTGGTACATATAAAAAAGGTAAATTGATAAAAGGTCATCAATATGTTAAAGTTGATAAAATAAAACCTAACAAAACCAATGAAATTTATTATGCAAAATATGCTTTTCCTGGAAAAAAAAAAGATTTACCATCTGAGATAGTTGTTTTTGATAAAGCAACATATTTGAAAAAATATACAGTCTCTGGGTTTAAGCGCGTTGACGGTAATTTTATATTTCAAGGAACAGCTTTTGATGAGCTAAAACGAATAGACGTAGAGTTTGATAATGGAGAGGTACAGCAGATATATAAACAAAACCAAAAAGAAACAACAACAACAAAATATAAGGCAGGAACAAAAAAACGAGCAATAAACAAAACTGATAGTAATTACAATGATTTTTTTACAAATCCATCAAAACAACAAGAGCGAGATAATAAGTTAAAAGAAGATCTTATGAATATAGATATATCGTTACGTAAAAAACGAGAGGAAGTAAAACACGATGTAGAAAAATATATGAATGCTAAAGAGCTACAAGAACAAATAAAGAAAAATCAAAAAAGTATTAATAGTAATGAACCACAAGAAAATTTAAATGCGATTAATGAAAATTATACAACTTTTTCAACAAAAGCAGAATACTGTGATTTTTTTACGGATTTCAATGGAGAAGAAAATACTTCAAATACGTGTTTTTTTAATGTCGTTACACGTGCCTTTAGAAACGATATAATTGCGTATAAAATACTATGCAATTGGGCGAAAAAACATCTAGAAGATGAAAATATACGTGTTTTTGACGAAAATTCTGGATACGATGATAGTCAGTTGATGGTTAAAAATAATGCATTTACCAATTCTGAAGATAAAGATAAAGAATGGAATAATTTTTTTATGACATTGTATGTTTTAATATCAGGTGCTCATTATGATAGTGTCAAAGGAAAATTATTATTAAGATTAAGAAATGCATTCAATAAATTGACGGATTATATTTACGGTAAACAAAGTGAACAACAGGATCCTTCAGAATACATTAAACCAATTTATGAATATTTTGTTAAATATATTGCTAAAACCGATATATCGTCGTTTCATTCTGCAGATTCTAAATGTGTTGAATTTGACTGTTTATCTGGAAGACAATTAAAGTATAAAATACATAATTATAGTTCCAATACAGATACTACTGTTGATGTAAATAATTGTGAAGAAGATGTTATAATTAACTATTCAGATTTATATCATAATTATGATATTTTATGCGATGAATCAGATTATAAGTATAAATTTCAAGTTAAGGACAAAAAATATGGCGATATTGTTTGTATAGGTAATTTTACTGTTGACATGAACAAATATAAACATGCATTAAGTAATTCGAGTAGAAGTTTTTATATCACAAAAGACAAAAAAAAAGATTTTAATTTAGAAGAATACCATAATATTTCAGAAGTTAATAGGATTTTCCTGAATGGTGAGGAATATGTCTTATCTGGTTTTTCAAAACATTTTGGCGAATCAGCAGAAAGAGGTCATTATGTATGGTATTCGTATAAAGATCTGAAAAATCAAAATTGCTTGTGTGAGTTTAATGATAACCATTACAAAGAAGGAGTAGAGAAAGATACTGATTTACAAGATATAAATCTCGCAATATATATTAAAAGAGAGACATTAGATAAAATGATTAAGATTGGTAGTTGTAAAAACATAGATGATAATACTGTCGTACAACGTTCAAAAGTGTTGTATCAACAACAAAAAGCCGATGTTATTAAAAAAATTAAAGATGTAGAAAAAAATGTTATTCTTGGGCTAAAGAAAATATTTAAATCATTGTACGATGCTGGTATTGTAATTAATAACAATGATTTACCTGATTATTTTAAATCAACAAGCAATATTAGTAATGTTTTTGTTACAGAAAAGGACACTATAAATGATGACAATGTTTTTTCGATTAATGACAGAGAAAAAGTTATTAGTGCATTTAATATTTTAAAAACTTTATTTGATGAAAATAACGAAATTGAAACAAAAATTAAGAATATGTCGAAGTCATATACTACACAACAACAAGAAGATGTTAGAAAAAAACTTAAAGACATCATAAAAAATATTAAAGAGTTAGTAAAACCTTCCTTTGCTGATTATGAAAATGTTCAAGATATATGCAAGGATATTGATAAATCTAGTGATAAAATAATTAATAATATTCGAGGTATTTTGAATGTAGAAACAAATATTACAACAGACGATCTTAAGAAAAGAAAAAAATTGTGTATTTTCCTTTACGACAACGATGAAAAAAATATTGATCAAAGTATTAAAAATAATTGTATTTTGATTAAAAAAAATGAATTTAAAAAAATGAGTAGCATGAAGCAACAGATACAAAACAAAATTAGTACGTTATGCAGACAAAGATGTGATGATGATCTTTTAAACAACTTTGAGACAATTGATATTTATTATTCATATAAACCTGATGCAAAAAACATATCTTTAGAAATAAATAGTATTACTAATTGTTTTGGCACTTTAGTAAATAGAAGTATTTATTTGCCATGTAATGACATTAGAATCAAATTTGATAACAAGAAAGGTATTGAACACGTTAATAATGTGCTTAGCTCAAAACTAAATAGTAGTAATTATTGTTTTTATGATTATCAAGAAGAAAAAATATTAACCGACTATGAGTGTATTAATAGTTGCATTTACACTATAGAAGTAGATAAAGACATGCAAGATATTGATTTAGCATTTGATGAACGAAAATTTATAAAGTATTTTTCATTCTTAAATGAAAAAAAATATAATGATGAAATCAAAAAATTAATATGTCTTAATGTTGATTCAGTAAATAAAAAAAACAAAACAAGAACAATATTAGATAATTTAAATAACATGGATAATGTTAAATTATTTTTACTTACAGCTATAAAATATTATAATATAGAAGATTTATCGACACGATTTGGTGCTGAAGTGTTATTTCGGAAAATTGTTGATTCTGGCGCAAAAGACGACGGAAAAGTATTTGAGAATTTTGTTCAATCTCAATTAAATAACGATACAGTAGGTAAGTTTAAAGAAATAATTAAAGTGTCAAGTAATAGTACATACAAACAACAAATCAACAACAATGCGCCTGTAATTAATATGAAGACGATTGATATTATAGCTGGCAATACTACTAATGAGATAAATACAAGTTCAGTGTAACCTTAAAATATCGGCTCCATGTTTTGTTAATTTTAAAGATACTTTTTTTGTTATTTTTTTTCTATCATCTATGTTTTTTGCTCCAAGTAATTTTAAAAAATTTTTCCTTGAATGACCTATTAGGACTAGAAGACTATTATTATTAATTTTATTAAAGTTATTTATTATAAATAGATCTTGTTCTGCCGTTTTTCCAAATCCAATTCCATAGTCAATTATTATTCTGTTTTTATCTATTTTATAGAAATTAGCTTTTTCTATTACGTTTTCAACCCATTTATTTAAAACTTCTATTATGTTTATATTGTTATTGATACACATTTTTTTTGTTCCATTTGGTACTATAGAATGCATTATTACTGCACAAATATTATTATTTTTTTGCATAATGTTCCACATTTTTTCATCTTTAAATCCATTTACATCGTTTATTACGTCGAAACCATTTTTTATTGCAAAATCTGCGGTTTCTGGGTGATATGTGTCAATTGAAAATTTTACTCCATTTGTTTTATATTTTTTTATTGTATTTATAATATTTGATTTTTTTAGTCTATCTATTTCTTCTTTTGAAGAAATAGGTTTTGCAAGTGGGTTTGTACTTTCTGCGCCTATATCTATAAACGCAACTCTTTTTTTTGTAAGATATTTAATTTTTTTTTCTATTTCCATAGGATCAGTTATTCCATCACCTGAAAATGAATTGTTGTTTATATTTATTATTTTCATTTTTGCACTTTGGTGTTGTCTGTGTTTTTTGCTTTCTGACAAAATATTCTTCGAATTTATAACTAAATTTGGAGCAATTTGTGCTAGTGGATCTAAAACAAAAGCTCTATTAAATATTTCTTTGTGTGGGATTGATAATGTTTTTTCTGCTATGAATATTGGTTTTATTCCTTGTTTGCAATATAATATATCTATATCTATTATTCTTGGAGACCAATGTTGATGTTTTTTTGGACGTCCCATTTTAAGTTCTATTTGTTTTATTTTTTTAAGAAATTCATGTGGTTCGAAATTTGTTTCAATTTCTATAACAGTATTATAAAACATTTTATTGTAATTTTTATCTGCATCGTCTGGTAAAAGTGGTTTTGTTTTGTAATATGGTGCAATTTGAAGAATTTTACAACCTATATCTTTAAGTTTTTCTATTGCTGTATCAATATTTTTAATTTTATTTCCTATATTTGATCCAAGTGATAAAAAATAATAAAAATTTATTTCTTTGTTTGTGTTTTTACAATTAAATTTAAAATTATTCATCGATTTCATATTCAGCAAATGATGTTGGCGTTTCCCATATTTTTACTTTACTGCATATTATATTAGCATCTAAATCTTCAAAAAGTGTTTGATTACATAGTTCAAGTAAATACATAGCCATTAGCTCTGTTGTTGCATTATTTTTTAATATAAAAACATTTTGTCCGGTTGTTTCGTTTATTGCATTTGCAAGTTTATCATCTCTGTAAGATAAAATAACATTATGATCCCAATTTTGATCTATCCAATTTTTTACTCTATTTTTTATTACTGTAAAATCAACAACCATACCGTTATCAAGAACATCTGCTGTAAATGTTATTTCTGCTTTATAATGATGACCATGTAATTTTTCACATTTATCTGTATCGGCATCAAAGACGCGATGTCCGGCATCAAATTCAATAATTTTTGTGCAAGATATATGTTCACTTCTTCCAATTTTTGTAGTTTTGTTTCCATTAAAAAAAAACATACAATTTAGCTTATTTGGCTTGTTAATAATGAATTTAATATTTTGCAAGCGGTTTTTACTATAAGATTTGACAATAAGAAAAAATACAATAAAGCTCGATTTATATGAGAAAGTTATCAGATAAAATGTCGTTGTTTTCTGATTCAATAATAAGAGGAATGACTTTTTTTGCAAATAAGTTTAATGCTATAAATTTAAGTCAAGGTTTTCCGGATTTTAATCCACCTATAGAAATTCTTAATCGTTTAGAGCAGGTTGCACATGAGGATTATAATCAATATCCAATTTCGTATGGTTCTAAAAATATTCGTAATGCCCTTGCGAAAAAACAGAAAATGTTTACTGGGCTTGATGTTGATCCTGAAACTGAACTAACAATTACTTGTGGTGGAACTGAAGCGATGGTCGCGACAATACTTTCCGTAGTTAATAATGGAGATAAAGTTGCAATGTTTACTCCTATATATGAAAATTATAAAACAGCATGTATTTTTGCTGGTGCTGAACAAGTTTATATTCCATTAAGGCCTTCAAATAAATATAGTTTTGATCCTAACGAATTAGAAGATGCTTTTAAGAAAGGTTTAAAAGCAATAATTGTATGTAATCCTTCAAATCCAAGCGGAAGAGTTTTTACATTCGATGAAATGAAGTTTATTGCTGATTTAGCGAAGAAGTATGATGTTTATGTAATAACAGATGAAGTTTACGAACACATGGTTTATGAACCAAATAAAATGGTATATATGGCAACATTACCAGACATGAGAGAAAGAACTATAGTTTGTAATTCAATGTCAAAAACATATGCAATAACTGGTTGGAGAATTGGTTTTACTATGGCACCAAAAGAGATTACAGATGCAATAAAAAAGGTTAGTAATTTTCTTGTTATATCTGCGGCAGCACCATTGCAAGAGGCAGTTACGGTTGGTTTGAATTTCAAGAAAGAATATTATAGTGATTTATTGGAAAAATATACATATAAACGTAATTTAGTATGTAATGGGTTGGAAAATATTAATATTGAATATTTTAAACCAGAAGGGACATATTTTATATTAATGTATTTAAAAGAGCTGGTAAAAAGTTCTGGTTTAACAAATGATTTTGAGTTTGCAAAAATGGTTTGTGAAAAATATGGATTAGCTTTTGTTCCAGCAAGTAGTTTTTTTGTTGATAATTATAAAACAAACGGCATATTTCGTATGCATTTTGCTAAAAACGATGATGTTTTAAATAAAGCGTTAGAAAGAATAGAAACAATGAAAAAGAAATTAATTTAAGCTTGTTGCTTGAATATTATGTTATAGTGAATTTTTGTTTAATATGAGTTTGGTTTTATTTTTAACACTATTATTGATATTTTATGCAGCAAATTTTACAGATTTATTTAACTATGGGTATTTTTTATATTCCGTTGCTTCAGTTATTGTGTTTTTTATAGTATATATTCTTAACTATCATAGTTTTAAAAAACAAAGCATAATGATGTTTTTAGCATCTATATTAATATATTTAATTTATGACATCTCTTTTTTCTTTGTTATTGGTAATAATGTTATTGCTTGGTGTATTGCAGATATGTTTATTTTTAGAATAAAAAATAACTATCTTTATGCTATAAAAAAATATCATGTAATTATGTTTATTCTATTGTTTTTTACAATATCTAATATGATTAATTTTATAATGAAAAATATTTTTATTTGGCAAATATTTGCTTATCAGATTTTACTTTCTTCATTAATAGTATTAATGATATTTTTTTTCAAAAAAAATAATTAATCTTTTTGCTCGTTATATCTATCAACTATAGTAATTCCGTTTGTATGATCTATTTCATGCTGGAAGCACTTAGATAATAGCCCGTCTGCTTCAATTTTATATTGTTTTCCGTCTAATTTAAAGAATTCTACGATTATCTTATTTGGACGTTTTATACTAAATGTTTTTTTTTTAACAGATAAACATCCTTCTTTCATTTCACTTGTGTCTTGTGAAAAACTAATTATTTTTGGATTTATCACTTCAGACTTAAATTGTTGTTTATCTTTGTCTATATCTATGACTATTACATTTTTAAGAATTCCAATTTGGACAGCGGCAAGTCCAATGCCATCAAATTTATACATAGTTTCGAACATATTTGAAACTAAATTTTCAAGTTTTTTATCAAAATATTTTATATCTTTTGATTTTTCATGCAAAAGTTCATCGGGATATTTAACAATGTGTAAAATAGACATATCAACATTTCGACATTAAATCTATGATTTTATCTATTCTTTTTATAGCAGTATCAATCTTTATTTGAAAATCCATTTTATTTGCTTTATCAAGTTTTTCCATATCAATTTTACGATATCTTAGCATTTGTTTTATGCCATCAATTTTTAATCCTTTCTTATGAGATAATTCCTTAATTTTTTTAAGCTCATCAACGGCTTTATTATCATAATACCTTCTACCATTGCGTCTTATACATTCAATATGTTGAAATTCGCCTGTCCAAAATCGTATTGTATGTACTGGTAAATTTAACATCTTTGCAACGTCTCCAATAGAATATTCTTCGGCACTTCTTAACATTTTTGAAAAAGTAAGATAACATTTTTATTTTGCAAGTTTATATTTTTCATTTGTTATTTAAAATAGTTAAATTTGTCATTAATTTTAATTTTTGTATAATCATACTTGGTATTTGTTGATTATTATGCAACAATTTTTTAAACGTATATTTAGCAGCAAAAACACTAAAACTTTAACGGAAAAAACCGCGGTAAGTGTTTTTAATGGTTTAGCTAAATATGAAATACCTAAAAATTGCACAGTTACAGCTAAATTTGGCAAAAATAACATTATAAAAGATGAAAAAAATAAAAACAAAGCAACAATTAAAGCAGTACAAGGTAACACAAAATATGATTACGAATTTACAAAAGAAAATCAAAATGTTATACTATCTACCTTTACTCACAAACCAGGCGGCGATAATTGCGAAGTAAAAGTTAAAGAATATAATAAAACGCAACAAGAGTTTACAGACGAACGTATCAAAATTGAGGCCATGTCAAAATCTCCAGATGATGTGCTAAAAGATATAAAAGATAATGTGAAAAAAAATTTTTTTACAAAAAATAATTTACCTGATTTTAAAGAATTAAGTAAATATGTTTCTGAAGAAAATATTAATCTTTTAAAAAAATACTCCAATATTTCAATTAAACGAAAAATGTCTGTTCGAGATATAAAGAGTAAATATTATGTAAATGGTCGCGATACATTATTTAATAACATTTTATCTAATAATATAATATCAGGGTTAAGAGATACAGATATTGTTGAAGTTGAAGAAACTGTAAACTTTGATGCTGGCAGTTATACTATAAAATTTTCAAATGGAGGCAAAACGATGAAATATAATGTTATTATGAGCAAAGATTTGTGTACTGAAGACATTTCATTAGAGCAAGGAGGAAGAACAATTATTTCACAACAAAAAGAATACAAATCAGGAGAACAAGATTTTTTAGATATTAGAAATTTTGATGATACTGATCTTGATATTCCAGATTTTGATAGTGTTTATCGAAAAGATATGGATTCTTTTGTATTAACGACATATCAAGATTTCACTAAACACAAAAGAATGGCCAAAAAAAGAACAATTTATTATCAAGGAGTAATATCATCTGACTCAGCTGTATTTCAAGGATTTATAGATAGACAAAATTTCAATTTAATTGATGGCGAACAATACAAAGTTATATTTAGCGCTTCAAGACATGAATATGATGGTGAATATAGCATACCGAATGCTGGACCAAAATGGTATGATCGCGCAAAACCAAAAGGTACAGGAACGTTTAAGTTTGGTATTGACGATAATTTAACTATTCTTGGAAAAACAGTACAGTTTAAAAAAGGAGCAATTGTTGAGTGCGGTAATTGGAATGGTTTAAAAACAATAACAGAAGGAGAAGAAGGAAAGCCTATCGAGATCAGGGTTGATTATAATGGAGAAACAAAAAATTACACGTTTGAAAAAGAAAAAGATGAGAGTGATCGTTTGCGAGTAATATGTCGTGATTTAGACAGTAAAGAAGAAGTAGATCCAAACGATATTTGTCATGCTGACGAAAATTTAGAAGAAGCTGGCGCAGGTCTTTACGGTGGTGGTTATGATACCGGTAAACCTGGTACTTATAGTGGTGGTTCAGGGGCTCGTAGAGGTGGGGCTGATTCAACAAGAACACCATCTTCTTCAAGAAACATCGAACGAAGTAAAACACCTGACGATGAGCGAACAGATGAAAAAAATAATAAAAAAGATGATAAAAAAAAAGATGATAAAGAAAAAAAAACAGAAGATGAAGATGATGAAAATAAGAAAATTAGTTTAAATAACGAGAATGCTAAATTATCTCTTGATCGAAATAATATGAGTAAAAAACCAGAGTTTAATGTTATGCTGTTTATATTGTTGTTACTAACAATAGTTGGGGCCATACTTTATTGGATGGACTATAAAGATAAACTTGAAAAATATGAAAATAATAAGCGATATAATAGAATGATGACGAGATTTTGAATAAAAATTTGCATATTTTGATTTTTGATAAACTTGTATAGTTTTCCTTAATACCTCTAAAATTTTTAATATAAAGTTTT
>AUXO015093725.1_pt1 | contig 11405 bp, 13 predicted proteins | sample 768731 | NCBI WGS metagenome assembly AUXO01 (sample SAMN02715735, study PRJNA202380) | gut metagenome | biome: sheep rumen | host: Ovis aries | place: New Zealand: Palmerston North | reverse complement strand
TGGCTTTCGCGAATATTACAAACCTTCAGATGTCCTGTTCCAAGCGTGTGCCGCAGGCTGCTTGCTTATTCTCAGTCCTTGGCCCTATGAAGAGGGCAAACACCATATCAGTCGCCAAGAGTGTGTGGTTCTCAACACTATGGCAGAAGAAATATGCAAGAACATTAATGGTGTAGAGACGGGTTTGTGACAAAAGAATTATTAATGCAATTACGCCAAATCTATTGTTTTACAAAGTATAGATTGTACAACTTAATTCCTTTTGATTTTTACAAAAACCAGGCAATTATTCCTCTTGATTTTTACAACTCACGGTTCAAAAGTGCTCCTCTTTGAACCGTGATTATTAATCGATATAAAGATAGAAATCAATCTTCAAACCTTTAACGCTATTGAAAACACCATCATAGGTTTGTATAGCCTTAGTGTCTCCATCACCCATATCCACTTCATCACTGATGAAAATGCCATTGAAGTTACCAATATATTTACCATCAAGATAAGCATCAATTATACATCGGCGACTGAGATTGTCAAAGGACTTTAACTTCAGTGTTCGTTTTGGGCCTTTCACTCCTTTTCTAGTATAGCTATACCACCCAGTTGTTCCATCCATTTCAAAATCCACTTCCTCTGAATCGCCAATACTTCCCCATAAACTCATATACACTTCTGGTGTGCTAGATGTAACTGATGATTCTTCAGTTGATTCAACTATATTCTCATTAATAATGATGTGGGATTCCGAATCAGAAGAATCATTTTCAACAATTGTGGTATCTGTTTCTGCTTTTGCATTTTTGTCAAATAATTTGATTCCTAAATCTACTTTGCCTGTATAGACAGCCCATCCTGTTGCCCCCAGCAGTCCTAAAAGCACGCCTAACACAACGAGCAAAGCAGCCTTCCCGTTCGAACCACTATTTGGTTTAACAAGAGGTTGACTTTCTGAATTTGACTGTTTTTCTGGTTCGGAATATTGCGGATACTGGATTTTTGGGGGAATCTGTTCCTGTTGTGGCAAAATAGGGCCAAATGTTGTAGGGAGATTCACATTCTGACGAGCATTATTCACACTTGTAAGGTTGTAACCACATTTTTGACAGTATTTCTCATCGCCATCAAGTTGCTCGCCACACTGAGGGCACAATCTTAGTGGGAACTGACATCCACATTCCTCGCAGAAACGACTGTCGTCATCCGCTTGCACACCACAATTAGGACATTGCTTCATTAATTATTAGGATTAATTTTGAGTTTAGTTATCATGTATCTGCCATCCACATCTTCCACCATAACTTGGTAAGATGCGTTGTAATGTTGTTGATACTCCGGGACAGTTGCGTCATAGAGCCTTGAACTCACTTTGAACCAATTACCATTCACGTGCGTGACCTTGCGATCATCCACTCTAGCTTGATGACCAGATGCACAAATATGACCATCCAAGAAATAATCTTCGTCATAATCCCCTTCTTCTCCCGAAACATCTTTCATTGCATCCAACTGTTCGTAAGCAAAGTTGCTAAGATTCCTGCGAATAAAGTTATATAGCTTAATGTTCGAATCAGAATATAAATTATCATAAGAATCTCTATAAAAGTAATCAAATTTATCAATAAAATCTTTGAGAAAAGCTATTTTCTCATTAATGATTGTCCTTTTTTCTATGGAATCTTGCCGCAATTGTTCAAGTGAATCTTTACGGACTTGCTCAATTGAGTCAAGGTGTGCCTGTACGATAGAATCTGCGTTCTGCTCAATAGCCAATTCTTGTTTCACATTGTTGCATGCCATAAACCCCATAACAAAAACAGGCAGTATAACTAAAAGCCATTTCATAAAACAAACCCTGTTTTAGCCTCTGAATATTGTTAATTTAATGCTTCTTTTTATCTATTTTCAATTTAAAGATAATAGGCATTGTGTACCATACCCGAACGGGGTGACCATTTTGACGGCCTGGAATGAGGCCTTTCAATGTCTTGCATACGCGGATGGCTTCTTGATCCAAATCCTCATTCACAGAGCGAATAACTTTCACATCTTCTACACTGCCATCTTTTTCAACCACAAACTGAACTATAACTTTCCCTTCAATGTTCTGTTCTTTTGCCGTGACTGGATATTGAATATTGGCATTCAAGTAGTCTATAAGTGCTTTTTCACCACCTGGAAATGTAGGCATTTGCTCCACAGACCTGTATATTACATCATCGATTGCATCTTCTGAATACTTCAAACTGGAAATTGGTAAAGAAGTTGCAAAAATGGTGCAAGACTGCACAGCTGCATGCATAGTTGAAAAAACAGGTGTATAACACAGTACAAATGCAATGGCAATTACACTATATATTCTTTTCATCACAATTTAAATGTTATAAATACAAATGTAAAGGTGGTGCAATGAAACTCGTTTGACTAATTTCACACACCACCCTGTTAGCTGAACTAATGAATTCGGTTGTGGAATACATAGCCCAAAAAACGTTGATTGGAATCATAGACTTTGACCCACTTCGAACTGCCCTCATAGTAAACAGACGTACCAACGTTAAGTTGGGAAACAATAGCATAGTTTGTTCCTGGTCCTTTGCGAACATTTACATAGTTGTCCACTGGGTCAACAATGACCCCACGGCGCATATTGCTGGTTGATGAACTGGATTGACTGGATCCATTTGGATTAATCTTCACAATACGACTCGTGTGCATATAGCCCATGAATGTGCTGTTGCTCTTACCTGAATATACCTTGCTCCAACCATTGCTCTGTGGAGTGTAATAAAGATAGTCGCCCGACTGATACTGACGGACAATAGCCGAGTTTACCGATGCCCCACGACGAATGTTTGTATAGCCGTCCTTGTCTTGTACGCGTCCATAATACTGTTGTGCGTTCAAACTCAGTAATGAGACCAACGTTAGAATAATTATTAATGTGGCTTTCTTCATAATTGTGTTATTTTGAAATTATTAAATATGGAATTCAACATTATGCTTGAAATATAATTGATGTAATCTATTATTGGTGAAAGCGATTACTTGCTCATTCGAAATAATAAAAGATTAGCTACAATAATAATCTAATAGAAATTCCAGAAAAAGTTATAAGAATTTCCTTTTGAATTAATGAAAGTTCCAGAGCAAGATGACCCACCCACAGTTCCTTTATAAGAACCACAATATGAGTCATTACTACTATTATATTCATCAGCATAAAGATGTCCATTAGAAATGTTGCCCCTCACACTGATACCCGATGTATTTCCATAGTACCCATATGAACCTGTAAAAGATCCATCGGAGTAAAAATAAAAGTTACCCATTACTTTCTTTCCAGCCACTTCACCAGATAACGTTTTTGAGCCAGAGAGGTTTGACGTCACAGCTACAATTGTATCATTTGGTAAATCTCCATAATCGTAAGTAGATTGATCTTTGTCTGAGATCTGGAATTCTACATCACTATCCTCATTGACATCTTTGTAATTATCAATATTAATGCTATTTGAATCAATATTTCCACATGAGATAACCAATTCGCTACCTGTGTAAGCAACAATCCAAGTATTTGTCCCAACTTTAACTACGACAGCATTCTTATTCTCTTTTAACACTGTTCCCATTGACTTAACATTATCAATTACATGTGATGCCAAAGGGGTCATTCTTCCCTTCAACAGTCCTGAACGTTGAATTTTCAGTTCTAGTCGCCGTGGCTTCTTGTCATTGTAGAAATACTCCGTAGATTTCACATATTCGTAGCCCCAATCATCAACGGCATAATTATTTTTCTCAGTTACAAATTTTTCTCCAAAAGAGGCGCTAAAGATGCCATAAGAGGGTTCCATCTGTATTGTTTTACTGATTTGTGAAGTATAGAGAAAATCTTTAGGCTCTTTACCTAATGACTCGGATGTCAATTTTCCCAACTGATCAAAAATGTCTTTGGCATTCTGATTTAAGCTTAGACCCAAAAAACCATCATTATTGATATTGAGCGAGTTGGCATATTCTTCAACGTCAAGATACTGGCTTTTGAACTCGGTGTCACCAAGTTCACCGGTGTATAGGGCATAAATCATTGTGGAGGTGGAATGTATTTCTCCTTTGGCATTGATGAAATCCCAGTTATGTTCACTGACCTGGACAGGTGCAAGATTGCCAATAAAGCACTCTACGTCATAGAAACTCTCAAACGATATAGTTTCTTCATCAAAACTCATCAACTTCCATGAACTATCTTTATAATTATCTTTGGCAAACAACAATTTTCCTTTTCGTGCAAATTTGAGTTCCTTATATTTAGGTCGGATGATTATTTCCCCTTTTTTGTTGGCCAATCCATAATTACTTCCGTCATAAAAAATAAAATAGCCTTCATAAATATCACTTATTGCATGGAAATTGCTACTGGGTTTAACGACCCATTCTCCATTTTCGTCTATAAGACCACATCTCAAATCATCATTTTCATTTTCCTTCCCGGCAACTGCAACTCCAGAGACGAATATTGAATCAAAATATGAGAATTTATCCTCTGAAAATGACGAAATAACGTCACCTGAAGTAGACAAAATATATATGGTGATTTTATCTTCTTTAATCTCATCGGTTTTTGCAGCAAACATTTTCCCATCATAAGCAGGTCCAATTCCATCATATTCCGGCTCAACGATAATTTCACCCTTTGGATTAATACACCCATATTTATTGCCAGCTTTGAAAACAGCAACACCACCAATAAAATTGGTACATGAGGTGATGGATTTATCACCGACCTTAGTTAGTGTAAATTTTACTACTCCATTCTTATCTATGAATGATATGGGCTGATTATGAGCTACGACAGGAGCTACGTCCTCAATGAACGCTCCAGCTTGGTCGTATTGTTCTCCAATGCGTCTGGGTTTCTTTTCGGCTGTAAACAACTCCCAAAATCCGTCATTATTCTTCACCCAAAAACGTCCATGGCTGGCTATCGTTGGACAATTCTTAAACTCGGAACCAAACAGAACTTTACCATCTTTCCCAATCAAACCCCAGTATCCGTCCTTTGATTCACAGAAAGGCATATAGTCAACTTCTACAATAGAATTTGTATTGGTTTTATTATTCCATAACCAATACCCACCTGCGCACACACCTGCCAACACGAAAAGTCCTATCAAAGCCGACAATGTTTTATTCACCTTATGAAAGGATGACTTGCTGCCTTGGTTATTATTCTGAATTGGTTGTGCTGGTTGTTCAGACACATTATTACGTGGTGGAATTTGCTCAATTTTATCTTCGATATTAAATGAAGTATCCCCACAAACCACTTTTTTCTCTTCAGGAGTTAATTCCAGCGACGTATATTGAGATGTTGAATCTTGAATATTAGAACCACAACTGGGGCAAAATACAGCATCAGGCTCTATCAAGTCGCCACAAATTGGACAGTACATAGATGATAAGCTGGTTTCATCGATAATGGAGGTGAAATTATATCCGCAGCATGGACAATACTTTGCAGATTCATTTACCTCCGTATGGCATTCAGGGCAGGTCATATATTTAAATTATTGAATAAAACAATCATTCTTCTGTTAGTAAATCAGCATCTTCAACTGCTTTTTCTACCTCATTAAGACCAAGGTTTACAAGAATCAATACAATAATCCAGATGAAAACACACAATATCAATTGAACTAAGTAATAATCTTGTCCCCACTCAATTGGGGCATCCCACAAAAAGTGGCAAATGATTGGAATGATGAAAAGACGCCAGAACTTTGTCTGTCCAAACACACTTGTTGTAATTGGGTTCTCCGTATTCGCCATTACAAGCGCAGCACCACCGATTGCGCCCCAAGCGACATGTCCACCAGGAGCCAGGACACCACGAAGATAAATTATTTTTAAAAAGAAGTCCCAATCCATGCTTGCAAGACTTTGGAATGCATAACCTGATGACTCAAATGCAGCAAAGCCAGCACCCACAGCCGATCCAACCACCATTCCAACAAGAATCGAATGGGTCTTGGTCAATTTGCGCAAAAATAGGAACACGATTATAACTTTACCTAGTTCCTCGGCAATACTTACACCAAATGCAACGGGATAAGTCATATCAAAATCTTCGGGTACAATGAATTCATAGAGAAGTAGTGTCAATAAGAGTGAGGCGCATCCGCCAATCAGGAATATTTTCATTACATAGTAAAAACTCACGTTCTTAAAAACATTCAGCTCTATAAACATTACGATTAGCGAAAATGGTACGGCAAACGTACCTAAAATAATCACTCCTGGCAAAGCATTTATATTTTCAAATACTTCACAGCAAACTCGCAGGATGATAAATGCAATAGCAAAGCCAAGGAAGATACGGCTATAGAGCCAGGGTTTTGGCCATGTTGCTGTCAATTCTTTCGTCGTAGGAGTCGTGTACTTAGTGCCACAGATAAACACCTCTTCGGCTTCATCGGTTGAATGACCCTTGAACACGTTACGGAATAAATCCATCCAGTTTAAATCAACATGTCCAGCCTCTCCGCCCACATACTGGTTAAGTGAATCAACAATAGTACGAGAAGAACTGGAGCGTGCAGTAGTTCTTGATTGTTGGGAATTAGATTGCTGAGAACCATATTGCTGCTGATACTGCGGTTGATAGTATTTCGATTGTTGGTATTGTGGTTCTTGTGTTTCTTGCTGTTCCTTCTGTTGATTATTCTGTGCTTCAACTCCAATATTTGAGACAATTTGAGTATGGGCTTCAAGAAACTCATTCTGTTGAATTTCTTGAGGCTCAGGTTGTTTATCCTGTTTCTGTTCTACTTGTTTTTCAGTAGCTAAATGTTGACATTGCTTAATGTCATTTACACGAGTCACAGGAGAACCACATTTGGAACAAAACCGGGCTGTTTCACTTATGGTAGCCCCACATATTTGACATTGTTTCATTGTTTTGAGAATTATTTATTCATCAAGGAGTTCTGGAATCTCATATTGGAAAGTGCGACCATCATAGATAACATTTATATCATATTCCTCCGTTTCACTACCGTCGCTCAATGTGATAATTCCTGTACAGTAATTCCCTTATTGGTGGATAAATGTGACATCCGTGGCCCTAACACCAGTTCCTTTCATTTGCTTATTAGCAAGATCTTTGACTTCTTTCTCTAAGCTGGAAGTACTGGTACCGCATGCTGATAATACAAAAACAGTCAGCAAACAAATGATGATGTGAGTAATTTTACGTTTCATGTCATTTCATTATATTTATTATTAATAATTGGGGTGCAGATTAATGCGCAGCACCCCAATGTGCTGTTTCTCTCAAATGAATAAATTATTGACTAAGATGCCATCAATTGTAAAATAAAACCAATTACAAAACCGATGATAGCAGCCGTCAAATACACATTTGGATTTATAACATCTTTCTTCTTAACAAAATACAGAATGAGTCCTACAATGGGAATAAGAAATGAAATGATAATAGCGACTGTTCCTGCTTTAGGCTTGTCTTCTAATTCATTGGGTTGCTGTACATACTGAGGCTGTCTTAGTGCTGCAACCTGATGAGCAGAGAATATTTCACCACAATAAGGACATTGATACCTGTTAGCATCAATCTGTTCGACGTTTGGACTGCCACAAGATGGGCATTGAATATTTTCCATTTTTATCTTAATTTTAATCCCTTTGCCAGAATTAAGCGAGCGCGTTCTTGATTCTGATAGAAGGGTGGTTATTGATTAAGCTTGGTGATATTGATATGCAAATGCGCTCAACTTGCTGATTATTAGGCAGCTATTTTAACGGGTACACTTTAGAATAAGCCAAATAATAAATAATATAGGTAATACAGCTTTCCAAATTTGTTGAAAAACAGTAGGTTCAGATTCCTCTAATTTAGCCATGCGTTCTTTTGTTAATGGTGGCAATGCCATACCTTTACTTTGGAAAATGTATGCTCGTCGTGCCTCAATGGCCTTGATAATGGCATCTTCTTTCCATACGGCATAAGACCATTCATGGCCATCTACAGTGCAAATACTAAAAGCCCCTTCTTGAGAATAAAAACATACATCCTCAATCTTGAACGATTCTCCTTCCTTATTTCCAAAATTGAATGCATGTGGCTTGAAAAAAACGCTATCGCTTGTGATATGTAATTTGCCACCTTGCCCTGTGGAATTATTGGCAGCAAATGTAATTTCTGGAAAAGAAGCCTCATTTGTTGAATTTTGTGGTACATTTTGGTTGGGGTTATCTGAAAGAGGTATGTTTGGCTCTGTACTTTGTTGCAAAGGTCGTTTGGGTACAACCGATTCATGTTCCGAAAAAGTTTCACGACAATAAATACACTGATACATTTTTGTATCAATTTTCTCGGCTTTTGTGCCGCCACAATATGGGCATTCTATTTCTTCCATAATCGTTTTTTATTATTTACTAATAAAATATGAGAGTGCACTGTTTATACACCCCAAATATGGTACATTAAATATTCAGCTACTAATATAAATTCACGTGCACTCTCATTAATGTCAATATATTTCTAACATAGTTGCATTATTAAGAAAAAGCCTTTGGGTATATTTACTCATTGTTAATGCTTACTTGCAAATTCTTCATCCGATTGCGTTAAATAAATAATACCCTCTATCAGACCGATTATCGCTGTAATCCCTGTCCAACAGAATAATAGATACAGTATTCCTAAACCTGTATTTCCGAGATAGAAATGATGCGCACCTATCCAACCAAGTAAAATGGCCAATAAAGCTGCTGTAAGCCTGTTCTTACCACTGGCTGTGCGAGATTCAAAGCCAGAAAGGAAGTTTGACTGTGTTTGATAAGACGATTGGCGATAACTTGACTGTGAGGAATATGACCGACGAGGCGCGATAGGTGCAAAAGTATGTCCACAATATTCACAACGGTATTCCTGATGATTTATCTGTGTGGCTCTTTGACCACCACAACAAGGGCATGTAATGCTATTCATATTATTACATTTTAGCTTTTATTATACCAAATAAGATAAGAAGAAACACTGCTACCAACAGCCCGGAAGTGATGATAACCCATGCTGGATTTTTCCCCCATGCGGCAAAGCAGCAATGTTCTACTATTAATAAAACAAGAAAAAACAGGGATGTCGCAAAAGTGTTAGCTTTGTAACAAGAATCCTTATAAGAAAGACCGATGCCACATTCTAAACAGATTGCGGTAGATATAAAACCAGAAATCGCTAAAGCTTTGTGCATTTGCTCATCTGCGTTCGACATAGTGTAGAATAGAAATGCTAATAATGCAGCAATTGTCAGTGTTATTAGAGCAGGTATAAGTCTGATTTTCATAAGGCTGGAGGTAGTTGAAGGATTAGCTTTAAAATACTTGGGGTGCTTTCGGCCTTTTGCCATTCTGACATGCCTGCACACCAAACCAAAGTTCCCATAGTTACTTTTTTTTCAAGCAGTAAATTTTTCATTTCGCTTTCTGTGAATGGTCCGCTTGCTTTATCATTGGCAGCAATGTACCACTCTACTGCTTTGGGCTGTACAGGTTTGGCTGTTTCAGGCACTTGCATGGTTTGCATGGTTTGATTCATCATGTTAACCATCTGTTGAGCCATTCCCATACCCAAGCCAAATTCCATCAGCCTGTCTAATGTGGTAAAATTGTTTTCGTTCATAGGATTATTGAGTTATTGATTATTGACGGGTTGGGTTGGAGGTGTGGGTAGAGTTGGAGGCGCAGGAGGAACGGGAGGCGCAGGAGGCGTTACTGGAAACAGTTCATTGACTTCTGTGTTTTTGGCAAAATCCCAGTTTGCCATTCCGTTTTTCCACACGTAAGTATCTGGAGTAATATGACCTGAAGCAATCAATTCACCAAGTTGAATGGCGTTGTGAGGACCTGTCTGTTGTCCACCAACTAATGCATAATAGCTCATTTGTGGAACTTGAGGTGGCATTTGACTTGCCTGATGATAACTTTGATTGACAGTATGTCCCATTTGGTTCATCATGCCAGCCATTTGCTGCCCCATAGCACCACCCATCATCAGGCCGGTCATCATGCCAGCAGGATTCATTTGACCTCCTCCGACATTCATGGCACTACTCTGACCCATTGCTGATGCAAATTGTTTTCCGACTTCGGCTTGCTGGTCTAACGAATGTGCTCCTATGAATGCTGTTTCTGTTTGGAGGCGCTGAGCTCGTTGCATTTCACCACGCTGAATTGCCATAGTAGCACGTACGTTTTCTGAGTTCCACTCTTGCATTTGTTCTAAGTTCTTGATGTTAGCATCTGCTTGAGCTTTAGTCGTACGACTTATAATACCAAAAGTCAATCCTTTCAACTGTTTATAGCCTTCAGAATCTTTTTTAAGATTGACGGCTTCTATGTCAAGTGCTTTAAGGTTTACTCCAAAGTCTTCAGCAAACCTCTTTGATATATACTTCTGAGCAGCATCATTAATATCCAATATCTTACTTTCCAGTCTAATCACCGACATTTCCTTCTCATCAGCCATGTTGATTACGATATGCTTCATGTACTTTGAAAGTGCACTTCTAATCTGATTATTGAAATCCATTTTATTGAAATCGGCTAAACGATTCAATTTGATGAATGACTTATAGTCTGTAAGATTAAAAGTTATGGTGCCTATAACTGAGACTGGAACAGCCAAGTCGGGATACCTTGAATCAAATACATCAAAGAATGGAATTCCGAATTTTAATTGATTATTCCCTTGCAGGTTAATAAAATATACTTCTGCTTGGAACGGACCTCCTTGGCCTCCACCGTAGGCAAGTCCAATTATTTTTGAGATTACAGGAAGATTTGCCGTTTCTATGGTTCCGTCGTATGGTCCCATGATAACATCTTGATTATCGTGACCATTAGATCGTGAACCACGATAAACAAATATGGCCATTTCACCGTCTTTTACTCGGATACTGCTACCCCATCGTACAAAATTTGCTCTTTGGCCTGGATTGTTTTGGTCAATGAATTGTGGATTATTTATGAATTGTGGACGCCATTTCCAAACAATATAATCTGTCAAATCACAACGAATGACATTCATCATACCTCCATTTTTTGCCATTGTTCTTTTTTGGTCATTTTTGTCACTATACAGTCCCAATAGTGACATTATACAAACACAAAAAAGCGAGGACTGCTATGCCACGCTTTGTAGATTGACGGTCGTAGGAAAACCAGTAGTACAAAAAGGGGATATGAGTGCAGTCCACGCCTAAACGTGGAAGCCGCCGTGCTCACCTCTTGTACTAATTCAATTGAAAATTTCCTACGTTCTCAATCTACAAGAATAAGCATGTCGCTTTTTTCCGCAATGTTGAAATTAGGCATGAGCCTAATTG
>AUXO010604103.1_pt1 | contig 11405 bp, 11 predicted proteins | sample 768731 | NCBI WGS metagenome assembly AUXO01 (sample SAMN02715735, study PRJNA202380) | gut metagenome | biome: sheep rumen | host: Ovis aries | place: New Zealand: Palmerston North | reverse complement strand
TTATATCTACGGCCAGCCGCGTCTGCTTCCCTGTGATATGAGCTTCGATACTTTCTTTATCGATCCATTCGGCGATGTTATGCCGTGTAATGGGACGAAAGACAAAGAGGTAATGGGAAACCTAAATACACAGACTTGGGATGAGCTGTGGAACAGCTCAGAAGCTGAGAAGGTAAGAGCTAAGGTTCGTAATTGTGATCGTCAGTGCTGGATGATCGGCTCTGTGTCTCCAGCTATGCATAAGTATATCTGGAAGCCAGGCTGGTGGGTATTTACGCACAAGGTTAAGAGCCTTTTCAGCAAGAAGCCGTACAGCATGTATGAGAACAAGATATGCTGTGATTATAGGGATGGTAAAGTTACAAAAGAGCAGTTGGATAGATGCAGCACGTGCGATCTGAATGCCGTGATTAATAATGGACTAAGTGAAGCAAGTAAGGCACAGTTAGTTGGTCGCACCGGTGAAGAAATTGTGGATGCGGATATTGCAATACAGATAGGGAAATAAGTGGGGAGAATAAATGACGGAACAGGATGAGGTAAAATGCGCCCAGCTTGACATGCTGAAAGAACTGAAGCGTATTTGTGATAAATATAAGATCCCTTATTTTCTGGTAGGTGGAACACTAATTGGTGCAATAAGACATGAGGGATTCATTCCTTGGGACGATGACATCGATGTAGGAATGTTGAGGAAGAATTATATAAGATTCATCGAGGTGTGTAAGAGTGATTTGTCACAGGATTACGCCCTTTATGATTGGAGCAATGACCCAAACTCTCCAATTCCTTTTTTAAAGATGAAAATTAAAGGAACTCACTATAGAGAAGAGTTATCGAAGTCCACAGAGATAAACGATGAGATTTATATAGATATTTTTCCTTACGACAATGCCCCTGAGTCATCTGTTCAAAGAAGAATGCAGGCTATGAGAAATATTCTATTCAAGAAGGCAATTCTTTTGAGGTGCGGTTTTACAATTGATGAAGGAGGAAAGCTTAAGAAGGCACTTTACATTCCGATGAAAGCATATTCCCATATACACAGTGTTAAGGCATGGAAAAAGAAATATGAGAGGAACGCTACACGATACAACGAGGCTGAAGCGAATTATGTCGTGAGCTTAGGAGGATCGTACTCTTATAAAAAAGAACTCAAAGATATCACTTTCCTTAACGATTTAACCTTACATAAATTTGAAGATGTCGATCTTTCTGTTCCGGCTAAATATGACCTGTTTCTTAAGGAAGTGTATGGGGACTATATGAAACTTCCACCTGAAGAACAGAGAATTAGTAGGCATGGTATTTCACTGATAGATTTTGGATCGTACAAAGTAAGGAGTAAGGTGGGAAGGAGAGAAGAGAATGGCTAATATAGGCTTGCTGATAGCCGGGGGATCCGGAAACAGAATGCATCAGGACATACCGAAGCAGTTCATTACTGTCAATGAGCGACCGGTTATTGTGTACACATTAGAGGCCTTCGAAAAGCACCCAGAGATAGATGACATTGCTGTGGTTTGCATCGAAGGCTGGGAACAGGTTCTTTGGGCGTATGCTAAACAGTTTAATATCACCAAACTTAAGTATGTTGTCCCAGGCGGCAAGAACGGACAGGATTCAATACGCAATGGCGTATATGAACTTGAAAAGCATTATGCCGCGGAAGATATTGTTCTAATTCACGATGCAATTAGGCCGATGGTTAGTGCTGAGATAATATCTGACAACATTCGTGTGGCGATGGAGCACGGCAACGCGATCACAGTTATTCCGTGCGCTGAAGCCATGATGCAGACAGAGGACGGTGTGGTTTCAGTTGGCTTTTATCCGCGCGATCGACTGAAGAGAACGCAGACGCCACAGGCTTTTCATATTGGTCAGATATGCGATCTCCACAGAAGGGCTCTTAAAGCAGGTATTACTAATTCAGTAGCATCCTGTACATTAATGATCGAGATGGGAGAACAGGTTTATTTCTCAGCTGGATCAGAAAAGAATATCAAGCTAACGACGGTAGAGGATATTGACATCTTCAAGGCTCTTTTAGCAGCGAAGAGATCGGAATGGTTAAAGTCATGAGTTTGTATGATAGTAAGCTTTGGATGGAGGATATAGATACAGTTATAGCTGTCCTCCCGGAGTTAAGCGAATTAGAGAATCAAGCTATTATGATCACAGGAGCGGCTGGATTAATATGCTCTGCCGTGACGGACATTCTTGTTCGTTATAATGAAACTCATGATGGAAAAATACTGATATATGCGGCGGGGCGTAATGAGATGAAAATGAGGGGCAGGTTCTCCACGTATTACGACAGAGACTATTTTCATTTCGTGCCATACGACTCATCCCAATCTGACAATCAATTTAATTTTCACTGTGACTTTATTATTCACGGCGCGGCCAATTCATCACCAACGAAGATTGTTGATGAGCCTGTTGAAACGATGCTTGGTAATTTCTTGGGAATAAAATACTTGTTGGATTTTGCAAAGAAGAGCAAGGCCAAACGTATCCTGTATATCAGTTCCAGCGAGGTTTATGGAAAGAAAGAGCGCGATGGTGCCATACAGGAGAATGACTACGGATTTATAGACATACTTGTTCCGCGAAATTCTTATTCTATAGGCAAGCAGGCTGCAGAGACACTTTGTGTTTCCTATGCAGATGAATATGGTGTGGATCCAGTGATCATTCGACCTGGACATATATATGGACCAACTGCAAACAGGAAAGATGATCATGTTTCCTCACTCTGGGCTTATGAAGTGGCATCGGGTAAAAACATAGTTATGAAAAGCGATGGAGTGCAGATTAGAAGCTATGTATATTGCCTTGACTGTGCATCAGCTTTACTTAAAGTGCTTCTTTGTGGCGAAAAAGGAAGAGCATATAACATCTCAAATCCGGACTCTGTTATTAGCATAAAAAAGATGGCTGGTTTGCTTTGCAGAGCAGGGAATGTAGAACTACATTTGGAGACTGCTAGTACAGAAGAAAAGAAGCGTTTTAATCCAATGAATAATTCCTCTCTTGATAGTACTCCGCTACTAGAACTGGGATGGACGGGGTGTTTTGACGCTGAGACGGGATTTAGTCATACCGTCGAAATCTTAAGGGAAGCAGTATGTTAGGAGAACTCAAGAAGTTGGTATGTGAAGCAAATTATCGAAACTATTGATCAATTAGGTATTGATGCGGCGGTTGTGATAGGTATTTTGGTTAAGAATCACGTACATTTGCATGGGGAAAAAGCCCTACAAATGTTGTCTACAACGCCGTAGCCCTTGAGGAAGTTGCTGAGATGGATATTAAGACATTTGTACTGAATCCAAAGGCGTCAATGTAGCAGTAAATACTGGATAAGAATAGAGAATAATTGATGATGCAAAACCCTGAAGTATTGGTTACAGTTGTTACATGTACATATAATAGATCGCATACGCTGCCGAATGTATATAAAAGTCTTTGCAATCAGACATTTTCCTCATTTGAATGGATTATTGCGGATGATGGATCGACAGATAATACCAAGTCTCTTGCTGAAAGCTGGGCGGATGAAGCTCAGTTTCCAATTGTGTATTTTTATCAAAACAATAACGGTAAACATATAGCCACAAATGAAGCTCATAAAAGAGCAAAGGGAAAGTATGTTGTCAATTTGGATTCAGATGATCTAATGCGTGACGATGCGCTAGAGGTATTTATTGGCGCATGGGAAAGTATCCCTGAAAACAACAGGGAACACTATATGTCAGTTAAGGCAAGATGTTATGACCCGGATACCATGAATGCCATAGGAAGACCTATACCAAATGGAAGAATGACTTGCTCCTTCCTTGAGGCAAAATATAAATACAAGATACAAGACGAAATGTGGTCAATGGCTAGAATTGACGTACTTAAAGAGTTTCCAAATCCAGATATTAGAGGTGGAAAAGCCGGAGGAGGACTGAGGTTTTATCCTGAAGGTATTTGGCAAGACTTAGCATCTAGAAAGTATGTAACACTTTTTATTGATGATGCGATAAGAGGCTATACTCAAAACAGTGCATTATCACTGATGGGACGTGGGGCAAAGTATGACAGATCTCCAGAAAACATTTATTTATGGACTCACGTTTTAAATGATAATTTAGATTATTTTTGGTATGATCCCAAAAGTTTTTTTAAAGCAGCAATTGGAGTTTCCATGGATGGATTTTTTCTGAAGAAATCAGCAAATGAGATTTGCGCTTTAATGTCAGGAATGTTACGAAAAAGTCTAGTGTTATTACTTATGCCTATAGGCTATCTTTGCTATTTGAAAAGAAGGTAAATAGTTTTGATAGTTTATTGAGAGGACTTCCATCATGATTGCTAGACCAAGAGAATATTGGATTGACAGCATAAAATCAATTGCATGTGTTTTGGTGGTTACTGGTCATCTTTTGCAGAGTTTGACAATGTCTGGGATTCTAGAAAACACTGCAACGTATAATTGGTTTAATCAGACGATTTATATTTTCCATGTTGCATTATTCTTTATTTGTAGTGGATATCTTTATCAATTAAAGACAGTTGAATCTAATAAAACAAAGTGGACTGATAACATAAAAAAAAAAGCGATATCACTCGGAATTCCTTATTTTGCATTTAGCATAATAACATGGTGCCTCAAAAGTGTTTTTGCATCTTCTGTTAATAACCAGGTAGATTCTTTATTTAGCACATTATTTTTTAAACCTCTTTCCCCATACTGGTACTTGTACTGTATTTTTATTATTTATTGCATGACTATAACAATACATAGTTTAAGGCAAATGATCTTTTTGCTGGTTGCTTCGCTACTAATGAAAAGTATAGCCATTCAATTGTCGAATGATTTAAATGCAATAATATACATGGTTTTTTCCAATGAAATATGGTTTGTTCTAGGTATGTGTCTTCAGTATTTAAATATTGTGCCTAAAATAAAAAAAACCACACGTAATGTTGGATATATTGGAGTATCTGTTTTTTTGGTTCTTTCATGGCATTTAAGAGAGGAAATGAATGGGTGGTACTCTTTTGGCTTGTGTATACTTATATGTGCCTCAATGATAGTGATAGAGGTTACTAGGAATAAAAGTTTTTTATTGGTGAACTGTATTTCTCAATATTTTTTACCAATCTTTGTAATGCATACATTAATTGCGGCACCTATTAGAATACTACTTGTGCATTTTCATATACATGTGGTAGCTATTCACATTTTGGTTGGATTAATGGCAAGTTTTTTAGGTCCTATCGTTATAATGAAATTGATGGAAAAGATGAGATGGCCAGTGTTTTTTGTGTACCCAACAAAAATAGATGTGGTAAAGAAGCATTTTAATTGGTGAGGCTAATATGATTAACAGAAGATTAACTTTGAAACCAGATCATATGCTCTTTTTCTTATCACTATATGTGATCGGCATTTTTGTGTGGGATTATACAATTGTGTATCAAGCGGCTTTAGTTATAATGTTTGGCTTATCGCTTTTGTTATATCGGAGCTCGTTACTTGTTAATTCAGCATATTACAAGATGTTGATTGCTTTTGCAATTTACTTTACCTTTCATACTTTATTTGGATTCTCTGTCAGAAGTGATCTTTCATGGGACTATATACTGACTTTATATATAAATATAGTGGCATCAATAGTAATCGTAAGAATTTTGAATAATCGTGATGCAATAGAAAAACTCCTTAAAGTTTGCATTTGGACTGCTTTTTTTGCAACGATATACATTTTGATTGCAGATCGAACAAATATGTTTTCAGGCAATTTGGGTACATATGTGTCAAAACCATTTGGTATAGGTAGTGGATACAGTCATAACGATATACCCTGGATAGCTGGATTAGCCACATGCTTTTTGTCATATTTTAAAATTGAGAATAGACCTGTAAAGTTTCACTATTTACTTCAACTGTTATTTTTAATTTTTGTTGTTTTGTCTGGTGCAAGAAAATCTATGATACTAGTATTATTTGGACTTATTATATATCCATACTTTATATATGATGAAACGGGATCAGTAAAAAAACTGGTAAGAGTGCTTGGCGCAATTTGTGCGCTAATTGTTGGTTGTTATTTGCTTTTTTATAATGACACTTTATATAACTTGATAGGCTACCGGTTCGAAGGCTTTTTATCTGGATTAACTTCCGGAGGAAGTTTTACTGAATCTTCAGCAATCACGCGATCAATAATGTATCAAGCAGCGATTGATGGAATTGTTAAAAAACCTTTTATTGGGTATGGCATGAATACATTCCAGACATTCCCAGGCAGTTTTGGCGCATGGTCACATATTAATTATTTAGAAATATGGTTCTCTGGTGGATTACAAGCTGCAATATTGTATTATGCTTTTTATGTATATGCATTTGTGAAATTATTGAAGAATAGAAACGATGGAATGGGAGCGTTAATGTTTGCCATGGTGATATTTATGCTTATCCATGATTTGTTATCGGTTTCATACTTATCTCGATCAGCATCGTTAGTTTTGTCGATGATCTCAGCTTATATCTTAATTCAAGATAGAAACAGAGCGCAAAAGCAAAATAGAAATATATATTCTGCAAAATATTAAAAAGCTATATGGAGAATGCAATCAATGGAAAATAGTAGAATTGCATTTATTGTTCCTTGGTTTGGTAGATTACCTAATTATTTTGAAGTTTGGCTGAAGTCATGTGAATGGAATAAATCGATAGATTTTTTTCTGTTCACAGATGACAGATCATTATTTGATTATCCGTCAAATGTCTATGTCAAGTATATCTCATTTGAGGAAATGAGATGCAAACTTCAAAGTGTTTTTCCATTTAAAATCTGTTTGGAGAGTCCTTATAAGCTGTGTGATTATAAACCGGCTTATGGTGAAGTCTTTCAAGATGTTTTAAACGGATATGACTACTGGGGATTTTGTGATATAGATATTATTTGGGGTGATATTCGATCATTTATTAGCTCCAGTTTGTTGCATCAATATTCTAGGCTATACACTCATGGGCATTGCAGTATTTTTAAAAATGAAAAAGAAATCAACTGTCTATATCGGACACTCAGTACATCAAAATATCAATTCTGGAAAAGTGTATATCAGACTAATGAATCTAGGTGTTTCGATGAATGGGGTGGCCATTGTGGTGGCGGAATATCTTATATATTTGAAGAAAACAACATTCCAACATACAACGAAATAGATTTTGCTGATCTAAATTATAGAAAGGGAGCATTTAAGGTTAATTTCTTGAAAGAATTTCAAGAGGATACCAACGACTATTTTATGTTTTCAAAGGGGACACTCTCTCTTTGCGAGGATGGAATCGAAAAAAGAAGATTCTTGTATACTCATTTTCAAAAACGAAAGATAAAGATTTGTGCTGATATTGAAGATGAATTCTATTTTGTCGCACCTGGGATCATTGTGAACGATTATGAAGAAGCCATTAAGAAGAGGGGCGGCGAAAAACGGTTATATGAACTTAAATATTATTCCAAAAAAATAATAGGTAAGTTTAAGAAGACTTTTTAGAAAAAAGATGAAAGACAATGAATAAAAAATGGAAAGCAATATAAAAAAGAATTATATATATCAAGTTCTGTACCAAGTATTGGTGTCTGTTTTGCCATTTATTACATCACCATATATTGCAAGGGTACTCGGAGCAGACTGCTTAGGCACTTATACATATACACTTTCTATAGTTACATATTTCAAGTTATTTGCAGCTCTTGGTATTGTTAATTATGGAAATCGAGTAATTGCGAAAGCGAAAGATAATCAAGAACTATTGAACAGAACCTTTTCAAGTTTGTTTTTTGTACATGTTATTTTGACAGTTGTAATAATATGTATTTATTTGTGTTATTGGAAAGTGTTTGTGATTGACAACAAACTGATTGCGTTAATTCAGGGGATGTATTTGATCGGAGAATTATTAGACATCAACTGGTTCTTTTTCGGAATGGAGCAGTTTAAATTGACAGTCACTCGAAATGCAATTATTAAGATTTTGACAGTTGTTGCTGTTTTTACTCTAGTCAAAGATAAAAATGATTTGTGGGTTTATGTTCTAATTATGGCTCTAGGAAGTCTTTTCAGCATTTCAGTATTATGGCTGTTTGTAAGAAAGTACGTTCGCTTTGTAGCATTCACTAAAGAAGATTGTCTGAAACATATGAAACCACTTATAATACTATTTTTCGCTATCTTAGCTGTCTCAGTATTTAGCTATATGGACAAGATAATGATAGGGAAAATGAGCAATATGTCTCAGTTAGGATATTATGAAAATGCTTGGAAAATGATCGAATTTCCAACTGGATTTGTTACCTCTTTGGGGACGGTTATGCTACCTAAAATATCGAATTTAGTTACTAATGGAAAAAAGGAACAAGTTCATAAATATCTTTCTGAATCCATGAAATTTTCAATGATAGCTTCTCTTGCAATTGCTTTTGGAGTGGCGTCGATAGCAAATGAATTCTCGATTGTTTTTTGGGGGCTGGATTTCAGTACTAGTGGAACACTCATGATTGTAATGTCTATTGCAATTATGATTATGTCATGGAATATCGTAATACGTAATCAATATTTAATACCGTATGAGTTTGATCGGGTATATTTGATTGCTGTTTCGGCAGGTGCGATCGTAAATTTTGTGGTTAATTACTTACTAATACCTAGATACCAGGCTGTTGGCGCGGCAATAGGTACGGTATGTGCGTATTTTTCAGTGTGCTTAGTTCAAACCATATTTGCTGCAAGAGAATTGCCTATAAAAAAATATATCATCAATTTTATGCCGTATTTAATTCCAGCAACAATAATGTTCTTTTCTGTTAGACTTGTTGGAAATTTACTTGGATATCGAGTTTTGACATTGTTTGTTGAGATTATGGTTGGTGTTTTAGTATTCATTCTTGTGAGTTTATTTATGGCTAAGGCAATTGGTGATCAGTTTGTTTTAAAAGCTTTTACAAGAATAAAACAGAAAGTATGTATGAAGCAATGAAAAGCATTTCCTTCGATAAAAATATGAGCATTCAATTGAAAGGAATAGCTATTCTTTTCATGTTTTGGATACATTTATACTGCCATGATGAAAAGCTCAAAGATGGTGTTTATTATCTATCTGTCTTCACGGGAGACAATAATTATCCAATAAAGTTTATTTTAAAACTATGCAGTATTTGTGTCCCTTTGTTTATTTTTATGGCAGGATATGCGTATGGAGTAAATCTTGGAAAAAAAACTGCAAGTCTTAAGGCCATCCTCTGTAAACTATATTTCAAATATTGGCTTGTTTTTATAATATTCATTCCTATTTGTATATTGGTTGGTGAAATCGATTTTGAATTATTGGAGTGTTTAAAAAATATATCTGGTTTTTATTATACTTATTGTGGGGAATGGTGGTTTTTTAGTCTGTATATAGAACTTGAAATAATAGCCTATCTCATATATAAGTTTACCGGGTGGAAACAAGATACTAAACTGATAATAGGTATTTCATTTCTCCTGATGTGTGCTGGATATGGATTAAAAGTGATCATACCATCTGTTACAAATGGTAATACTCTTATTAATCTGCTGTATACCTTTCTTATAAAGCAACCAATCTTTATTTCGGGGTTGATCTGTGCTAGAGAAAACTACTTTAAAATGCTGTTTCCTAAGGCAGGAAAACTGTGGCCAATATATTTGACTGGATGGGTGTTTGAATTTACTACCATCCCAGAATCCTTGTATTTACCTTTGATAATACCTGGGATTGTGTTTGCTTTTTGCTGTTTAAAGATAGAGGGCAAGACTGGGAGAATACTTTACTTTCTTGGGAGACAGAGCACATATATGTGGTTAACTCATAGTTTGCTGATTTATAAATTGATGCAGCAAATAATATATGGGTTACACTTTTCTATACTTAATTATATTATTCTGCTATTTGTTGATATACCGATAGCTGTTGCACTAAATTGGGTCGAGAAATTGATCAAAAAAATATAGAATCTATTTGCGTTTGATGAAAAATGGTGTGCCGATCACTTTTTTTGTAAATAATTTGGGGACAGCAAAGGCAACAGATGTCAGCGTGACAATTGAGTTCCCGGGTCAAGTACGAGTGTTTGATTTTGAGGAGATTATTGAAACAGCCGAACCAAGTGCTCCAAAGAAGCCTGAGAATCCAATAGAAAGGGCCTACAATAAATTAGAGAAGGAAAGATCCTTTGCTTTAGATATTGGTATGTCTTGCCTTCGAGGTTTCAGTGCAATTCCGGACTTTTCCTCGTATGTTGCATCACCGATTAGGGCGAACACAGTCTTTGAATCAATAGAGATAGAAGACAATATCGTCGAAATCGAACAAAAGAAAGGGATTGTCCATACTAAATTTGATTATTTCCCAGGCGGATATATTGTTCCTATAGTACATGGAAGGTATGACGCTAAGGTTACTCTTATGTGTGCTGAATACGAGGAGCCCGAAGAAACTACAATCCAGTTCATTGTAGAAGGTTAAGGCGGTCGCTCCTGAAGAAATCACCTATATCAACGGTCACATCGACAGGGAGAAACTGGTGGAATCTGCCTAAATATACGGAAAATACCCTATGGTGAACATCTGAAGGTAGTAGGCGAAGGAAAGGTGAGGAACTACCCCTCACTTTTTTTCATAGCGATTTACGGAAAGAGCGTTAATAGCTACCTGATGATTTTCATCACGGTCTCATTATGCTTTTGTATGTTGCCGAGCACATGATCAATGACGGTGGCGTCGACCCACGACTGACGTAGAATAAGTTTCGCAAAATTTACAAAAGACTGACATGGCATATCGGCGCTTGGTAAGATTGAGTTACCACACAAAATTTAACCGTTCTTCAATTTGACATCCCCCCACAAAATCATTAGAATATTATGCAATCTGGCACATTAGATTACACCTTATAGGTGGTATCTCACCAATCACATCCATTTGTTAACAGCATCTTGCCTGGCGAGGCCATCCTTGCACTCAGGGTCATTATTTTACATCTTTCGGAAAGACTCAGACCTGAAAACTCCATGAAAGATGTGCCTGAAGTTTATCGCTTTAATAATGATCGATGAGAAGGGGCAGGATGGCTGTAAGAAACAAGTCCTTCGGCAATGCCGATCTCTGGGATAAGATTCCGGAGAGTTTAAAAAAAATCTTTCCCAATGTGAACGGAATCATTTGCGGTGTTGGCTCGCAGACGGGAGCCTTTTTGGCGTAATGCGCCATGAAGGCTTTTTTTCGTGGAATAAGGATTTGTCTAAGGGGATCGTGGTGAGTGTGTGAGATATGTTTAGCGAATACTCAGTATTGATGAGTGTCTACTATAAGGAGAATG
>AUXO015106768.1_pt1 | contig 11406 bp, 12 predicted proteins | sample 768731 | NCBI WGS metagenome assembly AUXO01 (sample SAMN02715735, study PRJNA202380) | gut metagenome | biome: sheep rumen | host: Ovis aries | place: New Zealand: Palmerston North | reverse complement strand
GCAAGTCTCCATGATCTGCCAAAGGATGCATCTTCATCATTAAAAAGATTCTGCCCGTCAAACATGTAGAGCACAGGATATGTTTTGCCGGATGTTAAATAATCGTCCGGCAGATACATATGAATAGTACGCACATCCTTAAGTGCCCGCATTTTTAAATCAAATTTTAAGATCACTCAGCTTCAGCCATTCCCATTTTATAGAAGGCATCTCTTCTTGCAGGACTTTCAAAACGGAATATGATCGAGCAGTCGCCCATCGCAGATGCGAATGCAGGTGGTAAGTATTCTACACGAATAATCTCATTTTTGAATTCTTCAACAATTTCATCAACCGAATATTTATAGTGAATCGCATTTCTTCTTCCTAAGAAACCGGAAGATGCTCTATCACCCTGTGGATAGTTTGCTTCGTTTTTCATCAATACATCCGCCCAGATTTTATAAACATCCAGGCTTCCGGCATAGTTCATGAATTCCGGTGCAAATCCTCCAGGAGGACGGAAGTTTACTTCTAAGCCGATCACATCGCCCTTTTTACCTAAGCCTTCCTTATCTTCTGTTAAATGGAAGTATTCCATATGGAAGAAACGGTTGGCAATACCAAAGGCGCTGACAGTGCGCTGGGCAACGTCTCGAAGCTCATCAGAGATGGTAAATGTTGTATGGAAACCAATGCTTAACTGGTAATTTACACTGTCCATAACATTTCCGACATATTCTGAGCTGTTCAAATAGCGAATCTTGCAATCCTTATCGGCAACGCCATCTAATGTGAAAATATCACCTACGACAAATTCTTCCATAATATTCTGCCAGTCTTTTGACTGATTGAAATATTTAATCGTTTCTTCATCGTTATGCAGGGAATAGGTAAAGCTGGCACCTACACCGTGATCCGGTTTCAATACACATGGATAACCTACTTCATGCGCAAAATCGAGAGCTTCTTCTACTGTTTTTGGAAGAGCATATCTGGCCGTTGCGATACCTGCCTTGTGATAGTATTTTTTCATTGCGGCCTTGGATTGGAATTCATCAATCTGGGCAAAGCTGTATCCGGTTTTGACATTAAAGTCATCACGTAATCTGGCATCTAACTGCAGCCATGCTTCATTGTTGGATTCGATCCAGTCGATTTTTCCGTATTTAAAGGTGAAATAGCCTAAGGCTCTAACCATTTCATCATAGTTATTAAAATCATTTACTTTATAACATTCATCGATATTATCACGGAGGTCTTGAGACATCCAATCATATGGAGTATCAACTACTGCTAAGACAGTAGCTCCATTTTGTTTAAGACCACGGCAGAACATCCAGGACTGTTCCGGATAATTGGCTGAAATAAACACAAAATTCATATCCATCCCTCACTTTCTGTTGATAATCGCATAGTAGACTGCGGTAACTGTTTTCGCATCATCGATTTCACCATTTACTATCATCTGATATGCCTTATCCATATCGATCCAAAGAGTATCGATATCTTCATCCTCATCCATGCTTAAACGATGGGAACTGGTACTTGGCTCAACGGCTTCATAGATATAGATTCTCTCATCACAGAATCCCGGCGTTGTAACAATGGATTGAATCAACTTCAATTCCTTACATGTGTATCCTGTTTCTTCATTTAATTCACGATATGCACAATCATAAGGATCTTCACCATAGTGCATTTTACCGGCCGGAATTTCCAGCGTTTCCTTATTGATGGCATGGCGCATCTGTCTTACAAACAGGATCTTACGATCTTGTATCAACAAAATCGCAACACCGCCCGGATGACGGATGATGTCTCGGGGATATTTTTCACCTTTGATATCTACTTCCGTATGGATCATGTAAAAAACATTTCCCTGATAGATGATGGTTTCATCGGTTCGATTATCATTTTTCATATCCAAAATTATAACAAAAAACCAGCATTCATAAAAGAATGCTAGTTAATTTCTTTCAATATTGCCATCGCAATGGCTTTACCGATTTTCTTTTGGAACTCCGGATTGGTCAAATTGTTGTAGTCATCCTCGTTGGTGAGGTAGCCGATATCAATCATGATCGTAGGAATCTTTTCATTATTCAAAATAGGGAAGTTTGAATAATGGTCACTGTCCAATCCTTCAAATTGTGAATAGTTAATCGCCGAAAGATTTTCATAGATGGAATTTCCTAAGGCAATCATTAAATCATTAGGATGGGTAAATAATGAAAATCCCTTTCGTAAGATATCGGAATCCTCATTACACTGAATACTGATCATATATAAGGCATTTTGTCCCTTAGCGTAATTGATCCGCTCATCAAATGATAAGACACCGGTTTCCGGATTGACATCCTCATCGCCTGTACGTGTATAAACGACTTTATAATCGGCCTTTGTCAAATATTCACCGATTGCCTGCACGATTTGAAGGTTAACATCCTTTTCCGGAAGCATGCCATCTTGATAGTATCCGTAATCTAAGCCGCCGTTAGCTGCATCCAGACAGATGATTGCCTGGGATTCGCATTTGGACATATCAATGTTGTCATTGGTAATTAATCCTGCGGTCGAATCATCCTGCGGTACTGTTATATCTTCATCGGACAGGGTACTGAGGCTTGGCTGAACGATGAGTGCCATAAACAAGGCAATAATTAGAAATATTAATGCTCTTTTCATTCAAAAACTCCTTTTGAGTGTGTAAATCATACCATACAAGGCAAAGAATGTGCATAGAATGAAGGCTTTTTTTTCATTTCGTTTCTTAGTTTCGAAGAAATTTGATATACTAGCGTGGGTGATCCTATGGAATTTAAAATCACAATTGATCAATTTGAAGGTCCTTTAGATTTAATGACCCACTTGATCAAAGAAAATAAATTAGACTTATTTGATTTAGACATGCTGACACTGGCTAATCAATATATTGCCTATATCCACCAGATGCAGGATATGCATTTGGAGGTTGCCAGTGAATATTTAGAAGAATTGGCCGGTTTGATCGAATATAAATCAAGAATGTTATTACCCCGCCAGGAATTGGAATTGGATGATAATTACGAAGAGACGGAAAGAGATAAACTCGTTTCGCGACTTTTAGAATATCAGCGGTATAAAGAAGTCACCGAATTATTAAAGGCAGAATATGAACTGCGCAAAAGGCATTTCACCAGAGCCCAGTCTCCGTTAGTGGATGAATGGTCGACTCCGCAGGAATCTTTAGATCTTCCTTTACAGTCACCATATGAATTGATGAAGGCGATGAAAAACATTATGGCCAGAACGGCTATATTAAATCCATATTCGACGCAGGTAACCATTAAGGAAGTATCTGTCGAAGACCGCATTGAAGTCATCAAATCGCGGCTGGAATATCGATATGATACGATTTCTTTTGAAGAGTTATGTTCGGATTGTTTTAATGTTCGTCTGGTTGTAGTAACCTTTCTTGCGATACTGGATCTAATACACACTAGGTGGTTGGATTTTTCTGTAGATGAAAATCATATCTGGGTAAGGAGAGTGAGAAACGATGAATCAAATTAAATCATTAATAGAAGGTTTGATCTTTTTATCCGGAGATGAAGGATTAACCCTGGAGCAGATATTAAAGGCATTGGAAATCAATGATATCAGTGCCGTAAAAGAATCCATCGAGCTTTTAAAGGAAGAATATGATAAACCGGAGCACGGAATTGAATTGGTCGAATATGCTTCACGATATAAATTTGTAACTAAGGAGACGGTATATCCATTTGGGCAGAAGCTGTTTGAACAATTCAAACAGGCAACTCTTTCTCAGGCAGCTTTGGAAACGCTGGCCATCATTGCCTATAAACAGCCGGTAACCCGTGTAGAGATTGAAGAAATACGCGGTGTGAATTGTGAAATGATGTTAAAAAAGCTGATGAACCGCGGTCTTATTGAAGCAAAGGACAGATTAGATATTATTGGAAAACCATTATTATATACAGTTACCGATGTATTTCTGGATACCTTTCAGTTAGAGACGCTGGAAGAACTTCCGGAATTACCGCAGCGTACCGGTGACGAAGAATTATTTGATCATGATAAGGAGTAATTATGGAAAGACTTCAAAAAGTGATTGCCCAGGCAGGCGTTTGTTCAAGAAGAAAAGCCGAAGAATATATCCGCGATGGAAAAGTATCTGTTAACGGTGAAGTTGTTACGGAAATGGGAGTGAAGGTTTCCGGTAACGATTTGATCGAGGTAAACGGAAAGGAATTAACCCGCGAAGACAAGGTATACTATGTCATCAATAAACCAAAAGGATGTCTTTGTACAGCCCATGATGAAAAAGGAAGAAAGAGCGTGCTGGACTTTGCACCTAAAGATAAAAGAATCTATCCGGTTGGCCGCTTAGACTGGGATACCAGCGGTGTGCTTTTTTTGACCAACGATGGAGATTTTACCAATAAGATGATCCATCCCCGCTACCATCTTCCAAAACGCTATCTTGTGAATTTACAGGGGTTATTAACAGAAGATGATATCCGCCGCTTAAGAAAAGGCTTGGTAACAGCTGATGAAAAGTATGGATCGGCTAAGATCCGGGTATTAGATACCGATATCACAAGAGAGCGCACCCGCTTTGAAATGACGATTTATGAAGGTAAAAACCATCAGGTTAAGAACATGATGAAAGGACTTGGATACGAGGTTAGAAGATTACATCGTGTACAGGTCGGTTTTATTGATGTGGATGGTATGAAACCGGGTGAGTACCGTAAATTAAAACCATTTGAAGTCAAGAAATTGATGCAGCTGGCAAGTGAAGGTGAAAATGAATGAAGCAGGTATTTGTAGAACAGGAATTATCCTTAAATCAAAGAATTTATTTAGATGAGAATCAGGCTCATCATCTTTTTGATGTATTAAGGACTGACAATAAAGAAACCGTCCGCGTAGTCGGCAAAGAGAACAATGTCTTCTTAGCCCATCCGGATGGAAAACCATATTTATATATATTTGATAAAATCGAAGTTCCTTCAGAGTCTGAACATATTACGTTATGTACGGCATTAATTAAGCAGGATAAATTTGAATGGATGTTACAGAAGGCATGTGAATTGGGAGCAACGCGCATTGTTCCGTATGTTTCCCGCTATACCGTTGTACAGCTGGATGAAAAAAAGGAACAGAAAAAGCTTGAGCGCTGGTCTAAGATTATCTTAGATGCCTGCAAGCAGTGTAATCGGAATGATTTAGTGGAATTGACACCGGTTCAAAAGGTGGAGACTTTAGTTGACTTTCAATCGGAGTTAAATCTTGTAGCTTATGAAAAGGAATTTGAAACAGGCGTTCATCTTGCCAAATATCTTCAATCCAATCCTTCCAGCATTACGATCTGTATCGGACCGGAAGGTGGGTTTGATGATGCGGAAATTGAATTATTAAGACATGATCATTTCCAGACATGTTCTTTGGGAAGCCGCATCTTGCGGGCAGAAACCGCAGCCTGTTATATTCTTTCATCCATTGAATATCAGAAACACGTAGACAAGGAGGTCTTGTGATGCGTTTTCGAATCACAACCCTTGGCTGCAAGGTCAATGCCTATGAAAGTGAATTTTATGTAGAACAGCTTAAAAAAGCCGGTTATATCGAAGCCGGAGAGGATGAACCGTGTGATGTATCGATCATCAACACCTGTACGGTCACCAATATGGCCGCACAAAAAAGTCGTAAAAAGATTCATCAGGAAAAACGCCTCAACCCAAATGCCAAGATTGTTGTGGTGGGCTGTTATGTCCAACACGCATCCAAAGAGGCAAGAGAAGACCTGGATGCTGATTTGATTATCGGTGCTAAATATAAAGGAGCGCTGGTTGAAAAGATCAACGAACTCATGGAAAAAGACCAAAAAGCAGATCTGGTAGAAAATGTGGATTCCTTTACTGATTTTGAAGAAATGCCGATCACATGTTTTGAAACCAAACATCGAGCTTTCTTAAAAGTGGAGGATGGCTGTAACCAGTTCTGTTCCTATTGCGCTATTCCGTTTGCCAGAGGAAGAGAAAGAAGTCTTCCGCATGATCAGGTCATTTCGATCGCAAAGACCTTAGAACAGAAAGGTCATAAGGAAATCGTATTGACAGGGATTCATACCGGGCGATATTATGACCACGGTATGCATTTAGCGGATTTATTAAAGCTGTTATTAGAGCATACTTCAAAGGATGTATATTATCGCATCTCTTCCATTGAGATTACCGAAGTCAGCGATGAATTATTGGAATTAATGAAAAAGGAACCGCGAATCTGCCATCATCTGCATATACCCGTTCAATCCGCATGTGATGAAACTCTTAAACGGATGAACCGTCCTTATACCATTGAACAATTCAAAGACCGTGTTGAAAAGATTCGTGAACAGATACCGGATATTTCCATTTCAACCGATGTGATTACCGGATTTGTTCAGGAAAGTGATGAAGAGTTTGCGCAAACCGTAAAGAATATTCAAGACATTGGCTTTTCCTTTTTACATGTATTCCCATATTCAAAAAGAGATGGAACAGCTGCCTCTAAATTAAAAGGAGAGGTACATGGATCCATTCAAAAGGAAAGGACCAATACATTATTGAAGCTTTCAAATGAGCTGCGCTTACAGGATATGAAACGGTTTAATTCATCTCTTGTGTTAATTGAAACGGAAAATAAAGATTACTATACCGGATATACTTTACAGTATCATCCCGTGCGTATCACAAAGACAAAACCATTGGAAGGAAGAATTCTGGTGGAAAATCTACAGGTACATCCTGATGGATATTATGTTGCATAGAAAGAAGGATTTAATATGCGTTTAAGCAAGATGTTTAAAAATGCGCCTACAATTAATGTTACCGGATTGTGTTCCGACTCCAGAAAGGTACGGGCAGGGGATATCTATTTCTGCTTACCGGGATTTCGCTATGACGGTCATAAGTTTGCCCGCAATGCCGTAGAAAACGGAGCTGTGTGCGTTGTATATTCCCAGGATCTGGATGATATGATCGAAGGGGCTGTTTATATCAAAGTGGATGATGTAGCCGCTGCTATGAATCAGTGCGCCCGGCTTTTCTATTCCAAGCCAAGCGATAAGATGACAATGTATGGAATTACGGGTACCAACGGCAAAAGTACGATTGCCAATATCATTCGTTATATCCGTGGACTGGAAGAGCCTTGCGGATATATCGGAACCATTTCTATTGACTACGGAAATGTACATCTGCCGCCAAATTTAACGACACCGGATACGATATTCCTGCAGGAAAAATTAGCGGATATGGTTCGCTGCGGTATGAAATCCTGTGCCTTAGAGGTAAGTTCCCATGGTCTTGCCCAGCACCGTGTAGATGGCATTCAATTTGATGTTGCGATATTTACGAATTTGACCCATGACCATTTAGATTATCACGGTACCATGGATAACTACTTTGAGGCAAAAGCCATCTTGTTTAAGAATCTGGTAAAACCGGATGGTGTATCTATTTTGAATGCGGATGACGCCAAATTTAATGATTTAAAGGAAGTATCCAGAGCTAAGGTTATCTCCTATGGTATTGATAACGAATGCGATTATCGGGCATCGGATATAACAATCGGATCGAAAAGTTCTACCTATACCTTAACCCATGGTGAAAACAAATATACGGTTCATACCAACCTGGTAGCCCGCTATAATGTATACAATTTATTAGCCGCTATTGCCGCCTTACACGAAAGCGGAATGGATATGGAAACCATCATCAAGGCATGCCAGACGATTCCTCAGGTTGAAGGAAGAATGGAGCAGATCGAATGCGGTCAGGATTTCCATGTGATCGTCGATTTTGCCCATACACCGGATGGTATGGAACAGATGATGCAGTACGGACGTGAAATCGCCGGAAAGTCTCACCGTGTAATTGCCGTATTTGGCTCGGCCGGTAAGCGTGATATTGCCAAGCGTAAAGTATTCGGTGAAATTGCCGAAAAATATTGTGACTATATCATTTTGACCGAAGATGATCCGCGCGATGAAGATCCGGCAGCCATCGCCGCTCAGATTCGTGAGGGAATCACTACAAAGACAAATCTCTTTATCGCCCAGCGCTATGAAGCCATCCGTCAGGCTATTCAAAATGCCAACGCAGGTGATGTGGTATTGCTGCTTGGAAAAGGCGATGAGGTCTTCATGTATCATGAAAACGGCCGTGTACCTTGGAAAGGTGATAATATTTCCGCCAAGGAATGCATTCAAGAGGTTCTCGCAGAAGAATCAGAGAACGAATAGGAAATGTTTTAAGAAATCTAAAAATTTTTTGGACAAATATAGTCTTATTTGTTATAATGCATCTGTATTACTCAGGAAGGGAGGTTAGGACAAACATGCCAAAAGTAGTTGTTAAGGAAAACGAGCAGCTGGATGACGCTTTAAGAAGATTTAAACGTCAGGTATCTCGTAATGGCACCCTTGCTGAGGCACGCAAAAGAGAATTTTACGTAAAACCGGGTGTCCGCAGAAAATTAAAGTCTGAAGCGGCACGTAAAGCACGTAGAGGAAAATAATAAAAATCTGCTTATGCAGATTTTTTATTTAGGAGCATTAGAAAGGAGTATCTGCTTACAGACATTCTTTAAGCAGAAATGGATAGATGGGTTATCAGACAATTGATCTATCCGGTCACAGCTATGATGATATCCTGCTGTTTACCGGATTTAATGACTGCAATCTGCAGGCATTAAACAAACAATTTAAAACCGAATTCATCCTTCGGGATCAATCCTTAAAATATGAGGGCGAGCATAATGATCAAATTGATTCAGCTGTAAAAGCTTTGTTTGATATTATCGCAATACATAAGCGTCTTTCCGTACAGGATATTAATTATATCTGTACGCTGGCTAAATCAAATCGATTATCTTCTTTTGATATGCACCAGCTTCAGCCGGTCGGTAAGACAAAATCCGGAAAGGTCATTTATCCTAAAACTCTGGGACAGGCTGCCCTGTGTGATGCGTTTCGAAATAATGACATCGTTTTTGCGACCGGAGTTGCCGGTACCGGTAAAACATACTTAGCGGTTGTATATGCGGTATCCATGTTAAAATCGGAAAAAATACGCAAGATTGTATTGACCCGTCCTGCTGTCGAGGCAGGGGAATCCTTAGGCTTTCTGCCGGGTGACATGAAAGAGAAGGTCGATCCTTATCTGCGTCCGTTATACGATGCGCTTTATGATATGTTAGGAACCGAAACGGTAGACCGTCTGATTGAAAAACAGGTGATTGAAATTGCGCCGCTGGCATTCATGAGAGGACGTACCTTAAATGATGCGGTTGTGATTTTGGATGAAGCCCAAAATACAACGAAGGCACAGATGAAGATGTTTTTGACCCGCATGGGTAAAAATGCCCAGTTCATCGTAAATGGGGATGTGACTCAGATTGATTTGATCAAGAAACAGGATTCCGGATTGATGGAAGCCTGCTCCATCCTGCGTGGGATTGATGGCATTTCAATGATTGAGATGCAGGCTGCCGATGTTGTAAGACATCCGCTTGTACAAAAGATAATTGAAAGATATGCAGAGATTGAAAAATAGACGATCTACTGTTATACTATTTGAGTGAAAATTTGAAAGGTGAAAATATGGGACGACATTTTGAAGTACGTGCGGCTGCTATGCAGAAGACCGCAAATCAAAAAGCGAAAATTTATTCAAGATATTCCAAAGAAATTTTAGTTGCAGCAAAAAACGGTGATCCAAATCCGGATATGAACCAGGCTTTAAAAAAGGCTATTGACCGTGCAAAAGCCAACAACGTTCCTGCAGATGTTATTAAGCGTGCCATTGAAAAGGCAAAAAGTTCTGCTGATGAAAGCTATAACAGCTGCCGATATGAAGGCTTTGGAAGCGGCGGTGGATCTACGATCATCATCGACTGCTTAACCGACAACAATAACCGTACCATCGCAAACTTACGTGCTGCTTTCAATAAGGCTCATGCTAAGTTAGGTGTCGGTGGTTCCGTATCCTTTGGTTATGAATACTTAGGAATTATCGTAATTCAATATGATGATGAAGAAGCGATGATGGATGCCATGATCGAAGGCGATATCGATCTTCAGGAAATCGAAATTGAAGATGGATATATGACCATTTCTGTTGAGCCTACTCAGCTGGATGATGCCAAGGCTGTTGTCGACGCATTAATTCCGGATGTAAAATATATCGTTTTAGAAACCCGTATGGTTCCAAATGAAACAGTTACTCTGGAAGGCGAAGATTTAGAGCTCTTCAAGCGTTTGGTAACATTACTCGAAGATGTTGATGATGTACAGAACGTATATCATAACGTAGAAAACTTAGATTAATATTCGTTGAAAAAGAAGGATTTGTGCAAAGTATACAGAGAGGATCTGGCCGGTGAAAAGATCTTATGAAACACAAATCAGACACTTTGGAGAAGTTCGACTAAAAACGAACCGTCAGTCGCGTTAAGACTTTAAGCGCACAAGTTTACTTGTGAAATAAGGTGGTACCGCGTGCAAACGTCCTTATATTAAGGGCGTTTTTTATTTATTTAGAAGGAGGAAAACATGAGTTATCAAATCCCAAGAGGTGCTCAGGACGTATTACCGGAACAATCCTATGCGTGGCAGGAGTTAGAAAGAATTTTACGTCAATTCTGTTACTTATATAACTACGATGAAATTCGTACACCGATTTTCGAGCACACCAATGTATTTAAGCGTGAGAACGATTCCAGCGATATGGTCAATAAAGAAATGTATACTTTTAAGCTGGAAAATTCGAAGACATCTTTAACCATCCGACCGGAAGGAACGGCCGGAACAGTAAGAAGTTTCGTTGAAAATAAAATGTATGCCAATCCGGATCTGCCGGTAAAGCTGTATTATATGGGACCGATGTCCAGACATGAGCGTCCGCAGAAGGGAAGACTTCGCATCTTTAATCAGTTCGGTGTGGAATGTTTAGGAAATAAATCACCATACACCGATGTGGAATGTATCCTTTTAGCTTTCTCGATTTTAAAAGCACTGGGCTTAAAGGATATCAAGGTTATGTTGAATACCTTAGGTGATGATGAAAGTCGTGCTGCTTACAGAGATGCTTTAAAGACTTATTTTGCCCCATATGTAGGTGATTTATGTTCTGACTGCAAGAGAAGATATGAACAGAATCCGCTGCGTATTCTCGATTGTAAGGTGGACCACGATCACCCTTGTATGAAGGGTGTACCATCTATGAAAGATTATTTAAATGAGGCATCCAAGACGTATTTTGATACCGTATGTTCACTTTTAGATAAACTGGGTATTCCTTATGAAATCGATGATAAGTTAGTTCGCGGCTTAGATTACTATACACACACCGTGTTTGAAATCGTATCGCAGAACAA
>AUXO013044095.1_pt1 | contig 11406 bp, 8 predicted proteins | sample 768731 | NCBI WGS metagenome assembly AUXO01 (sample SAMN02715735, study PRJNA202380) | gut metagenome | biome: sheep rumen | host: Ovis aries | place: New Zealand: Palmerston North | reverse complement strand
CTGGGTCTGCCATACGCACGCCTGGGATATCCCGGGCACCGAAGATCTCAAGCCTTATATTTCATCTGAGGAGAAAAAGAAGAAATGGATCTCTGCCACACTGAGCTGTGTGTTGCTCAGTCTCCTGATCGCCGGGATCGGTTCACTGATACAAGGCATTTAAAAAGCTCTTATGTACGAAGATAAGAGCCTTGTAATTGATCAAAAGATCATGAAAATAGGTCCATTTTGCTGCTGATGCCGCCTTCAGCACGTTTGAGATCTAGACGACTTTCTTATAGTCTTTATTAAAGCTTTCCAGGTGAGATGTAATTGCTGCTTTTGCGGCCCTCTCATCTTTTTCTTTGATCGCTTCATAGATCGCTGTATGAGCTTTGACGATACGCTTGACAAAGGTTGCCTGTTCCTTGTCGGAAGCACCGCGGAGGACTTTTTCAATTGAACCTTCCGTGATGTCGTGGGTCAGAGAATTCAGGATCTCAGCAACTTTGTTGTGAGAAGCTTTGTAGATCGCGGCATGAAAGCGCAGATCAAGATCGAGTATGTCGAAGTAGCGTTTCTCTTTGATGCAGGCCTGGCTTTGTTCGAGGATGTCGGATAAGGCAGAAAGATCTTCATCGTTCCTTCTTGCGGCCGCCCAAGCAGCGACGAAGCGTTCACATTCTTTTCGGTATTCATAGACTTCAAAATCAGATACTTCATTGATCTTGAGAATATTCTCCATCGGAGCAGATAAATTGGACAATTTATATTCCTGTACGACAGGTCCGGCAGTGCCGATCGTGGTTTTTATAAAGCCGCTTTGTTCCAGCATGCGAAGCGCTTCACGAATGGTCGGTCTGGAGCGCTGAAGCATTTCGGTCATCTGTCTTTCGGATGGAAGCAGATCGCCAGGCTTGAGCTGGCCTGATACGATCATTTCTTTGATCTGGTCGTAGATGGCGACGGAAGCTTTTTTGGTTTCAACGGGCTGCAGGTTCAATGTAGATTTTTTTGCCATATGCTTATCTCCTGAAAGTGGTATTACCACATTACCAATAATTATAACAGATGTTTTTTGATTGTTCATCAGCTGCTGTTACAAAAAAAGACGACAATAAAAAGGGGCAGGATATGTGAGAGGGATCGTCGTCTTTCAAAAGGAGGTCGTTTTTATGAGTTTATATCCTGCGGAAGTTTTGTTATCACATAAAGATAGATAACTGGTCTTACCAATTATATGATATCATGAGATCGTTGAGATGCAAAGAGGGTTTTGAAAAGATGAAAAAACTGTTTTTAAAAAGTCTGATCCTGACCGCCGGATTGTTTGTATTGGCTTTAGGGGTGGCGCTGTCAGTGCGCTCTGATCTGGGTGTTTCACCTTCCGCTTCCTTGTCGTTCCTTGTGGCAGAGATCTTTCCTTTGTCGATGGGAAATGTTTCGATCCTGGTCAACATCATTTATGTGCTGATCCAGGTCGTTTTGCTTGGAAAACAGTTCCGCCTGATGAATCTGCTGCAGCTGTTTACAGTTTTCCTGTTTGGCTATTTTACGGATCTTGCCTTGTTTCTGACAAAGGATATTGTCTGTGGCCCTTATCTTGCGAAAATGTTATTGTGTGTGTTTTCCTGTGCTTTGATGGGTCTTGGTTTATATCTGGAGATCAATGCGGATCTTTTGACGATGGCTTCCGAAGGAGCAATCGCCCTGATCGCAAACAGGACTAGAAAGGACTTTGGATTTATAAAGATCGTCAATGATGTGCTTTTTGTGATCGCATCCTTGATCTTATCGTTATTGTATTTTCATCGGATCGAAGGCATTGGCGCAGGCACGCTTCTTTCGGCGTTCTTGGTCGGTTATTTTTCGCAATTATACAGTCGTTTTCTGCCGTGGTTCAAAAAGAAAGAAGAAGAGACCGGTATCTTTGCCTTTAATGAAAAATATCCGCTTGTTATCACGATAGAACGGGAGCTCGGCTCCGGTGGCCATGAAATTGCAAAACGTCTGGCAAAGGATTTTGGCCTGTATTTTTATGATTATGAATTGATACAGGAAGCCGCTAAACTAACAGGTCTGGATCATGAAGCGATCGAGAAAAAAGAAGAGCGGGTCTCCTTGCTGTACAGTCTGTATGATCAAAGCTACGGCTACACGAGGCAGCAAAGCGATCAGGATAAGATCTTTGCGGCACAGAAAACGATCATACGTCACATTGCGGATCTTGAAAACTGTGTGATCGTCGGCAGGCTTGGAGCCTACATCCTTAAAGACAGACCGAATACCTTCAACATCTTCATCAGCGGGGATCGCAAATATCGGGTCAATGAATTGCTGAAGAAGCAGCCGATGGATAAGAAGGCGATGGAAAAGATTGTGGAGAAAGAAGATGAACTTCGTAAAGCATATTGCCGTCATTTTACAGGCAGGAGCTGGGGGCTGGCACGTCATTATCATCTTTGCATCGATTCTTCGGTATATGGAGCGGATGCGGCGTACGAACTGGTGAAAAATGCAGTTACTGAATTTGTGAAAAGAACCTCTAATGAGCTTAACAGTACTGGTCCGGAATCGGAATGATGATCGTCAAACGGAATCTGTTTTCTTCTTTATAGATGTTGACTTCGCCTTTGTATTTGGTGACTGCTTTTTTCACGTTGCGCAGCCCGTAGCCGTGCAAAGAGGAGTCGCTTTTTGTGGTTTTGAAGCCGCTGCTGCTGGAGGCTGAGCAGGAATTTTCGATCATGTAGATCAGCTGGCCGGCAGAGGTCGTGCCTTTGATCCTGATATATCGCTTTTGTGATGCTTCCATTTGTGCGAGTGCTTCGATGGCGTTGTCCAAAGTGTTGCCGACGATGACGCACAGATCGTAGTGGTCGATGAATCCGGTGTTTTGAAAATTGACGTCGACTTGTATGTCAATGTCTTGTTTCTCGAGTTTGGCGAGTTTCTGTTTCAATAGGGCGTCGAAGAGTTTGTTGCCGGTGGAGTAGGTCTTGTTGACGTCTTGCAGGGATTCGTTCATCTTGGAAAGGTATTTTTTTGCCCCTTCGATGTCGTTTTGTTGTATCAGAGCTTGTAAGGCGAAGCTGTGGTTTTTGATGTCGTGGCGGAAGGCTTTCAGTGATTCTTCGTTTTCCCTCATCTGCCTGGAGTTTTCTAAGAGTGCTTTGACGGATATGTCTTGCAAAGACAGGATCATGTTTTCCCGGTTCTTTTTCTGATAGCGTTCAAACAGGATCAGGAAGATCAGCAGGACGATCTGCAGGATGATGAAGTAGGTCGACAGCATCGTTGAGATGCGAAAGGAGAAGGAGTTGTCATTGACCAGCTGCTGGACTCTTTTGATGTAAAGGCTCAAAGACAATATGATAATGAGGACGATCGCGTCGGTTCCTTCTACGCGGAAGATGTTGTTGAGGGATACGAAGTGCTGCATCAGCATGTAGAAGAACGCCTTGGTGCCGTAGACGATGAGGATGCACAGGATCTGGTCGATCAGCGGATAGCCGCTGAGTTTGGCTTCGCCCATCAGGAAGGGTCTGGTCAGGGGCGTTAAGAAGATGTTGTGACAAAGTGTGTAGACGCTCGTCCAGAGTCCGGAGCTGAACACAGCGAGTTTGAAGTCGCTTCCTTTATACAGGATCAGAAAGAGCGTATAAAAAAGGATCCGCAGAAACAGTCTTCCGAAATTGCGGTAGACGAAAACGAAGATAGTCGGGATGAGGTTCGTGCGGTAGAAGATGAAGGTGACTAAAAGGAAACAGATGCCCAGTGCTTTTTTCGGGATGGATGGGTCGTCTTTGCCTTCGGCTTCTTTGAGATAGAGATAGGCGAAGAGCGTGTCAAAAAGAAAGCCGAAAAAATCGTGGAAGAGGATCATAGGCTTCCCCCGATCATGAGCGAATAGGCGGCGAGAAAGTCTTTGCGGCGGTGTTTGCTTAAGGGTACGAGGTCGCCATTTTCCAGGGTGATGTTATCAAAGCTGATCTTTCTGATTTTTTTCATGTTGATGAGATAGCTTTTGTGGACGCGGTAGAAGCCACGGTCTTTTAATTTGTCTTCTATGTCGTTGAGCGAGATCCTGTATTCTTTCTTTCCGTTTGCGAAGGTGAGGATCGAGGTGTGGTGGTAGACTTCGGCATACAGGATCTCGGAGGTCTTCAAGACGTGGGTCTCGCTGCGCTCATCAAGCAAAAGGAAGGATTCGTTTTGTTTGTTTTGTTTCTGCAGGATCTCGTGAATGACTTTGCACAGGTCGGCAAACATCAGCGGTTTCTGCAGGAAGGCAAAGGCGTGGACTTCGTAGCCTTGGATGGCGTATTCGGTCATGCCGGTAATGAAGACGATATAGGAGTCGTATCCGTTTTCTCTTAATTTTTTGGCAGTCTGTATGCCATTGAGCTGATCCATGGAAATATCCAGAAGCAGGATGTCGATGTTAAGGGGCATATACTTGAGCAGTTCTTCGCCCGAGCCGTAGTAAAGGATGTCGAATTCTTCGTTTTCTTCTTTGGCGATCTGTTTCAGGTAGGTTTCGATCTGCCGGATGATCGTTTTTTCGTCGTCACAGACGGCAATCTTTTTTGTCATAGCTTATCTCCATTGTATAACAATCGGCCATTCGGGTCTGTATTTTGTCCGCTTGAGTCTGCCGCTAATTCCGTTCAGGTTTATTATAGCACCAGATTGGTCTGACCAGTTGATTATGTTGAGCGCAAAAGATAAATTAAGATCAGAAGAAAAGCAGAAGATCCCATAGAGAAAATAATCGATAGTATGGGCGGAGTTCTGCGGAAAGGAAATCTATGGTGTTTTTTAAGAAGGATCAGGATGCTTCGATGGATCAGATGCTGGCAGATCAGTTTTATGATCCCGATCATCGAAAGAAGGAGTCAAAAAAGATCCGTAAGGGTTTTTTGATCTCTTTGGTTGTTCTGTTATGTCTGACAGTCTTAAACTGGGGTGTTATTTCAAGCTGGGGCAAGGTCGATATCGAGCGGGTCAAGGCGATGGGTTCCAATGGTGCGGAATGGAGCGCTTTGGTTTATCGGCCTGTGAATGCGACGGATGAGGATCCGGCACCGGCCGTCATCATGTTTCATGGTTCGGCAGGCAATGCGCGCAATCATGAGTCCTGGGCGGTGGAGTTTTCCCGGAGGGGGTTTGTCGTCATCGTTCCGGATCTGAATGGTTCGGGTGATGCTTTGTATACGGATAGCGAGAAGGAGAGTCATCTTGAGCCGAATTTCTGGTATCAGTACATGTTGAATCTGCCTTTCGTCGATAAGGACAATATCCTGGCGACCGGTCATTCGGCGGGTACGACGCAAGCCTGGGATCTTGGTGCGATGTACAATGCCAAGGGTATCCTGGCGGCTGCCGGTGTTTCGCCGTTCTCGGGCCATTATAAGGCACCGGAGGGGACTTATGATCCGGGTCTGAAGCCGGGCGAAAAGCCAAGGGATATCGTTTATACAGAGTGGAATGAAGACTGGTTCAAATGGGTCGGCAACTGCGTCGTTTGTATGGGCGAGGCGGAGATGAGCAATTATTCTGGTGTCGGCGATTGGAACGTCTTCCTTCAAAGAGGAGTCAACATCCTCAACAAGTATCCGGGTTATGAAGATGCTACGGAGATCGAGCCGAATAAGCTCTATGGTTCGTTTGAAAACAATACGGGTTTCATCTTCTGTAAAGAGGATTATCGTATCCATGAGGCGGCTTTTGTTTCCAAGGTCACGATCGGCAATCTGTTGAAGTACGGGCAGATGATCATCGGCGATAAGGTCCCGAATTTCATCGATTCGCAAAATCAGGTCTGGATGTATAAGGATTATACGGGGTTGCTGTGCTGCATCGCATTTGCGTATTTCCTGTTCCAGCTGGCGTTTTTACTGATCGATGCTGTTCCGGCATTTGCCGGGATACGGCGTCCGGTTTCAAAGAATATCGGCGAAAGAGGATGGGTGCTTTGTGCGATCCTGCTGCTGGGCTTGTTTGTGCCATACATCGTCATCAAGACGGATCTGTTTGGTTTCATCGGTACGCAGGGCAGAAACATGGTCAAGTACGGTTTCCGTTTGCGTTATGCGTCTTTGGGCTTCGGTGTCGTCTTGGGTTGTGCACTGTTCGGTTTGCTTGGTTTGATCGCGTTCCTGTTTGGCAATAAGAAAAAGAATTATACACTGGCGGATCTGGGTCTGGCTCCGGCAGATTATGAAAAAAATGCACCATTCAAAGAAAAAAGCACTGCGATCTGGTCCATGCTTGGTCCTTCGATCGCTCTGACTTTGATCGTGGCTGGTGTAGGCTGGGCTTACATGCAGCTGATGCTGGAGGTCATGGGTACGGATTTCTACTGCTGGTTCTTCGGCAATAAGGATATCCATATTGCCAAACTGCCGGCGATGCTGCCGTATCTGATCGGTTATGTGATTTGCCAGGTCATCATCGGTGTGGATATGAATGTCATCCGTCGTCTGCCGACAACAGGAAACGAAACAAAGGATATCATCGTTTCGATGCTGGTGAATATGTTCGTTGCTGTATTCATGGTCACGCTGCTGGTGGCGATGAAGTGGCATCTGCAGTCTTCGAATCTGTGGGCGATCGACGGCTCCGGTTTCTGGAAGACTTCTCTGGATGTGCAGCGCATCTTCGGTCTGCCTTTAGGCATGGCGATCTCGTCAACGGGTTCGACTTATATCTACCGCAAGACGGGCAACGTGTGGCTGTGCGCCTTGCTGGTGGGGACGATCGCTTGCATCATGGGCACCTTGTATGGACAATACCAGTTTGATTTTACAAGCGTGCCGGTATTGAAATAAGTGATAGTCCTTGTCAGATCTGTAACAAGAAAAGGGATAATTATAAAGAAGTGGAAGAATTCGACGAAGGGGTTGAGCATTACGGTCGTCCTGACAGTGTGTCTGTCGCTGTTGAACTGGTTCATCGTTTCCGATCATGGCAATGTCAAGATCCAAAGAGTGCATCTGACCGGCGATGACGGGTTTGATTACAGCGGGCTGGTTTATACGCCAAAGCAGGCGAAGATCGATATCACCAGACTGCATGGCATGCCTTCAGGCATGACGGTGGGTATCGCCGGTTCGATCTATCTGTACCGCAAGACCGGTTCAGTCTGGTCGGGTGCCTTCTTGATGGGCATCGTCTGTTCGCTGGCTGCTGTCTTGTATGGCACATATTCGATTCCGTTTGCCGGTTAACAGCCATAAACAAAAAACTGCTGCTTTGCGTATCGCGAAGCATGAGGATTAAAAGATCTGAAAGAAGCACAGATCCCTGCTTTGACGGCAGCTGGGTCTGTGCTTTTTCAATGGTTTTTGTACATATATAAAAAGGCTGTGTGCAGCCGGGGAATACATAAGGATCGTATGCTTTGGAAAATCGTGAATATGAAGCGGGACTTGCGGCTGTTTTCAGTTGTTTTTCGGCAGGGGGATCATGATCGTGAGGTGAAATATTCCTTCCTTGGCTGTGGAGATATGCAGTTCGCCATCATAATCTTCGACGCATTTGCGGATGCTTTTGAGGCCGAGGCCGTGGATCTTTTTATCTTTTTTTGTCGTCAGCGGCAGACCGTCTATGAATTTTCGTTCGCCCGAATAGGGGTTGATGACATGAATGAAGAAATAATTTGCGGCTTTTTCGGATATGACTTTGATCAGTTTGCCGCTTTGACAGTCGATGGTCGATTCAATCGCGTTGTCCAAAGCGTTTCCGATGATGCGTATGAGATCGACGTCCCGCATGAAGCAGAGTTCCCTCAGGTCAAGGACGACAGAAATATCGATGCCGTGTTTGCGCGAGTCGATGATCTTGCCGGAGATCAGGGAGTCGATCATTTCGTTTCCCGTATGGATGCTTATGTCGAATCCGTCCAGATCCAGAAGGAGGTCTTTGATCTGGTCGTTTGTTTTGCCGCTTGAGGAGTTTTGGAGGGCGAGGAGCTGATTCTTCATGTCGTGATGAAGCTTTCGGATCTCCAGATCCTGGTTCAGTCGTCTGCGCAAAAGGACCATCTTCTGCTGATCGGCGAGATTCAGAAGTGCATTTTCCTGTTCCTGTTCCATAATGTTCATATATTTGATGACCATTGTCGTAAAGCCCAAAAGGAACAGCTGCAGCATCGCCGAGTAGATGACCATGTTACTGCTGGCGTAGATCCCTGTCGTCTGTATATTCGATGAATTGAATTTCAGGTATGTTTCAACGATCAATACGGCTATGATCGTAAAATAGCTGATCCGATTGAGACTGATCTTGCCGGAAAGAGGTTTTGCGAAATAGAAAGGAAGCAGGACTGCTGCTTTGATCAAAAGCGGAACAAAAAAAGAATAGAGATTCGCGAAAAGGCCCGGTATCGGAAAAAAGAGGCGGATGATAGAATCCAACGGCGGAAAGCCGATAAAGATCTGTGCCGTCGTAAAGCACAGCGTCCCATACATTCCGGCAAATACCGCTTCGCGGATCTTCGTTCCTTTATTCATATAGAGAAAGAGGCTGTAAGATAAGATCCTCAGCAGGATGCGCAGGATCGTTTCCGATGGAGCTCCTTGTCTCATGATCAGCAGGATGGGCAAAAGACAAAGATAAGACAGGATCTTTCTGCCTGCGGGTTGGTCCTGTTTTTCTTTGACTTGCAGGAAAAAGAAGACGATCAGGACCTGGTCGGCGAGAAAATTGGAAAACAGATGGGTGTTCAAAGCAGACTCTCCCGATAGGATGCGAAGGCGTCCAGAAGACCCTTGCGTTTGTATTTGCTTAAAGGGATGTGTGCACCGGCAACGACGACTTCCTTCTGGGCGATCAGATCAACAAAGCGCAGATTGATCAGAAAACTCTGGTAGCAGCGGTAGAAATGTCTGTCTGAGAGCTTTTCTTCAAATTCAGACAGCGTTCCGCTGCACTGTATCTTTTTCCCGTTATCCATATTGACTTCCAGAAAATGATCAAAAACTTCGAAATACAGGATGTGGGTGATGTCAAGATTATAGACCTGCGGCCCATAGGTGACACGGACCGTTTCAAAGGTCCGGGAAGAGAGGATGCGAATGCAGTTTCGCAATGTATTAAGCAGCCGTCCATATTCCAGAGGCTTGCATATGAATTCATAAGCATGGACGGAATAGCCTTCCAAGGCGTATTGGGTCAAAGTGGTGACAAAGATCAGGATACCGTCGAAGCCCTGTGATCTTAGGGTCTTTGCGATCTCCATGCCGCTTTGTTCGCCCATACCGATATCGAGAAAGACGATGTCAAAGTCTTCTTTGGTTTCCATCAGACTGTTTCCGGAAGCAAAGAAAGAACAGGAAAAAGAAGCGTCAAGTTCTTTTTCCGCTTTCTTCAGCATCTTTTTCATAAGTTCGATGATGTAACTTTCATCGTCACACACGGCGATACGAACAGTCATTTCTTCAGATACATTATATCTGTTTTTGTCCATTTGCGCATCGAAATTAGCTATTGACGAAATAGTTATTGAATTTAACTGGTCAGACCGGTTAAATGAAGGTAATGAAAGCGCTTTACTCATAATCAGAAACAGGAGGAAATTATGAAAAAGTCACTGAAAGTATTTCTTTGTGCATTATGCGTCACTTTGCTTTGTTCCATCCTCAACTGGGGTGCTGTTACCGGCTTTGGAAACGTAAAGATCAAGCAGATCTCGATCGTTGGTGAAGGCGGTGCAGAATATACGGGTCTCATGTACATCCCCAAAGGCGTCGATGAAAACAACAAAGCTCCGGCTCTTTTGACGATCCATGGTGCTTCCGGCAATGCCAGGAATCACGAACAATATGCGATCGAATATTCCCGCAGAGGATTCGTCGTTTTGTCGATGGATAACTTCGGTTCAGGCGATGGCTATTATGTTTTGGGAACCAAGGATCAGTTCAAGATGAATACGACAAGACTTGCCTGGAACTATCTGTACAACTGCCCGATCATCGATCAGGAAAGGACTGTGATCTCCGGTCATTCCATCGGTTCAACGGCAACGATCCATATGGCTGCATATGCCAATCCGACTGTCGCTGTTCCGATCGACGGCTTCATGGGTGTTTATCCCTCAGAAGATGAGAAGTACTACACCGGCATGATCTGCGTCATCACCGGCGATGCCGATGCACAGAATACCGATCCGCGTGTCCAGCCGCTGGCCGGATTGTTTGCTCAGGATCCGACAATTGAGATCGGTGAAGAAGTTGAATACAACAAACTCTATGGTTCTTTTGAACAGAAAAACGCCAAGATCGTAAATATGGTCCACAGCGGACATGAAGATGCAATGAATTCGGCAGAAGGCATGCAGGTCCAGCTCGACTTCGTACAGAACGCAATGGAAGTTCCAAACCCTATCCCGGGTTCCGATCAGATCTGGAAGATCCCGCATGTGATCAGCCAGATCGGCATGTTTGCCTTCGCATTCACTCTGATGGCTTTCTATGTCGTACTGCTTGATTATGTTCCGGCATTCGCATCCGTAAAGATGGACATGCCAAGAAATATCGGTTTAAGAGGCAAAGGCTTCTGGATCTCCGTCGCCTGTGCCGTCATCTTCCCGATCCTTGTCTTGAAGACCGGTGCATTTGGCCTGAACGGATTGCTTGCATCTCATCCATGGATCTTCAAGCTTGCGCGTGCAAACAAGGCATTTACAGCTGTCATCGGAATTTCCGCACTGGGCTTCTTAATGTTCCTGCTGTTCATGTTTACAGATGCAAAGAAGGAAAAGGCAACGTTAAGAGAATTCGGCATGACTTCAGAAGGCAAATCGAAGCTTGACTGGACACTGATCGGCAAGAGCTTTCTTGTTGCAGTAATCGTCCTGTGGGCCGGCTTCTCTTATCTGAGATGGCAGAGAAATTTCTTTGGAACAGACTTCTATGTACTCTACTGGGGCTATAAACCGATCCCATGGAACAAGTTCAAGTTCATATTCCCTTATCTGGTCGTATGGTGTGCCTGCTTCATTCTGTCGAATCTGTCCTTGAACGTTGAGCGCCGTCTTCCATCAACAGGAAACGAGAAGAGAGACGTTATCCTTCAGTATGTCATGAATGTCGTCCTGGCAATGATCTCTGTCACAGTGATCGTTCTGGTGCAGTACAATCTGCAGCTCAATGTTGCCTACAGAGAATACACAGCCATGGCGAGCTGGAAGTCAGATCTTACACGTCTCTGGGGCATGCCGGTCGGTTTGACCATCGGTGCTTTCGGAAACACGTATCTTTACCGCAAGACCGGTTCGATCTGGCCGGGTGTCTTCCTGATGGGTATCCTCTGCGCCTTAGGCTGCGTCCTTTACGGACAGTACGGCTGCTACACCGCATAAAGACATGAATTGCCGCTGCCGGAAAACGGCAGCGGCTGTTGCCTTGGCGTGAATGGCCAAAA
>AUXO013011762.1_pt1 | contig 11406 bp, 6 predicted proteins | sample 768731 | NCBI WGS metagenome assembly AUXO01 (sample SAMN02715735, study PRJNA202380) | gut metagenome | biome: sheep rumen | host: Ovis aries | place: New Zealand: Palmerston North | reverse complement strand
ATCGCTATAGCTTTGATTATGGGCACTATTATTTCCATGAAAGCTGCAAACATAGAGGATGAGGATATTACTAAGTTTGGAAAATGGATTTTAGCAGCAGCTGGTTTGCTGGCAATTGTTTTAGGCGCTGTAGCTTATTTCAAAGGCAAAATGGCAGAAGCTGAAGGCGAAGATGATGACGATAAGCCTGGAGCTTGGGAAAGATTAGGAAATAGACTTTTGCAAGCTCTTGAAAAGATAGGAATAATCTGGATTGTCATGGAGCAGCTGCCGGAAGTTCTCAGAGCTGCTGGCGAAGCTAAAGCTGCTGCAGGCGATTTGAATTATGCTGAAGATTTACTATTGAGTCTTGTCGGTGTGTTTGGCGCGATCCTTGTTGTCAGCGCCGGAATAGCCCTTTTATCAAAGTTGTATGCCAAAGGTGGAAGTTTTGGCCAAATAGCCGGAGCCTCGTTTAATGGATTTCTGACTATGTTGGAAGGTGTTGTCATTGTGTTAGGCACATTGTGGGGAATTAATCAATTATTTCCAAACGTGTCTGATGCCGAGGATCTTGCTTCAAAATGCGAACAAATTGGTAAAGCTATTGGCGGATTGGTAGGGGGATTGTTTGCTGCTCTTGGCGGTGGTCTAGGAGAAGGTTTATACAGTCTTTCCCACGGTGGATTAACTCCAGAAGAACAGGCTGAATTAGATCGATTGGCTGAAAATAATACGGTCGATAATATATTGAGAATAGGCCAAACATTATCTGATGAAAAGCTTGCCGGATTAACGGGGTTGATCGAAAGCGTATCAAGACTTAGGGACATTGACGCAACCGCAGGTGGCGCGTGGAATCTTACAGGATTTAAATATTTCGCGGAAGGATTCCGTATATTTGCGGAATCTTTGCTGTTTATAGGCGAAGAGTTAACAAAAGATGATTTTCGTTTAGCTAACGCCATGACGAGCGATCAATTTAAAGACGCCGCAAATAATTTAATAGATTATACTGGCGGTATTGTCGAAATGTTTTCTACATTCGATACTGGCGTGTTTGAATTATTTGGGTCTGATAGTAGCCGATACAGCATGTTTTTTACCAATTTTCATGATTGGATTGTTGGCGAAAATGGATTCGATCAATTCATAAGAGATATTGAAAATGCATATGCACAATTGCTAAATGAACAAAGCGGGCCTACTGATCATTTCAATTTCTCAATGATTGATGAGCGGGAAGAAGCATATGACAGGCAAATGGATCAGATCACCAAAATGGTGGAATTGATAAACGCTGCCTCATCCTTTAGACAAGGGGCTAATGCTTTATTAGCGAGTTCAAGGAGTGAACTTGGTAAGGATCCAGAAGAAGATACGAAGCTTGTGCAAGAGTTATACGACGAAGTCGTTAAACAAGCGCAGTATCGTTATGATAACGAATGGACCGAACTTGAAAAAGCTAATGCTCTAGTGAACGACAGACCATGGAGAGCTAATGGAAAATCTAAGGAGTATTATGAAGCGTGGATAGATAGACTATTGCTTGAAAAAGGTGAAATTTGGGCGTTTAAGGACCCAGAGGATTTCACCAAAGGAATTGAGCAAGTCGGAAATACACATTTGTATGAAAACCTTAAAGAGCGTCTCGAAAGAGGAGAATACGTTGATCCCATGGAGTATTTGGAGCTTCTTGAAAAGTATGGCTTACTTGATGGGGACCAGTCCCAAATGGCATCCTTTGATCAGTTCTTTACAACCATTGAAGGATTGTACGACGTACTTGACAAGCATCCAAAATTAAAGAGCGCATCGACTGTACCTGTGATGGACTTTGTTAATTCTATTACTAATCTTCTCAGCATGTTTGGCGAAAATGGTATAGGGTCAAAAACATGGCGTGAAAACTTCGGTGATTTTAGAAAACTTGTTGAAGATGAAGATTTTGTAGCAGAGTATGTGCGCATGGTCGAAAAGATCTACGAAGGTCTTGAAAATAGCACTTTGAAAAGTGATGAGGGAATCACTTTCGATGGAGTACAGATAGTCACGCGTTTGTTTGAAGCTATTAAGGATGGGTTTAATAATACGCCGATACCAGACATTAATGCGCAACCTGTTGTGGACGCCATCATAAAAGCCGTTGAACGCGGAAAAACGGATCTGGTGAAAGCTATTCACGAAATGATTCAAGCGGGCATTGACGAAACCGAGTTTGATCCGGAAAAGTATAATCTTGAAGGCACGAACAGCTTTACTGGTTATATAACGGAATTCAGCTCCATGTTTGAACAGTTTATGAGCGAAGATGGGCTGCTTGGTGGATTCAACGTTGACGATTTGGTTGGAAAGGTGAACGGGTTTACTGAAGTTTTGAGTGGAGATGCCTTTACATCAGCTCTTGACGGATTAAAGGATTCTTTACCGAGTCTTAAGGATTTAATTAAAACTGGTTTTGTAGATTCTGATGGAAAAGAAGTCGACATGCTTACATACTTTAAGACTCAGATGGAAGGTATCGCAGAGTCTTTTGCTGGGACAACGTTAGAAGTTAAGATTCAGCCGACCTTCGATCTTACAGAACTTACTCCTTTAAAACTTCAGGAGCAGCTGAACAAGTACACCTATCGTATTCCGGCGACGGTGAACATGCCGGAGACGAACTTCACTTATGAAGGGTTGAAGACTGCGCTCGACATCGAGATACTGAAGCAGAAGCTGGACACTATTGCATCCAGAATTGACGTATGGGGAAATGCCAACAATAACAGCACTATCGAACTCGGAACTCATATGGACGGCATTGGCAATAAGGTATCCGGCATGAGATTGTGGATCGATGGTAAGGCGCTTGTCGGCTACATCGTCCCATCTATTGACAGGGAACTTGGTGACCGTGCGGCCAGATGGTCCAGAACCGGAACCGTTATCGACATGTACAATTAACACAAAAAGGGAGGAGGAACGGAAATGTATTATTCTTTAACTTTTAATGGAGAGAAGAATACCTGGACTCATTGGCAGTTGATTCCGGGAACTCCTCCCATGATTCAGCCACCGGAGCCGGTAACGAATCTGGTGGACATTCCGGGGAGAAGACTTGGGCCAATTGACCTGACACTTTTCCCATTTAATCGGGCTACTTACAAGCGCATTAACGGGGCGTGGGATTTCTATAGGGATACTACGCACCCGACTATGCGCGTGGAGATGTACGAGGAAATACGGCAGTATCTTCATGGAAAGACGTGCACCGTATCTCTCGAAGAAGATCCGTTGCACTACTTCCGCGGACGCTTTATCGTAGGCGTTCCGCGGAACAGTGCAGGCCCGACACAGATCCAGATCGGCTATGATCTAGAGCCTGTAAGATTTAATCAAAATGGTACCATTGACGACACCTGGGTCACAGGAATTTAAGGAGGACCGGCATGTACACTATAAAAGCACTTAATGGATCCTCCGAAGAAATCATCTATAGCCCAGAAACACAAGATGACAGGCCTGTCGTCAACGCAAAAGGCAGTTTCGAACTGAACGAGGGCGGAAGTCTTGATCTTGTTCTGGCTTATAGCCATCCGCTGTTTGATCAACTGGATCCGATCAGTACATACGTATCGGTCCTGGATGATAATGAAGAAATATTTTACGGAAGAATCACAGCAAAGAGCGATCCGACGTTTACCGGGGAGATCTCATATCAGGCCGAAGGCGCATTGTGTTTGCTTAGAGACAGCCAGATTCCACCTGATGCCCGTGACAGTAGCGGCCAACAGACTTCCAGGAGCATGTCTGCAGAAGCGTTCTTCCGTTGGTGTATCGATCAGCATAACACTCAGCTTAACGATCCGAGACGGACTTTTACAGTTGGCGAAGTTACGGCGACAAAGCGGAATGAAGTACGTGATTATCAGGTTGGTTCGTATACCGAGACAAAAAGCGCCATTGACCAGTTTATTACGGATGTTTATGGCGGATACCTCAGAGTTCGGAACGTTAACGGTACTCGTTATATCGACTGGATTCAGGACTACGGGAGAACGAATCCTCAGGAAATTACCATTGGCGTCAATGTTCGCAGCTTAAATAACACAATTGGTGCAGACGGGTTCTTCACTGCTTTGCTTCCTGTTGGCAACAATGGGTTAACGCTTGATACGCCAACAATCAATCTGTTCCCAGCAGATAAGATGGCACAGTATGGGAAGATCATCAAGACGGTTAACTTCAACAGCGTGACCACAAAGGGCGAGCTCCAGATCATGGCCAATAATTATGTTGACAGACTGAATATGGTGATTCCGGCGGAAACAAGTATTCAGCTGATTGACATGCATTATCTCGACGGCACTGTTCCGAAGATCCGGCTTGGGGATAAGTTCAACAACATCCATGGTATTTCCGGAATGGAGTTTACTGTGGGTCATGTGGATCGCGACTTCATCAGTCCTGAGAATGACGCGTTCGCTTTCCGCAACAAACACGATCTTGAAGGAGATCTTACTGGCGCGACCCGGAGTGGCGGCATCAGCAGATCTGCCGGAAGATCCGCCGGAGGAGCCGGACTGGCGCTGAAGTATTACCACGAGCTTGATGATGAGGCGAAAATTAATGCCAAGACGATTCAGTTGCTTGGCGTTACCGTGCATACGCAGGGCGATAACATCGATTCACTAAGCGCTATTGTGGAAACGCAGGGCGAAAGCATAAGAACTATACAGGGAACAGAAGTTATTCAAAATAGCAGTGAAATTGCCCAAGTCGCCGGCAAATTTCAGTTACTGAATAACTACTATGATGACTGGCCAGATTGGCAGCCGAATCACGAATACAAGGTTGGTGACAGAGTTAAGGTTCTTGGCTCCCAGGGCGGCTATTATGGCTACATCTGTACAACCAATCATACTTCAAGCGGGGATTTTAGTTCCGACAGGAGTAATTGGACAGAACAACATGGGCGTCAGGGCGTAAGACTTCTTGACGGTGCGGCGCTGGAAATTGACGATGACAACGGTATCCGTATGACCGTTGGCACAAGAATCAACGATGTTGACGGTGCAATCGCTGATATTAACCATGACATAAGCGTGTTCTATGGGTCTGCGTTATGGGCTCAGAGAGACAACATTACAGGCGTTGTCGGTCAATATGAGCTTCAGACTGATCCGGTAACCGGCGAAAAATCGCTTGTTATTGTGAATGGCGGAGGATTCCGTATACGGTATAATCAAACCGAGTATGGCATTTTCCATGAAGGCAATCTTGAAGGCGGAATGCTTGTCAAAGCCATAAACACAGGTTCTTATACCAACGTTCGAACAGTTTGGTTTAATGACGATTACACAAAAGCCTATTCCAGCCCTGACAGGGCGGCCTCTCATGAACTGACTGGTCAAACCGGCGTTATGTATATTGACGCGACAAACAGCACTGGCCAGAACTCCAGATATGAATGGGATCCGACCGCTCAGAAGTATAACCTGATGACGGTTTACGAAACCCACATCAAGGGAGACAGAGTTATTGTTGGAACAGTTGATGATCAGACTGCCCAGACCATGCAGAGTAAGTTTGGAGAATTGGATGGACTGGTGGCGGCTAAAGCTACGATTGGCCAGCTGAATGCGCTGAGTGCAAGGGTTGGCGATATTGAGGCTGATTATATTACTACTCAGAATTTGGTGACCGAAGTAGCAAGAGCTACCAAAATTACAACCCGGGCCCTTGACGTTGGAGGAAATCTCCGAGTTGTTGGTGATCAGGGTAATGCATACACGGTTACATTTGGTAATTATGTTACTACAAACATTTCTTATCCAAACACATATAACTACGAAGGTACAAACGTTGACATGCGGAAAGCTTTTTATGATGTCGAAAAAGAGGTTAATGGTAATGAAGTTACCTTAGTCTTCAAGACAATGTATGGGCTTTCAACTCAAGAGAAACGAGTAACTTTTAACCGAGCCGGTTCGGTCACATTAAGCGGCAGCTGGACCGGCAGTAAGTATACGGTGACCGCTACAAATGCGACAAATTCCATTTCCATAGGCTTCACGCAGGATTCTGACGTACAGCTAAGCGTCGCCACGAACGGAACGCCTACACAAAGTAGTTCATCTATACTCACCCAGCCGGTTCGCGTTATTCAGACACAAGGAACGACCCAAACAGATCGATGGACCGGAAACCTTACAATTAACGCGAGCGACGTATACGATAGCGGATTCGATGCCGGGGAAAGCTCTGTTACTTTAAGCGGGGCATGGTCTGGAAGCAAGTACACAGTATCATCATCCAATAGTCATTCCATTTCCATAGGCTTTACGCAGGATTCTGACGTACAGCTAAGCGTTGCCACGAACGGAACACCTACGCAAAGCGAAATCAATCCGGCTATATTAACCCAGCCGATGAGAGTCATACAGACTCAGGGAACGACGCAGACAAATCGTTGGATTGGAAATGTAACAGTTGATGCCGGGGATGTGTACGAGAGCGGCGAAACCGATGGCCAAAACGATGTACGAATTGTGAAAGGATCATGGTCCGGTGGAATTGTTAGTTTCAGGAAAAGCGTTGGCACCGCAGATACCAAAACGGTCCAACTTACAAGCGGTAATGTTTCCTGGAATACTAGCACCAATGTCGGATACGTAAACATTTGGGACGGAACAGCCGCTGACAACGAGCACGGCGTTTCTACTGGTTATACTGTCAGCGTTGATGCAAGTTCCAGATACGAAGCTGGTGTATCAAACGGAAAAGATGCCGTCGGTATTACTTTTGGGGAATGGAACGCCGGGCAAATAACATTTGATAAAACCGAAGGAAGATCAACTCCGAGAATTGTTAGTTTATCAGCTATGCCTCCTCAATGGAGCGATAATACGGTATCTGTCAAAATATACGATTATTATAACGGTGGTAGTTCCGGTAATCGCAGAGACACCGGATATACTGTAACGGTTGACGCTACATCTCGTTATGATAGTGGGTACACTGCCGGTAAACGCGCTGGATTTTCGTCCGCTAAAATAAAAAGGGGCTCATGGCTTAACGGGCAACTAACTTTTCAAATATCCGAAGATGGCCCAGAAAACTACGAGTCGGTATATATTATCCCTGGTGACGTTGTATGGAGCGGAAACACAGGAACCGTCGTTCTTTATGAATGGGTGGATCGGTACACCAGATATGACACCGGTCAGCGAGTCACTGTTGATGTCAGTGGAGCCAGCAGTGCATCATACAATCAAGGTTATACAGCAGGAATAAATGCTGTAACAATTAATAAAGGATCCTGGTCCGGCGGTCAGATAACGTTCAGCAAGAGCACAGGAACAGCTTCAAACAGAACTGTTCAGCTTTCTGCCGGGACTGTTTCGTGGAGCAATAATACTGCTTCGGTACCTATTAAGGATACATCCAGCAATGTTAATACCGGATATACAGTGTCTGTAGACGCCACTGCTAGATACAATGCTGGTGTAACGGCCGGAAAAAACGCAGTAACCGTTGTCAAAGGATCGTGGTCAGGAGGGCAAATAACATTCAGTAAAAGTGAAGGAACCGCTAATACCAAAACGATAACCTTGGCAAAAGGAACCGTTTCATGGAATGGAACAACTGTATCTATTCCAATATTAGACAGCTCCGCATCGACCGGATATACAGTTAGTGTGGATGCCAGCGGAAAATTGCAAAGTGCAACGTACACAAGCAATGGCACATATACTCCGTCAAGTGGGTACATAGGAATTAAAAGTGTTACTGTAAACGTACCTACAGGTGGCGGCAGTATCAGCGGAATCAGTATTAACAACCCGACCTTTTATGATAGCCAAGCCAGTTTGCCAAGTGTTGATGCGACATTAACTACTATGGGTACATTAATCAACAGATATAAGAACAACCGAGGCTATATTTACTTTAATGTAACAATGTCCGGAGTATCCGGAAGCAAGAAGTACAGAATACCTATTGGATCTTAATAAAAAGGAGCAAAAAAAATGACAGACATTGAACTTTTAAAAGATGCTGTCGACACGCTTAAAGGTCTTAAGGTCAGTGTCGACGAGATTGAAACGGTCGGAATCCCGGTTTATCGGGTAAGCAGTAATCTTCAGGCTTTGCTGGACCAGATTGTGAAAAACGCAAAAGCTGAGGAAGAGAAAAAGCAGGAGCCCAAAGCCGACCCGGAACCGGCAATTGAAATTGAACCTGAAAATTAATCAAAATGGAAGGAGGACACGGCAATGGCCGATTACAAATTAATCCTGAATGACGGAACTGAACTTGAAGAAAGTCAGTGCGGATACGCTGAGCACCGTTTGTGGTGCTACATAAAAGGTCTTACTTTGGCGGAAGCTTTTGCCGTGTTCTCCGACCCTGAAAAAACGCAAACAATACGTTTCCAGTACGGATCCGTAACGGACACATACATTGGCTTTACGGAAATCGACCTGATTCGGAAAAGCGAGCTGACCGTAGACGTCCGGTTAACCGGAGGAACTATGCAGATCGAAGAAGATTCAACGCAGGAGAGTGATGAAGATGTTCGTGACGGAAGCGAAACGTAACGTACATAACGAATTGGGAAGACTCGGGGAAAATGAAGCCCGGGTCCTCAAATTTTATGTCAAGGACATTCTCGATGAGTTCCCGGATGCCTCGTTCGCCATCCTTCACAAAAGGCCTGGCGATGAAGTAGCTTATCCTATTGTCTCATTTGAACAGGACGGAAAATACCTGTACTGGACGATCAGCAGTGGAGACGTAGCGAAAGTTGGCATCGGATGCTGCGAACTTATCGCGACCTCCGGGTCGGTCGTGGTTAAAACCATCATCTATACCACAAAGATCGATTGTGCTTTAGACGGTGGCGGTGAACCTCCGGAACCCTGGGAAAGCTGGGTAGAGCAGGTCTCCAGAGATGCGGCAAGCGCCAGGCAATCCGCAGAGTCAGCGTCTGCTTCAGAAGCCATAGCTGTTGAGAACGCTGAGATAGCCGCAGCGGCTGCTGAAACTGCCGTGGAGTCGAAAGATACGGCTGTAAATGCAGCTGAACGAGCGGAGCAAGCAGCCACTACAGCGGGTTTTATGGACTTCTTTATTGACGACAATGGAGATCTGATTTACGAACGTACTGAGAATCTGGACATTGAATTCGAACTTGATGAGGGGAGGTTGATCGCCTTATGGCCAACAGCGTGATCAGAAAAGATCTTGGAGCCGTCAGCGCATATGCGGTGGCGGTCAAGAATGGTTTTGTAGGCACGGAAGCCGAATGGGAAGCGTATATTGCGAACGCAAGTATTAAGGCTGCCGAAGCTGCTTCCAGTTCCGACGCGGCTCATATTTCTGAGCAGAATGCTGAAAGAGCAGCGGAAGAGGCCATTGAGGCCGCTTCAACCATTTCAAGGTTTATTGACGATACAGCCGGTTCTGGCGTAACGGACAGGGCTTGGTCTGCCAATAAATTGGTAAACGAATTTTCATCAAAATCACAGAAAAACAACCCCGTTTTCACAGGCAGCATCAGCATGGGGCGTGCTTCCGGAACGACGGTCGGAACAAACAGCGTTGCGGTTGGCAATAATGTAAACGCCGCTGGTAATCATGCACATGCGGAGGGTTCCGGAACAAAAGCATTAGGGAGCCAATCGCATGCTGAAGGCATTAATACGATAGCGTCATCCACGGCTTCGCACGCGGAAGGTTCCGGCTCTTATGCATCGGATGCTAATGCGCATGCGGAAGGAAACAGTACTGTTGCTGCCGGAGAAGCTTCCCATGCTGAAGGATACTCAACAATAGCATCAGGAAACGCTGCTCACGCTGAAGGAACCAGCTCTGAAGCTTCCGGTAAAAACGCTCATGCGGAAGGCCTGTCCACTAAAGCAAATCATGCTTCCCAACATGTATTCGGCGAATACAATGTGGCCGATCCTTCAAGCGCAAATGCTGCAAATCGTGGAACTTACATTGAAGTTGTCGGCAACGGTGCCAACAATGGATCCCGTTCAAACGCCAGAGTGCTTGACTGGAACGGCAATGAGCGGCTGAAAGGAGATCTCTATGTAGGATGCTACGGCGACTCTTCCGGAGGAACGAAAGTAGCAAAGATTACGGACGTTCCTGATGTCAGTGGAAAACTGGACAGCTCGCTGAAGGGAGCTGCCAATGGTCTAGCAGAGCTTGATGCAGGCGGAAAAGTGCCTTCTTCTCAGTTGCCTTCCTACGTAGATGATGTTGAGGAATACGCTTCTCTTAATCTGTTCCCATCCACCGGTGAAGCCGGCAAAATTTATGTAGCACTCAATACGAATGTTACGTACAGATGGGGCGGATCCAGCTACATTGCTATTGGATCTGACCTTGCTCTTGGTGAAACGTCCAGCACAGCATATCGTGGTGACCGTGGCAAAGCTGCATACGACGCCGCTGTTGTGAATCCGGACAGCACGCCTACCCAAAACAGCGATCATCTGGTAAAGAGCGGCGGAGTATACAGCGCTGTGGCTGCAAAATACACGAAACCACCCACAGGCATTCCGGCTTCCGATATGGCTAACGGCGTTCTTCCGGTGGCTATGACTGGGGCTACTTCATCCGTTGCCGGTACATCCGGTCTTGTTCCGGCTCCTGCTGCAGGAGACGACGAGAAAGTGCTTATGGGAGACGGTACCTGGCATACACTGCCACCTTCCGGAAGTTCGGATATTATCACAGTTACCGGGACTGTTACGAACGTGTCCGGAGCGTACAGCGGAACCATCAGCAATGCGAATGTTACAGAAGACATGATGCCAGTTCGCGTTGTTATAGGAAACAGAGCTGCATTCCTGGACGAGGATCTTCAGGTTACGTGCAATAACGGCTCAGTTTCCCTGGCGTGTTCTTCTGTAAGTGGTACGTCAACGATCACCATATATGTATTCGGCTCTCAGGATACATCCCTGATGCAGGCCTGGTCTGGAGGTGACTATTAATGGCACTTGACAAGCTGGTTAACAGCACGGCTCTGGACACAGGTCTGACGAGTATTGCAAATGCGATACGCACTAAGGGCGGAACAAGTGAGCAATTGACTTTTCCTGAAGGGTTTGTAGATGCCGTTGAAGATATTCCAACCGGCGGAGGAGGCGGTGGGGGATCGGACGTCATATTCTATGACTACGATGGAACCATCACAAACAGCTACTCCGCTTCTGAATTCGCTTCATTAGCCGCTCTTCCTGCCAATCCATCTCATGAAGGGCTTATTGCTCAAGGATGGAACTGGAGTTTAGCCAATGCAAAAACGCATGTGGCTAAGTATGGTAAGCTTAATATCGGTCAAATGTACGTCACTCAAAGCGGTGCAACTGAGATTGATGTTGAGATGCATGAAGGGCGGCTTGAGCCAATCCTTACCATATG
>AUXO012406010.1_pt1 | contig 11408 bp, 4 predicted proteins | sample 768731 | NCBI WGS metagenome assembly AUXO01 (sample SAMN02715735, study PRJNA202380) | gut metagenome | biome: sheep rumen | host: Ovis aries | place: New Zealand: Palmerston North | reverse complement strand
GGGGCAATGCTGCACGTGAAAGATGCTTTTTACGATATTGCGCGCAGCGCAAGATCGGAAGTGATCAGCACCAGCCCGAGCTATCTCGTGATGGCAAGTTTGGACTTTGCACGTGACCTTTTTGAGAGAAAGGGTGAAGAGTATTATGCAGGTGTAAAACAAAAGATAGAGCAGGTAAAGGCACGTTATCCGCAAGTGGAAGTTTTGCCCGCGGAAGACTTTACCCGCGTTGTGATCCACAAAAAGGAGGCAGGCTCGGCGCTTGCTTCCGCGCTGGAAAAAGCCGGGATCTACGTGGAAGCGTCGGATGCCGATCGCTTGGTGCTCATCGTTACACCCTTTAACGTGCGCGCTATCAAAAAAGCCTTTCGTATTGCCTCGCAATTTACGGGGCATAATGTAAAATATCCCGATATATCCGAACTTATCGGCAAAGTAAGCGCGCAGGACGTGGGGGTGTATCCGCCCGGTGTCCCGCTTGTAAAAAAGGGGGAAACGTTCACCAAGGAGAAGGTGGAGATCCTGCAAGCGAATTTAGATAGACTTTTCGGTACGGTAGATGGTAAAATAAAAACGGAATGAGCACACTGAGATACGCGGACGAAGTCAAACAGTCTTCGGCATATAAGAGCATAGCGGCGGATATCGAGCGGGGAGAGTTCTCCCACGCCTACTTTATCTGTTCCGAAGATAAGGACGCGATCGATACGCTGTTTGCGCTCGTTGCCATGCGCGTTTACTGCCCCGATGGGTGCGGCAAATGCGCAGAGTGCCACAAGGTGCTCATGCGTTCCAAGCCGGACGTTAAATATCTTGCGGAAGGGAAGGAGAACTTTACCGTTGCGGAGATGACCGAAGTGACCGAGGATGCGGGCATGACCGCATTTGAAGGTGGCAGAAAACTGTATTTTTTCAAGAATTTTGAGAATTTGGCGGAACCTCCGCAAAACAAACTCTTGAAAACTTTGGAAGAACCCTTTGAGAAGGTGCATTTCATTTTGTCCGCTTCTTCTACTGCTTCGGTGCTGCCCACCGTGCTTTCCCGCGTAAAGCAACTGTCCTTGACCGCTTTCCCCGAAGAATCGGTCAGACAAGCCCTTATAAAGGACGGCGTTCCCGCCGACAGGGCGGCGCGTGGTGCCAAACTTGCGCAGGGCAACCTCACGCGGGCAAGAGAATTTGCGGTGGATGAGGATTTTCAGCGTCACGTTGGAGAAGTGACCGATCTGCTCCTTTCTCTTAAAAGCAGCGCGGACGCCTATCGTTTCCTGCGAGAAGGGATATTCAGTAAAGAACGCATAGAAAGAACGATTTCCATGTTTGAACTCGTGTTCCATTGCGTGATGAGCAGGCATCTTGATCTTCCCGTGGCGCTTGCGGAGCACAAGGAAGCAATAGACGGCATTGCCGAAATGTACAGCTTGGCGGCGGTGGGAGAGGCTTCCGAAGTGCTTCTTACCTGCCGTGCAAGGTTAAAAGCGAATTGCAACGCAACGAACGTTGCGGATTACTTATTATTGAAATTGGTGGAGGTAAAGTACAAATGCCGATCGTCGTTGGCGTAAAGTTCAATAACAACCGTAAGGTTTATCATTTTGACCCCGAGGAAAACGTGTATGTCGAAGGGGATATCGTTGTGGTGGAAACCCAAAAAGGGAACGAACTCGGAGAGGTTGTGAAAGGCAATTTCGAGGTGCCGGAAGAGGAGGCTCAGAAGGAACTCAAAAAGGTTGTCCGCAAGGCAAATTCTAGGGACTTTGACCTGCAAAGAAAAGCCAAGGAAACCGAACCGCGCGCCTTGGAGATCGCCAGGGAAAAAGCGCGCAATTTGGGGTTGAGTTTGAAGTTCATTTCGTCCGAAGTGTCCTTTGATTGTAAAAGGGTGGTGCTTTGCTTCACTTCGGAAGATAGGGTGGACTTTCGCGAGCTTGTAAAAGAGCTTGCTTCCGCCTTGCACGCCCGCATCGAGTTGCGCCAACTGTACGAGCGTGACGACGTGAAACTGCGCGGTTCGCTCGGAATGTGCGGCAGGGAATGTTGCTGTCGCGCGTATCTTCGTGACTTTGAAAAAGTCACCGTCAAAATGGCAAAGGTGCAGGGGCTTTCTTTGAACCCCACCAAGATCAGCGGCATCTGTGGCAAATTGATGTGTTGCTTAAAGTATGAAAACGAGTATTATTCCGAGGTGTTTAAGCAAATGCCCAAGGTGAACGCCAAGGTGATGACGCCCGACGGCATGGCGGTGGTGGATTCCAACGATATGCTCAAAAAGATCGTCACCTGTAAGGTGTTCGTGGATGATACGTACGTGATGAAAAAGTTCCCGCTGGATCAGATCACGGTGTTGAAACCCGTAAACAATCCTCCGCACGGCAAGAAAAAGGACGCCGTGCACGATGAACCCGATGAGGACGGGGATGACGAAGAATAAGAAAAGAGAGCTGTGAGCTCTCTTTTTCTTTGAGCGTTTAGTGACAGATGGGTGCAAAAAGGGAACGATTTTCCATATTGACAAGAGCGCGCGCGTGTAGTATTATTATAATATGCGCAAAAAGACTATTACTCTTATTATAACCGTTTTATGTGTTTTGTCTCTCCTTACGTTGGGACTTTTTGCTTGCGGCAAGGTAGAGCGCAAGGATACTCCCGAAGAAGGGAGAATGATCACCGTATCTTCCGCCATGAACACCCTTTCCAAAGCGTTGCTTGCGGCGGATGGGTCCAAAGACACCCGTTTTTTCACGTTGGCTTCTGCCGGCAGTTTTGTTTCCGAGGGAAAGCAATACACCTTTACCTTAAACGGCTCCTTTGATATCAGCGAAGTGAACCGTGAGGATGATAAGCGCACCCAACTCTCTTTTGAGATCAAAGAGGGTAGCACGTCCGTTTTGTTGGTTTATTATTCCGAGGGAGCGCTTTATTTGGACTTTGCTCCTTACGCTCGCCGCGCCCGTTTGTCCGATTTTAATTTGGCGCAGGCGGTTTATGAGCTTTATAACCAAAAGAATTCCGGCGTGATCAAAGATCTTACCGATGCGATCCCCGCGATCGGCATGCGTCTGTTCGCAACCTGCCGCCAGCACGTGAAGGGGCAGAGCGAACGTTATGTGTTCACCCTCTCTTACCCCGACTTGGCGGAAGTCTTTTCTTCCTTGGTGGAAAGTTTGGATGCGGGCTTTACCCCGGGCGAGCTACTTGCCGCGTTGCATTTAACGCAAGAACAAATGCAAGCCTTGGCGCAGTCCGCTGCGGAAACCACCGTGGAAGTGTGCGTGGAGAACGGCGTGTTCTCTTCCGCAAAGGCGGAAACGGATGGGAACGGCGTTTTCTCTTTGGATAGCTTCTCTTTGACGCGCGGCTCGGATGACGTGGCGCTTCCTTCCGGTCTTAACACCTTTACAGAGTTTGACTTTGGCAACTTTGCCTTGTCCGGTACGCTGTATTTGGACGCGCTCCCTTCCACTTCTTCCGATGAGGTGAATTACGGTGTTTCGGTGGGCAGGGATTATTATGAAGTTTCCTATCCTTTCACCTATGATTTTAAATCGCATTACGTGGCGGGTAGCGGTTATGAGTTCTCACTTGCCTTGACCGATAAAAACGGCAAAGCCTCATACTTTGCCGTAAAAGGGGAGTATTTGTATGCGGATCTTTCCGCTTACGGCATACAAAAGGCAAAGATCAAAACGCAGGAGCTCTCCGACCGTTTGGGCATCGTTGGCTTTAAAGATACCAAGGAGTATGATTTTAAAGAAAAACTTCACTTGCTCACCCTTTTGGCGGCGGCAAGGAGTGAAGAGGGTGACGTGGTCACCTACCGTTTGGGTTCCGAATTCTTTAAAGTGCTTTCGGAAAAAATTGCCTTCCAAGGCTTGTTCGGCGTGGACGAAGCCACCCTTTCTTGGAGCAAAGCGAACGACAGGTTGCAATCGCTTACCGCCTCTTTGACGGTGGGTGAAATGACGGCGCATCTTTCGGCGGCGTCCTTTACTTTCGGTTCTCCCGTGGAGATCACCGCGCCCAACGACGCGGAGTATTACGATATCGGCGAAAAGGATGGCGCACATCTTTCGGCAACGGGCGTTATCTCGCAACACACCTCCGCCTTTGACGGCACCGGGGCATATCTTTCCGCGTGGCTCTCCTCTCTTTCGGGAGAGAGCGTTGTGTTTGAAACGCAGGAGAATGAAACCCTTTCTTACGTTGCCGACCTGCAATACGGCGCCACCGGCGCGTTGGACCGCTTCTTCTGCAGTTTGATCCGTGAGAACGGGGATGAGCTCGTGACGGTTTACTATACGAGCGAAACGGCGGATAGTTTCTATTTGATCTATCCGGCGGCCACTTCGGGCGTGCGTCCTTTGCGCGTGTTATCTCTTGTGCAAGATCCGCTTGACGCTTTTAACAGAACGCTTGGCGCGGCGGATAGCGAAACGGGCAACAAGGTGCTTCTCACCGCTCGTGACAATACCTTTACCATCGGCGTGCAATCTCCGATGATCTCCTTTATAGAACAAAAGTTGGCGCTTTTGTACCCCGACTTCTCTCTTCCGTACATGAAGGCCTTGAAGTGCCGCTCTTATGAGTTGGAGATAGCTTCTTCCCGCCTGACCGGCAGAGTGCGCTTTGACGGGGATAATGATTTGACCGTCACGGCAACGAAATTCTCCCTCACCTTTGGTGAGGAAAACAAGTGGGATCTTGTTTCGCTGAACGCCGCCACCCCGCAAAGAGTGGCTTTGCTTGCGGATAACACGATGCCGGAATATGCCACCGTGACCTTTGCGAACCTTCCCGCGTACAAGATCTCTCTCCTGGATTACAACACGGAAAAGAAGATTTGGAGATACCTTTCCATTCCCACCTCTGTGGGTTCGGAAGGGCAAGAAACCGAGGTGACCGCCGTTGTCACGCTGTTCGGCAGGACGGTTTCCAAAAAGATCACCGTGGATATTTCTCCCGCCTCGTCGGTGGGTAATCCGTCCGGCTCGGTGTACGGAAACGGCAGATTTGACGTGAACACCAGGAGCTTTAACTTTAATTTGTATAACGACGTGAACCCCGAAACGGTGCTTGCCACCTTTAATCTGCTTTCGGTAACGGCGGGTGGCGTGCGATATACCAAGGATGTCACGTGGGTGATCAACAAGACCGCCAAAGTGGAGTCGGACGTACCCGATGAAAACGATTCCGATATAACCTATCACGTGACCACTTATACCGTCATTCCGCAAACCAAGACCTATTTCGGAAACGTGGTTTCGCTTGGTAATCAGGCAAAATTCTCCTTGGTGGTGAAAGGGAACAGGGCGGTCACCACCGATTACAGCAAAACCTTCGTTGCTTACGATAAGAACGATCCGTTGGATCCCGCGGCGTATTCTTCCGTGATTTACGTGACCACCGCCGTTGAGGGAGAAGGACCCATCGAGATCAGAAACGTCACGTGGGACCTTAGCAACAGTACCATTGAGAGCTATGCGAAAGCGCATACTTTGTACCGCTATCAAACGGCGGACGTGAACAATCCCGATTACGTGCTTGCCATTATCAAGGACGTTTGGGGCAACCAAACTCCTCTGCGCGTGCGCGTATACTTTGAGGCAAGGGTGATCGATAGCGTGGAGTTTGACCTGTCTTCTTTGAAGGACGGCGTCACTTACGATGCCGATACCGCCACATTCTATTATGACGTTTTGAAAATCAAAGAACTGTTGTCCACGAGAACGGACGGCTTGTTGCCCTCTTCCTTTGTGGCAAACGCGGATGACGCGGCCACTCGCTTTACCATGGCGGGCGAATGGGAGTTTGAGCACGTAACGAGCGTGGAAAACGATAAGGGTGCTTCGGGCACTTTGAAAATGACGGTAGGAGATGCGATCAGCGGCCACCAGACCTTGCTTTTCAATTATGCTTTCCGTGCGATCGAGATCACCGGCGTGGAACTGTTGGATAAGGACGAAAACGTGATAGACCCGGGCGAACAGGGCGAGGATATTTTCCATTACACCTTTAACGGTTTGGACGCTTATTCCTATTCTTATCCCAAGTACGTTCGCGTGGCTTATCGCTATAAACAGGGCGGCAACAGTGAGTTGCAGTACGAAACGCTGGAGCCTCGTTGGGCTTCGGATAAGACCTTTAACGAATCCGCACTTTGCGAAGGTGGGACTTACGTTTTGACCACGGCATTGGGGAGCGAAACCTTAACGGTGGAGTTGCAGTTCGGTCAGGCAAGGATCACCGCTTACAGCTTTACCGAAGCGCAAAGGACCACGGCAAACGGCGTGGTGCCCATCACCGAAAAAACAGGTCTTTCCTATCTGACCTATACGGTGCTGGATTCTCTTGGTGAAACTTCCGGATTGAATTATAAGGACCCGCTCCATTATCCCGCCAAGATGATGGTGGCATTGAACGGTGATGCAAGTTGCAACGTGGAAGCGGACGTCACGTGGGATCTTTCGGCTTACGATGAGAAAACCGATATTATCGGTAACGGTTATTTCGGTACGGTAAAAGCCATTGTCAAAGGGCAAGTGGTGGAAGTGAACGTATACGTGAGCCCCGCGGTGGGCAGTCACGATATCGTTTACGTTGCGGAAAACGAGCAAAAACTCACCTTCCGCGTGCTTACCCGTACCGACGATTCGGGATACAAGGTGACCGATCCTCGCAAGGTGGAAAATTATCCTTCGGAATTGATCGTGTATAACACCGCGGCGGATAAAGAGTTCCACGTGGCAGTCACTTGGAGCGGCTTGGAAGAAGTGACCAAACTTTATACCACCCAACTTTCGCAAGGCAAGGCGGTAAACAAAGTGTCGGGTGAAGTCACCGTCACGGCAACCATCAAAAACACCACCAGTAAGATCAACGTGGTTGTTGCGGTGGTGGAAAGCGAGATCGAGAATATCAACGTGAGCGGGCTTCCCTTTGCGGCAAGTTCCGAGTTGACGGGCGGCACCACTCCTTACGCCATTACGGCAAACGTGGTGGATGGTTCCATCGTTTCTTTGGATATCAATCCCTATTACGTCAATCCTCTTTCCGAGGCTTCGTATCCCGCTTATTTGGATTTCCTTCTGAATAAGCAATCGGTGCACACCAAAGCGGTTTGGGATCTTACCGCCATTCCCGAGAATGCTGCCACCGATCCCACTCGTACGCAGTACGAGATCAAGGCGATGTTGGATCTTGGCAAGGATCTTCCCAATATCGTGGTGCCCATTCGGGTGAACGTTTTGAAGCGCAAAGTGGATAAGGTATGGATAGACGGCAGCAGTCAGCCTTATATCGACTTGGATAGTTACGCGGCAAACCCGTTCGGCAGCGAAGTGAGCGACGATGACGAGAACGAAGTCATTTTGGACGTTAAGGTGCAGTTCGTGGGAGATGCGAACCGTTATCCGTTAAAACTCAAATACAACAAGGCGGGCATCGTGCTCTCTTATGACGGCAGTTCCGTTTACGACGGCTTGACGGTGTACGTTGGCAATGAGAACGGCGGATATCAAGCCATCGAAAATTACGGCGTCCGCGTGATCTCGCATATCGTATCCCAAATCGTGCTTTCGGAAGAGGATCGTCTTGTTTCAAGCAGCAACGTCCACTTTAATGCGGACGGTGTGTTCTTCCGCGCCGTAAAGCAAATAGACGGAGATAGTTTGACTTATTCTTATTATCACGTGATGGATATGGGCAAACCCTTGCCTACCAGCCTGTCCGTCACCTTTGGAGAGGGAAGCGCGCCTCAAACGGTGTATCGCTTTGACCAAGAGCAAGCAAAGGGTGCGGGCGTTGTGTTTGAATGGGTTAGAAACAGCGATGGTTATATTGGCGTGGAGTTCTATAACCCCTCGGTGGATGAAACCACGGGCGGCGTAAGACAAGCCATTTATAACAGGTACCAGAGCGATTACAATACCCCGTCTGACGATATGTTCTTCGGATCGGAAGTTTGGACGATGACGTATCGTGACAGCGAGGATGCAGAGGGTTATATCACGCCGCAATGGGTGCTGGCGTACTACGGTCCTTCCATTCTTACGGCGGACGTTGCGGAAAAGTATCAGAGAAGATTCATTACGGCAGATGCGGAGAACGCGGAAGAGATCGCGCTTAACGCCACGCTGAACGCGGGTACTTATCGCTTGTACGTGGAGGTGGACGGTCACACCCATTACAGCGGCAAGGTATATAAGACCTTTACCATAACCAAAAAGGATATCACGTCCTTCGTGGTGCTTGTGGTGGACGATCAACCCAGAGAGAACGGTTATTCCGTGCCGTATAAGCCCGCTCCCAACGCGTATTATGAAGTGGAAGCCGGTTTGGATGGGTATCCCATTGCCGTTCGTTTGTGTGTGGACGGCGTCTCCAAGAAGAACGTTAAGAACGTTGTTTACGGGGCAAGCGGCGAGCCCACCTTCTATGAGATCGCCGTAACGGTTTCCTCGGAAGAAACCAACTATACCGTCACGAATAAGACGCTCAACTTTAAGGTGTACGATATTGAAATTGCTGATTTGGATAATCAGTTGGAGATCGGGTTCAGCTGGCAGAGCGCCACTTCCACCTTTGCCGTTTCTGTGGAATTGTTTGAGGAAGAGCTTGCGCTCGATCCCGGCTTGACAAACGGATACAAAATCAGTTATTATGCTAAGAAAGGCGATACGGAAGAAGTGACCGTCTTAGAGTACGGTTTAAAATATTATTATATTATCGACTTTAAGATCCCGAACTATGTGCAAGGGTTCATAGAACAGTTTATTACAGCGCGATAATTAAGGAGGCATTATGGAAGAAAAAGATTTGAAGAACGAATTGCCCGCGGAAGAAGAGTCAACCGAGGCTCCCGTGACGGAATCGGTAGCGCCCGAGGCGGAAGAACAACCCGTCGAAGCGGCAACGGAGCCCGCTGCGGAACAGCCTGCCGAGGCGGCGGAGGTCGCCGAGGAAAAGGAGAGCACGCAAGAACTCCGCGAAGCGTATGAAGAAGCCGCCGAGGACGGCAAAAAGAAGAAAAAGAAAAAGAAGAGAAAAAAGATGAGCAAGAAAAAGATCGCACTCATCGTTGTGGCAAGCTTTTTCCTTGCCCTTGCCTTAGCGGTGGGTCTTTTCTTCCTGATTGGTACCTTGCTTGCGGAAAAGTACGTGCCCATCGACGTGACGTTTACTCCCGCCAAGCCCCTTTACGCTTCTTCCTTTACGGGGGAGGAAACCAATAAGATAGAAGTGGCAATGGCGCCCGGCGCAACTGAGGATCAGATCAAGGACGCCATCGCTTCCATGTACTATCGCGCCAACCAAAATAAGATACATGCCGACCAAGCCATTGCGGTGCTCCGCGGTGAAGGAAAAGCAACCATTAGCATTGCGGGTCAAAAGCCCAGCGGCACCATGATCGTGCGCGGTATCAAGGCGTCTTACGGTGATACCTTCTATTATCAAAAGGCGGCAAAGGTCGTTAAGTGCAGTATCCCCGCTTTGCAGGATATCATTCAAAACACCTTGAACCAACAAGAAAGGGCATACACCAACTTTACCAACATCAACCTCTTATCCGGCGCTTTGAAGGGTGAAAGCGCTGGTGTCAAAGGCAAAGAGACGGCTACCATCCCCTTCTTGCAGATCGATAATCCGCGCGAGATGAAGACATACAAGAATTACAGCGACTTTAAGGAGAACGGTTATTATTTGGAAGATCCGCGTGAGATCACCAACTTTAAGATCGTTAAGGATTATATCGTCTTAAAGGATCTGGAAGCGGGACAAAGTTATATCGAGTACGACGCCGTGCAGGGGCTTTACACCCTTCGCTTCTCCTTGATTTTGGAGGATGGTGACGCTCATGATGATTGCGTGTATTACGCTCGCAAGTATTTGCGTGATAGCTCCAACTCTTCCGACTTGGATTTCAAGCGCTACGACGTGGTGTTGGAGATTTGGGATAACGGTTATCTGAGAAAGATGCATGATGACGAGACGTGGAGCGGAAAGCTTAAGGGCGTTTATACCGAGAGTAGCACATGGTATGAGAGCATCATCTATTATGATTTTGACCAGGCCATCTTCTCCGAAGAGGACCTTGCGCGTTATGCCGGTGAGGAAGGCACCGTTGTGGATGAGGTAACGGGTGAGACCACTTACACCGTCACGGACGGCATCCAAAAGGTGCTGGCGCGCTATTACGACGATATCAAAGAAATTAAGAGAAGAAAGACCTAATCCCGAACGAAGTGTGGCAAAAAGAAGAAGTCCGAGCGATCGGACTTCTTTTTTGCTTTTTATAAGGGAATTTGCAAGCGGCCGACGCTAAGGGGTACGGTGCTTTACCGAGTGGATGCTTGATGGGAATAGGATAATACCGCTTCTTTTAAGCGTTCTGCCGCACAAAGCGCCGCGCTTTTGTTTGGGTGCTCCACCATAATGCGGATCAGCGGTTCGGTGCCGCTCGCACGCAGGAGTACGCGCCCCTCGCCCAGCTTTTCTTTGATCTCCGCGGCAACGGCTTGCAAGGCAGGTTCCACGGCAATTTTCTTATTGGGCACGGGAAGGTCCAGCCGTACCTGTGGATAAACGGTAGGTGCGGGTGTTTTGGAGAGGGGTCCTTCTTCCTTTATGCTCTTTAAAAGGGTGGCGCCCACGTACAGCGCATCCCCCGTCATCATATAGTCCCCAAGGATAATGTGTCCGCTTTGCTCTCCGCCGAGGTTCAATCCTTCCGCTTGCATGGTTTCCGCCACCGCGCTGTCCCCCACCGCGCAGGAAACGGGGGTGATCCCTTCGTCCGATAGACTTTTGAGCACGCCACCGTTTGTCATTACGGTGAGCGCCACCTTGTTTTTGTTAAGCGCGCCTCGCGCTTTCATGCGTACAGCCAGCAGGTAGCACAAGCGGTCCCCATCCCAAATATTCCCCTCTTGATCTGCGGCAATAATGCGATCTCCGTCCCCGTCAAGGGCAAAGCCAAGGTTCGCCTTTCGTATGCGCGTTTCCCGCGCGCATAGCTCAGGGTAAAGAGCGCCGCACCCCTCGTTGATCTTGCCGCCGTCCTTTCTTAAATTGAGCGGGATCACCGTGGCGCCCAATGTGCTTAGCAAGCCGCCAAAGGCAAAGCCTGCACCGCCCGCGTAATCTACCACCGCAGTCATCCCTTTAAGGGAACCGATCTTGCGAAAACGGTCCTCGTATAAGGTAAGAGGCGCGGGATCGTCCGTAAGGGGAAAGGCTGCGCTCGGCTCACCCGCAATGGCGCGCAAAGCATCCTCTATGGCGGTGCGCTCCGTGTTGCTCGGCTTGCCCTCTTGGGTGAATACTTTGAGTCCGTTATGGGAAGGCGGGTTGTGGCTTGCCGTTACCATCACGCCGCGAAAAAAGCCCATTTCACGCGTTAAATAGCAAAG
>AUXO015320019.1_pt1 | contig 11410 bp, 14 predicted proteins | sample 768731 | NCBI WGS metagenome assembly AUXO01 (sample SAMN02715735, study PRJNA202380) | gut metagenome | biome: sheep rumen | host: Ovis aries | place: New Zealand: Palmerston North | reverse complement strand
TTTGTTTATCCCTAATTTCCTATCCTTATCCTTTGAATTCTTTTTCCTAACTTATTCCTATTGATTTTCCAACTAAGCTATAAAGTTTGTTCCAAATCTGCTTGCTCCATGAAAGAATGATTGTCTCATCATATCTACAAGAGTTTTCTTTATAACATGTTTTTGATTTAAATTTACTGAATTTAAAGCCTCTGATGTCTGTTTATAAGCATCAGAAACAGTATTGGTAAACAATAATGTTGCCATATATAAACCTCTCTTTTCTTTATTTTCTCTTTAGTGATTTCTCTTTTTCTTTATCCTTACATTTATATAAAAAATTTCTATAAAAAATTATTGACTTTTTATATTCAATTTATATAAAATTTGTAACATAACTTTACAAAAACTAAAGTTTTGCTGTAATATTCCGTATTTCTAAATATATAAGAAAGGAGAAAACATGGTAGATTTTAATGTTACAGGTGCAGGAAATCCCAGAATAGACGTGAATAAATGGAAAAAACTAACACCGCAAGAAATTATAAAAGAACAGAGCAAAGGAGAAGAAATTCCTCCTGAAATTTTAACTTGGGCTCAACAGATGGCTGCATTTGCTAAAATACCTGATGACGTCACCTATGAACAAGTTGATGGCGATATTGGAATTGACGCATTGAATAAATTAGGAATTGATGATGAAGATAACCTTGATTTATCTGCAGGAAACGCAGAAAAGCCAACGGAAACAGAAGACCCTGATGCAGTAAAAGATCCTAATAAAGCCGAAAATTCGGAAGAAATAGATGATGAACAAATGGAAGCTAATTTACCTGAATCTGAGACAGCTGAAGCTACTGAAAACGACGAGGAAGCAGGATTTTCATTTTCATTATCAGACCAATCACTCACTGCAGATAATAATGAAATAAGAAAACGTAAAGAAAGAAAGGGGATACTGTAATAATTTATCTTAGAGATTTTATTGCTTCAGATATACTTTCTGATTTATAAATATAATTACCGGCAACTAAAGAGTTTGCACCGTACGATGTGCAAATTCTTGCTGTTTGGGAATTTATTCCGCCGTCAACCTGAATAATTACATTTTTAGAAAATTCTCTTATAGTCTTAATTTTTACAGCACAATCTTCCATAAATTTTTGCCCGCCAAAGCCTGGTTCTACAGTCATTACAAGAATTAAGTCTAAATCGTTTAAATAAGATAAGACAACATTTGCCTGAGTTTTAGGCTTTATAGACATCCCTACTTTTAACCCATACCTTTTTATTTTTGATATTAAAGGTTTAATGTTATCTTCATTTACTGCTTCATAATGAAAAGTTAAAATATCCGCTCCTGCCTGAGCAAACGGCTCAATATATTTTTCCGGATTTTCTATCATAAGATGAACATCCAATGGCAGCTTTGTAACTTTTTTAATAGAAGCAACAACAGGAACTCCAATAGTAATATTTGGAACAAAATGCCCATCCATAACATCAACATGCAACCAATCAGCTCCGGCATCTTCAACTTTTTTTATATCTTTTTCAAGATTTGCAAAATCTGCAGATAGAATAGATGGTGAAATTATTGTCATTATATTACTCCTAAAATTTTACAAGCTTCATAAGCCGCTTGCTGTTCAGCATCTTTTTTTGATTTTCCGCTACCGGTTGCAATAATTTTATCCTGAAACGAAACAGATACTGTAAATACCTTTTTATGTGCAGGTCCTTTAGCATCCACCAACGTATAAACAGGTGTATGCTTATCAACTGATTGAGTATACTCTTGCAAAATAGCTTTTGCATTATACTTTTCAAAATTGGAATCAACTTCTTCTATATACGGCAATAACCATTCTTTCAATATCGGGAGCAATTCTTTTTGTTTACCATCCATATAATATGCACCCAAAACGGCTTCAAAAGCACATGCACAAACAGATTCAATATTAGCATAACCTTGCTTTGCTTCATGTGGAGACAAAACAATTAAATCACACAACCCTATATTATGGGCTATTTTTGATAAAGTACTATCCGAAACAACTATAGAACGAATTTTTGAAAGCTCGCCTTCTGTATAATTCGGATATTTTTCGTACAAAATATAAGATGTCAAAAGTTTAAGAACAGCATCTCCAAGAAATTCTAGCCTTTCATAGCTGTCACAATACGGCAAATTATTTTCTTTTGTATAAGAAGGATGAGTCAACGCTTTTTTAAAAAATTCAGGATTATCAACAACTATTCCATAAATTTTTTCTAATTTTTCCATTAAAACAATCCCTTAAAAAAATTAACTATATCGTTAGAAAAAACAAAATACTTACAGAAATAATACATTACAGGTATTGTAAAAATAAAACTGTCACATCTATCTAAAAATCCGCCATGTCCCGGTAATGAATGCCCTGAATCTTTAACACCGGCATCTCTTTTTATTAGAGATTCACACAAATCTCCAATTTGCGCAAATACGGTACATGCCAGCCCTGCGAAGAAAGACGTATACAACTGTACACCTTGAATAAAATATCCAATAACTATTGCACCTATAATAGCACAAATAACACCTCCAACAGAGCCTTCAATTGTTTTATTAGGACTTATAACCGGTGCCAATTTATGTTTTCCGAATTTTGAACCCGCATAATAACAACCCACATCAGTCAAAAGTATAGCAGTAAACATCATTACAACAAACCCTAGTCCATCATGAAATTGTGAAGAATGAAGATCTCTCAAAAGCAACAAATGCAACGGGAAATATCCACAATAAACAAAACCTAATATTGTTGTAGCTACATTAGCAATATATGGCTGACGCCCCCTAAACAGCACCCACATAAATGCTGCAAAAGAGCATACTGTTAAAGCTAACGCTATATATTCTACACTATGCAAAAACATTATAAAAGCAATTATTAAACCTGATGCAATAATAATTTTAAGGCTTGGATAAAAACCTTTATGCTCAAGAATTTTAACATATTCTCTCGAACCTACAAATACAATAAATATAAGCAGTGCAAGCAAATAATAGCTACCGAGCATTATACAGCCCATAACTATTGTACCCATAATAAAGCCTGTTAGCATTCTTGTAGCGTTTTTATTTAAACCTTTTATTTCATCCATTATACAGTCATAACCTCTTTTTCTTTATCAGCTACTGACTTGTCGATAATACCTGTATATTTGTCAGTCAATTTCTGAATTTTATCTTGATTATCTTTTACTGTATCTTCAGGAAGATTTTCTTCCTTCTCTATTTTTTTCAAATCATCAGACATATCGCGTCTAATATTTCTTATTGCAACTTTAGAATCTTCTCCAAGTTTTTTAACCTCTTTAGCAGTTTCACGTCTGCGCTCTTCTGTCAAAGGAGGAAACGCCAATCTGATACAAATACCATCACTATTAGGAGTAATTCCTATTTCAGCCTTAATTATAGCTTTTTCAATTTCTTTTAAAATTGTTTTGTCATAAGGAGTTATTACAAGAGTTGTACCATCCTGAACTGTAACCTGAGACATTTGTCTCAATGGAGTTGGGGCTCCATAATATTCTACAATAACTTTATCCAAAATCATAGGATTAGCACGTCCGGAACGAATAGAACCAAATTCTTTATGCAATTGGTTTATTGCTTTTTCCATTTTTTCTTCACCGAATAAGAATAATTCGTCTAATGCTTCACTCATGTTTTACTCCTTTTATATATCTAATTAATGTATGTACCTATTTCTTTTCCGTTAAGAATATCAATGATTCCGTTTTGCGCTTCAAAATCAAAGACAACTATTGGAATATTATTTTGCTTACATAATGTACAAGCAGATGTATCCATAACCTTTAATCCGTTTATAATAATATCGTCATATTTAATATTATCCAATTTTTTAGCCTGTGGATTAGTCCTAGGGTCATCTGTATACACACCGTCAACACCATTTTTAGCCATAAGCATAGCTTCAGCATTGATTTCAGACGCTCTTAGTGCAGCTGCAGTATCTGTAGTAAAAAATGGATTTCCTGTACCTGCAGCAAATATAACAACCCTACCTTTTTCCAAATGTCTAATTGCTCTGTGCCTAATGTAAGGTTCAGCTATCTGGTTCATTGTAATAGCACTTTGAACACGACATGGTATTTCCATTTGATTAAGTGCACTTTGCAGCGCTATAGCATTCATAACAGTAGCCAACATACCTACATAATCACCTGATGCCTGATCCATGCCAAGTTTTGCGCTATTTTTCATTCCTCGAAATATGTTTCCACCACCAACAACTACAGCAATTTCAGCCCCCAAATCACGAGCTTTTTTAATTTCTTGAGCAATCATCTGAACCGGTTTTTGGTCAATTCCAAACTGTTGCTCTCCTAATAACGCCTCTCCGCTTATTTTTAATAAAATTCTTTTATATTTCATACAGGATACCTTTTTTTTAATATTAGCTCAAATTAATTAAGTTGTAAAGGCATTTGCATATATAAATATGTAAGTCTAATTTACTAATTCGACAGTTTTTGTATCAACAATAAAATATGATAATCAACTTAACATGCGAATTTTTCTTCATAAGTTTGTTTATTCTGCATACTTGAATAGATTTTTAGATGAAGTATAATAAAAATACGAGGAAACTGTACGTGGAACAAAAATCACTTTTTGAGGACAATACAAATCAGCCATTGGCATCTCGCTTGAGACCTAGAAATTTGGATGAATTTGTCGGTCAAAAACATTTAATCGGCGAAGGCAAGGTTTTAAGAAAATTAATAGAAAGTGATAAAATTTCATCAATTATATTTTGGGGAAATCCTGGTATCGGCAAAACTACTTTAGCACAGATCATTGCAAATAAAACCAATTCCGAATTCATAAACTTTTCTGCAGTAACTTCAGGTATAAAAGAGATTAAAGCCGTTATGACGCAAGCGGAAGAAAATAGAAAACTTGGGCAAAAAACAATTGTTTTTGTTGATGAAATTCATCGTTTCAATAAGGCTCAGCAGGACGCCTTTTTACCTTATGTTGAAAAAGGAAGTATTATACTAATAGGTGCAACAACAGAAAATCCGTCTTTTGAAATAAATTCAGCACTCCTGTCTCGATGCAAAGTTTTTGTATTCAAACCGCTTGAAACAGAAGACTTAGTAACTTTATTAAAACGAGCAATCACTGATGAGAGAGGTTTTGGTAATGAAAAAATAAATATTGAAGATGATTTTATAAGGATTATTGCCGAATTTGCAAATGGGGATGCAAGGTCAGCTTTATCTACTTTAGAAATGGTTATTTTAAACGGAGATGTATCAGATAACGGCGAAATAACAATTACAAAGGAGACTTTGGAACAGTGTATCTCTAAAAAATCATTGCTATATGATAAAAACGGAGAAGAACATTATAATATAATTTCGGCCCTGCATAAATCCATGAGAAATTCTGACCCAGATGCTGCTGTATATTGGCTTGCAAGGATGCTAGAAGCAGGTGAAGATCCATTATACGTTGCACGACGTGTAACAAGATTTGCCTCAGAAGACATTGGGCTTGCTGATCCACACGCATTAGAAATAGCTGTTGCTGCATACCAAGCCTGCCATTTTATAGGAATGCCTGAGTGCACGGTTCATTTAACAGAAGCGGTTATATATATGTCAATGGCTCCAAAGTCGAACGCTATGGACGTAGCTTATATGCTTGCAAGACATGATGCAAAAGAACACATAGCAGAGCCTGTACCTTTGCAAATCAGAAATGCTCCTACAAAATTAATGAAAGAATTAAATTACGGTAAAGGCTATAAATATGCTCATGACTATGAAGAAAAGATGACAAGTATGCAATGCTTGCCAGATTCTCTTGTTGGCAGGGAATACTATAAGCCGACTGAACAGGGAATGGAAACAAAATACAAAACAAAATTAGAACAAATAAAAGAATGGAAAAGAACACATTAAATTATCGTTCAGTGTTTAGTAAAATTTATCAAGACACTTCTTTTATCATTGTTAAATAACATTCAGTTTGAGAAGAATGAACAGAGGTTTTGAGAATTTATGCAACTTTAAGTGTATAACCAAGTTCTTTTAAAATTTTTAAAACTGTATCAAACTGCGGTGTTACTTCACCATTAAATATTGCATATAAATTACTTCTTGATATTCCTGTTTTGCGTGATAAATTTGAAATATTGTCTTTAGCTCTTACGACATATTCCAAAGAACGTACAAATGCATTAAGGTTACCGTCTTCAAGGTATTCTTCTAAGAAAGTAGGGTAGACTTCAGTCTACCGAATATTTTGAATGGTTGACTAAAGTCAACCCTACATTTGAGTGCAAAAAGTGGACTTTTTTGTTACTGAAACCGGATATTTAGGACTTTTATACTCAATCTATTTCCGACCTTGCATAAGCAGCAAAAGACGAGATTCTTCGGCACTTTGTACCTCTGAATGACGAAATTGTTTCCGACCAAATGTCCTGTTAAAAGGAAATCATCCTTTTATCACAAAATGATAGTCCGACAACCAAAAGGTCATCAAACTATCATTCGGAGTGACAGGGATTTGTCTTGCTGCGCCACGCGTTAGACGGCTTACGCACCTGCTGCAATTGTCCTTCAGACCGATTGTCAATGCAGCAGGCAGCTTCAGCCTTTGCGTGGCTTGCGCTGAACCCCTATTTAGTTTCAAATCTTACCGACACATAAAATTAGAACCGAATAAAACAAAAGTTTATTCGGTTCTAATTCGGAGTGACAGGGATTTGAACCCTGGATGCAGGTTGCCCCACATAACACCTTAGCAGGGTGCCGCCTTCAGCCACTCGGCCATCACTCCATGAAAATAAATTCCATGCGTACTATTTCATGATAACATAAATATATTTTTTCGTAAATGTTTTATTTATTCTACACTTGACCACAACATGCTATTACTGTAAAATACCAATAAGAAAGGCTCTAATATGATAGAAATGAAGGTTATGGGTATCGCTCTTGATACCAGAACAGGTTCCCCAATTGTTGTTTTACATGATAAAGAAAATAGAAAAGCGCTTCCAATATGGATAGGTTCTGCAGAGGCTAGCGCTATAATTCGTAAAATTGAAAATTTGTCAGTCGCAAGACCTATGACTCATGACTTGATTATTAATATTATTGAAAAAACAGGTTATAAACTTGATAGAATTGAAATTAATGATGTTGAAAAAGATACATATTATGCAACACTTTTCTTAGTTGATGACGACGGAAATAATATTGAAATAGATTCAAGGCCATCAGATGCAATAGCTGTAGCGATTAGAGTCGATGCCCCAATATTTGTTACAGCAAATGTTCTGTCAAATGGCTCAGTATCTACAGATACAGCCAAGGATGAGGCAGAAGCTCAGGAATTTAAGAAATTCGTCCAAAGCATAAAGCCATCCGATTTTGCCAAACTTATGAAAGATAATGAACACCACGAAAGTGATCAATAATATTAAAAATGTAACAAAAAAATAAAAACCTGAAATTGAGTAAAATTTCAGATTTTTGTTTATATATGGAAAGTATTAGAGCAATACAAGCACAAAATATTTATAAAGTTAATCCTGTTGTCCTAACAGGCGAACGCCCCACGCAAAAAGAAAATAATATTTTTGCACAAGTTTCAGGTTTTAACCTGAATCATCCTGCTGCCAGAAGCGCAACTACTGCTAATAATTTGGATTTTCTTGCTTAAATCTGTTTACATTTCTTTATAATTCAAATTATTATAAGCAATTTTTCGGGAATAAAATACTTATATATAATATAGGGAATTATTTTGGGGTAAATTATGACTGTTCAAGCAGCAAAGTTTAATACGGGTATTAGCAATATATCTTGGTTTAAAGGATATGTTACAACTCCGTCTATATCAACGACTCAAAAAACAAATAACCTTGTTGCAGGCAATCCAAACAGACCAGAGGTTTTAAATAACGACCCAAATGCAGGAATTGTAAGGAGATTTGACAGTTATAAATGCTTCGGCTATGAAAACTGCTAATGTAATAAAAAATTATTTTTGGTATTCGTTATGAATACCAAATTTTTTGTGTAAAAATCAGGAACTACAGTCCTTATAACCTCTTTTGGCGGATTTTTTCTAAAACTGCAAAGACCTACTGCACGATTTTCATCTTCTTTAAATAAATTTTTCAAAAATTCCATATTCAATCCTTTTTTGTTATATAATGTATTTAAGGTTAATATTTAAAAAGTCAACAAAAAGGAGAAAGTAAAATGGCTGTTAAAATTACTAAAGATATGAACATTATGGATATCGTTCAAACATGCCCTGAAAGCGTTGAAGTATTCAAAAAATACGGTTTGGGTTGCATCGGATGTGCTGCTGCTCATTTTGAAAATCTTGAAGCAGGTGCTAAAGTCCATGGTTTTGACGTTGATGCAATGGTTGACGATATCAACGCACTTATCGCTGATTAATATTAAAGATAAAATCAAAATAAAAAGAGGCCTTTTTTGTAAAGACCTCTTTTATTTTGTAGTTATGATTTTATTTATTTAAAAATCCTGCCATTGTCGGCTGATTTACAATTGACGCATTTACCGTTGTAGTAACTTTATTGTTAACATTATTCACAGCATTATTTTGGGCTGTTTTTGCTGCATTTTCTTTTTCAACCGCTCTTTTTGTCATTCTTTCACAATACCTTGCAAGCCACATCATAAATGCCGGAACAAGTATTAATGTTGAAGCAAATCCAAATGCACTGTTAAATGTTTTTGCCCTATTTATAAATTTGTTATCTTGCGATGAGAATACAGAATATATTTTTTCTAACTCATCTGCATTATTTGCTTTAGCTTGTTTAAATGCTTCATTAATTTCTTCGAATGTTGCATCTTTTAATGATTTGCCACCGCCGAATTTTTTCATTATAGCTTCGGATTTTTCTTTTACAGCAGAATCCATACTTAGTACTTTCTTCACATTTCCGCCATTTTCTTTTAAGAATGCAAAGAAACCGTTTATTCCATCTTTGTATCCTGAAAGATTACTGTATTTAGAAACTATCTGTTGACTTGATAAAACATCAATACCATCACCTGCGGTAAAGTAATTTTTAACTTTGTGCAATAAACTCTTTCCATGATCTTTTGGTTTTGTATTCAATGCTAAACCTGAGATTTTAGCGAACACATCAGAAAAACCTCTGGACAACGCTTTTGCCGCAAATAAAATAGCTGCAAAACTTGTAATATCACGAACCAAAATTTCTTTACGCTCTTTATCACTCTTTGCATTAATATAACGAGCAGGTAATGTGAAACCAAAAAGCAAGGTTATCATACCTGTTATAGACATTGCAGCTCCGTTAAACTCAAATTTATTTAAAATATCGCTAAATTTACCACCCTTAACGGCTTTTTCTCCAATAGATGCAAAGCCACCGGTAAATGACGGCTGATTATTTTTATTTTCAACTTTTTTATCTTCAGGAGCAGCTTCTAAACCTTTCAAACCAGGATCATGTTTCAATCCCCAATTATAGAGTTTTGGAATTAGCATATAGAATCCAACTACAGAACTCCACATGCCTATATTTGAAACTATTCTTGTTCCTATTCTATGATTATTAAATTTTTTAATAAATTCTTTTATATCACCTGATTTATTCTTTCTTACAAATTTTTTGGTTTTGTCAAGAGCATCATCGGTATAATCAGTTAAACTGTGTATTAATTTCTTTATTTCAGAATTTAGTACATTTTCACCATTTTTCATCACTACTGATGCGGTATTTGTGGAAGCTTCACTATTAGCTTTTCTTACATCAATGTATTCTCCCACCATCTTACTTGTCAATTCTTTTGCTTCTTTTTTATTCTTATTTCTACTTAATTCTTCTATTTTTACTAAATTATTAGCAAATTGACTTGCCAAATCTTTTAATTCAGCCTCACCAAGATGACCATTTGTCGAATTTGATAGAAGATTTTCAAACACTTGAGTATAATAACCCGTTTTAAATGCTTTTGAATCTGATAATTGAGATGAATTTTTAGAAGCATATTCAGCAAAATGTTCACCCAAAGTATTTATATGATCTACATGAACATTATTAGCAGAACCTGAATACTTTTTAATCAAAGATAATATACCAAGTGGAATAAAATATGCACTAGGACCACTCAAAATTTCTCTGATACCTTCACGTCTTGCAAACTCCCAATTCAAAGGACCGATTCTTTTACCGTTTTCATCTTTTTCTCTGTTACGGTTTAGCCCTTCATAAATTCTGGGTGCTACCATGCCGATACCATCTTGTGCAATAAATGAGGCCATAAAGCCACCTTTATCAATAGTATCCATCACTGTAACAATTGGGTTAAAACTTCCCGTGAAAGTTTGCTGATGTTTTACGGGTAAATTCTTATTACGATTGACATTTTTTACTTGGGTATTATTTATTGCTTCTACAGACATGTCCCTACTTTATAAATTTCATAACTACACATGTATTTAAAAACATCACATTTACATAAATTGCCTTTTCGACTATGTTCTTTTAAGAAAGTTTAAGTAAACGTATTAAGTGTATTCATTATACTTAATCGTAAAAATAATTGCAAGTTCTTTACTACAAATATAACAATTAGTTTACAATATTGTAATAAACGTTATTTTTAGAAAATAAATCGCCCAATTTTCTATAAAAATATAATAAATTGACTATGTTTTTTGTGTATTATAAACTCTTTCTATGGAAATTAATATAATTGGTGCCGGTCTGGCTGGTTCAGAAGCAGCTTTACAACTTGCTAAAAGGAATATAAAAGTTAATCTATATGAAATGCGTCCTAAAAAGACAACAGGAGCACATAAAACTGATAAATTTGCGGAGTTTGTATGCTCAAACAGCTTGGGAGCTTCAGATTGTTCTAATGCATCAGGATTACTAAAAAAAGAAATGGAATTAATGGGCGGCGAATTAATAAATATTGCAAGAAAATGTTCTGTCCCCGCCGGAAACGCTTTGGCAATTGATAGAGAGCTTTTTTCTCAAACGGTTACAGATACTATAACAAACAAGCCAAACATTAATGTTATCAAAGAAGAAATCACTGAAATCCCAAGCGGTTATACGATTATTGCCTCAGGCCCTCTAACTTCTGAACCCCTTGCCGAATCAATTAAAAAATTTACTAACAGTGAACACTTACATTTTTTTGATGCTATTGCTCCAATTGTAGAAAAAGAAAGTATTGATTTTGAAAAAGCTTTTTGGGCTAGCAGATATGATAAGGGTGAAGCTTCATATATCAATTGCCCAATGAACAGAGAGCAATATGAAAAATTTTATAACATACTTATTAATGCCCCACGCATTGAATTAAAAGAATTTGA
>AUXO015181675.1_pt1 | contig 11411 bp, 18 predicted proteins | sample 768731 | NCBI WGS metagenome assembly AUXO01 (sample SAMN02715735, study PRJNA202380) | gut metagenome | biome: sheep rumen | host: Ovis aries | place: New Zealand: Palmerston North | reverse complement strand
CGAAGCCATCGAGAAAATCCGGCAGTATGAGCAGGAGAAGGAAGAAATCAAGGTCGGGGATGAAGTTGAATTGGATGACGGAGAAACGGCGATTTGGATGCGTGATAATTCAGACGAGGATACGGCATACCTGATGTTTTCAGACGGTTCGTGTGGTAGTAATGAGAACAGCGAAATCGTCCGTAAGACCGGCAGACACTTCCCCGAAATTGCCGAAGTCCTGCGGAAGATGCAGGAGGAAGAATGATAAATACAAAACCAGATATACCCGTGAAATGGGTAGAAAAACAAATAAAACATAGTTCTGGAATGGAACATGCTATGTGGCAAAAACTTCTTCGTATGTGGGAAAATGAACAAGTGCGTAATTATGTAAAAGGATTGGATAATGATAATAAATGACGTACAATTTAATTGTGCTCTTGAAGATATATTGACCGAATTAGTCAATCAATTAAGAGCTAATAATATTCCCCTTATAGCGAAACAAAGAGATAGTGGAGACCATATTCAGATTACTTGTCCGTATCACTCTAATGGTATGGAAAGAAAACCGTCTGCGGGATTAAGAAAAAGTGATGGAATTTTTCACTGTTTTGCGTGCGGGGAAGTACATAGTTTACAAGAAGTAATAAGTTATTGCTTTGGTCATTATGATGATTTAATAGGTAAATGGGGATGGCAATGGTTACTCAGAAACTTTGCAACAGTAGAAGTAGAGGAGAGAAAAGATGTGGAAATTGATTGTAGCCGTAATAATAGTGGTGTACGGAATATGGGGAGTGTGGTACATGAAAAATTCGTAACAGAAGAAGAATTAGATAAATATAGATATATACATCCTTATATGTACAAGAGAGGATTAACAGATGAAGTTATTGAGATGTTTGATATTGGATATGATAGAGATATGCAAGCAATTACCTTTCCTGTACGTGATATTCATGGAAATTGTCTGTTTATTGCTCGGAGAAGTGTAAAGACTAAATTCTTCAATTATCCAGAGGGTGTAGAGAAGCCGCTTTATGGATTGTATGAATATTATAATCATGCTGAAGGAGAGTATGGGGCAAAACATTGTATAGATTGTTCACAAGTGATAGTGTGTGAATCTATGTTGGATGCCTTATCATTTTGGACAGTAGATAAGTGTGCAGTAGCATTAAACGGTCTTGGTAATGAACTACAGTTTGAACAGTTAAGAAATCTTCCATGTAGAGAGATAATACTTGCTACAGATATGGATGAAAGAGGATTAGCGGCGAGAGAAAGAATAAGAAAGAATCTTAATAACACTAAACTTATAGCAGAGTATTTCTTTCCTAAAGGAAGAAAAGATGCTAACGATTGTACTAAAGAGGAGCTGAAAAACTTACAAAAAATCTATTGACAAACGTTATGATACATGTTATTATAGAAGAGTCGAAAGACAACGAAACACTATAATCACTATTAAAAGGAGAAAACAGATGAGTAGAAGAGCTGGACATTTTGATATTGATGGTCAGAAGTTGAGAGAGGAATTTAAGAAACGTAATCTTTCGGCTATTCAAGTTGAAAAAGAGTGCGGATTCGGTAAGTCCACAGTAAATCATTATTGTTCAGAGAATCGTATCTCTAAACTTGCGGTAGAGATGTTTGCAATGAAGTATAACATTCCGTTCGATTCTTACAAAAAAGTAGAAGAGATTCCACAAGTTGAGAATCAGATTGTGGAGGCTGTTCAGCATACTTCTTTTACAGAAGATGATTTACAAAAACTTTATCAGGTAATCTATTCAGCTACGTATGCGGCAATGAAGCGTGCGCTGAGTGAATAATATAACTATAAATACTATTGAAAGGAGTAACTATGGGAAGAGTTAGATATGATGAAGTAGACAAGTACGGTGGTCAAGGCGGAGCAGGATTCTTTTCGCTTAAAGATGATGGCGATACTGCACGAGTTAGATTCATGTACGATGGAGTTGACAGTATAGAAGCGTTTGCAGTACATCAGATTGAGGGAGAAGATGGCAGAAAAAGATATGTAAACTGTCTAAGAGACTATAGAGACCCGATAGATAAGTGCCCATTCTGCCGTGAGAAAAAACAAACACAAGTAAAGCTGTTTATTCCTGTCTATAATGTAGACGAAGATAAAGTGCAGATTTGGGAGAGAGGAAAGAAATTCGTACAAAAGATGGTATCTATTTGTAGTAGATACTCTAACTCTGATACACCGCTTTGTTCACATACTTTTGATATTGAGCGAAGCGGAAAAAAGGGCGATACTTCTACTACGTATGAGATTTATCCAGCAGATAAAGATAATACGACTCTTGAAGATTTGCCAGAAGTTCCTAATCCTCTCGGCGGTCTTGTTCTTGATAAATCAGCAGAAGATATGGATGCATTTTTAGAGACAGGGTATTTTCCGCCTGAAGATGATGAAGATGAAACTCCTGTTCGTAGACGAGAAAGTAGAGAGCGCGAGGAAGCTCCGAGACGTAGAACGCCTCGTGGTAGAGATGTGTATTAATTAGTTTATATGCCGGCACTTGTCCTCAGTACAAATAAACAATGTTGTGCAATGACTTTGTTTCAATCCTTCCTTTCTTGAGTCTTGCACAGTCGGCTTAACAGGAGAATAACATGCCTTTATTTAATATTCCAAAACGGGCAGGAAGAGAGCAGGATAATAAACTTGCTAAAAAATCAAATACAAGCAGAAAAGCACAAACAACTGTCCGAGGTGGAAATTCACTATTAGCTCAAATCAATCAGATAAAAGCAATGGTCGAAAAAAATCTCGGACAGTTTAAGGATGATTATGTAATCATTCGTACAGAGGAAGATTTAGATGTGTATTTTCAGCAATGCACATTAAATGGGGTAGTGGCAATAGATACGGAGACAACAGGACTTGACCCGATTCTTGATAGTATAGTTGGCTTATGTATTTATACACCTAATCAGAAAGCCGCTTATGTTCCTATTAATCATACCTCATATGTAACTGGTGCGAGAGTAGATAATCAGCTTACAGAAAAACAAGTTGCAGATGGTCTGCGGTCGTTATTACAATGTAATCCTGCTATTATCATGTTTAACGCCAAGTTTGATATGCGAGTAATCAGAAATCAGCTTGGTGTAAAAGATATTTACTGCACATGGGACGCTTATCTTGCGGCGAGATTGATGAATGAAAATGAAGAGCGCAATGGTTTGAAAGCATTGCATAATAAATATGTGCTTGATGGAAAAGGTGACGCATTTTCATTTGATGATTTATTTAAAGGTATACCAGCAGATAAGATTCCAATTAATACATTTTATCTTTATGCCGCACATGATGCTATTATCACCTATGAGTTATATCAGTATCAGAAACAGTTTGTATATTATGATGCGACACAACCGAATGAAGCAAGAAATGGTATGAATGGTGTTTCGTGGGTATTCTTTAATATTGAAATGCCGTGCATAAAAGTAGTGTGTGATATGGAAGATAATGGAATAAAGTTTGATTTTGACTATAATCAATTCCTTAAAGACAAATATCATGCATTATTAGAAGATAGGGTAGAACAATTCAATAAAATCTGTGATACATATGCGGAAGATATAGAAGCGTATAGAAGAAAGATGGGTGTTAATTGTAAGTTAGACGACCCTATTAATATTAAATCTTCCTCACAGCTTGCTATTCTTCTTTATGATATTATGGGTTGTGAAGTTCCTGTAGATAAGAAAACAAAGAAGGAAGTAAGAACAACAAACGAAGCGACACTAAGAAGTATGGATAATCCAGTCGCAAAAGCAGTATTGGATTATAGAGAGTTTTCTACTATTGTAGATACTTTTATAGATAAACTGCCTGATTGTGTGAATCCAAAAGATGGTCGTATTCACTGTAGCTTTAATCAGTATGGTGCGAGAACAGGAAGATTTTCTTCTGAGAATCCAAATATGCAGAACATTCCCAGTCATAATAAAGAGATTAGGAAGATGTTCGTAGCATCTGATGGATATGTTTTAATGTCAAGTGACTATTCACAGCAAGAACCAAAAGTTATGACTCAGATGTGTGGTGACCCGAAAATGATTAAAGCATATCAAGAGGGGAAAGATTTATATGCAGAAATTGCCGCTTTGTCTTTTAACACAACCTATGAGAATTGCCTCGAATTTAGACCGGACGGTACAACTAACCCTGACGGTAAATCTCGCAGAAGTCAAGCAAAATCAATTTTGCTCGGAGTGCTTTATGGAAGAGGTGTGCCAAGCATTGCAGAACAACTTGGGACTACAACGAAAAAAGCACAAGCAATAAAAGATTCTGTATTTAAAGGGTTTCCAGCAATACCAAAATTTGAAGAAGATTCATTAGATATGGCTTATGAAAAAGGATACGTTACTACCTTGTGGGGCAGAAAGAGAAGATTGCCTGATTTGCAACTGCCTGAATATGAGTTCAAGTGGAAAGATGGAGCACGACCCGACACTGATTTGCTTGACTTTGACTTTGAAGATGAAGATGCAGAAGCGGATGTCCCCGAAGATATCCAAAGAAGATATACTCAAAAGTTGCGAAATTGCTACTTCGGTCAAAAAAGAAAAATCTTTGAAGAAGCTAATAAAAACGGAATATGGATTGTTGATAACGGAGCAAAAATAGCAGATGCCCAAAGACAATGTGTAAATGCAAGAATCCAGGGTTCTGCGGCAGATATGAGTAAGTTAGCAATGATTTTAGTCGGAAATGATAAGAGACTAAAAGAATTAGGATTCAGACTTCTTATACCAGTACATGATGAATTAATAGCAGAGTGTCCAGAAGAAAATGTAAAAGAGTGTTCTGAAAGGTTTGCACAACTTATGTCAGAAGCCGCTAAGAGTGCTTTAAGTATTCCAATCCGGTGTGATGTTGAGATAACAAAAGCGTGGTATGGAGATAGTATAGATGGCATTTGATTTTTATTATGAGCCCAAAGTTAAAAAGCGAGTGATATTGCAGGATTGTTTAGATGTTGATGAATACAATGAAATTATGAAGCAGATTTCGGCTGATAACAGTCTTACTTTATCTCAAAAGTCATTTTTAAAATTGTTAGCTTCCAGATTTATAGTTGCAAAGTATGAGAAGTTGGCAGATTTGTATGCACAGTCTGATAAAACAATGCAGAAGTGGTTAGAGAAATTACATTGTGTTATTGTAGACACAGATAGTGCGATAAAGAATGGATATTTTGCATATATGGAAGATTACTCCAAACTTTTGGAGGATGTAGTAAATGAATAATTTCGCATATTTTATAGCAAGTTATGGTAAGCCACATAATATGCCAACATTAGAGTTTTTGAAAAGACTTGATGCAAAGTATCCAATTTACATTGTTGTAGGCATTGACGACCCTAAGATTGATGACTATAAAAAAGTATTTCCTGAGCGTTTGCTTATTTTTGATAAGAGTGACTACATTGATAAAGTTGATGATTTAGGTATTTATGCACAAACCCATAAAGTGTGTACATACTCAAGACTTGCGGTGTTTGATTTTGCTAAACGGTTAGGAATAAAGTATGTCGGGTATCTATTTGATGATATAGAATCAATACAGTTGCGCTATCAATTATCTAATGGTAAAATTGCATCAACGAAGAATTTTCAGATTGATAGAATGGTTGATTTATATATTAATCTGTTAAATTCAAGCAAAGACTTATATATCGTTGGTCCTCCTAATTCGTCATTTTACATCGGCGTTAATAGCAAGATGGTTGACAGATATTCCACAAGATATGGTAATATGTTTATATATGATGTAGATAAAGTATTACAGCCATATAAGTCAAGTATTTTGGAAGATATGTCAATCATATTGTATAATAATCTTGTAGGTAAAATGTCAATTTGTCCGTTTGGTATGCAAGTGAATTGTAGAGCACCAAAAGCATCATCAGATTGTTATAAGGGTATGAATGTGTCTGAGTATTATCAGCATCTTGTTATTATAGGTCAACAGCAAGTCAATCTTAGTAGACCTGAAATACATTATAAGAATTTTACACCAAAAATAATTAGTGCTAAATATAGGAGATAATTATGGGTCAATTATTTAAAGTAGATAAACGAGCTGAACCTGTAGACAAAAAATATACTGGTAAGATAAAAATTCCTCAATATGAACCGAAAAGTTATGCGCCGCTTCTTCATGAGTTGTGCGACCGAAGCAAGTATATAGAGCTTTTACGAGATATAAATACATCGAATGTTTCTGAACCAGAAAAAGAGTTTTTACGATATGCCGCAGCCAGACACTTAGTGTTTAATTATTCAAAGATAGCTGATTATTATGCTTATACTTCTCCAGAGATGCAGAGACTTATGGAGAAATCGGCATTAGTTATTATTGATTTTGATGATGCTATTGCAAACGGCTATGTTAGATTAAGTGAGAATATAAAGCGTATAATGGATGTAAGTGGGGAGAAAACAAAATGAGAGATGATTTTGCGATATTCATACTTACTCATGGAAGAGCTGATATTGAGCTTACGACAGCAACATTGAAAAAGTGCGGTAACACTAATCGAATCTACTATATTATAGATAATGAGGATAAAACAGCAGAGAATTATTATAGAAAATTTGGCAAAGAAAGTGTCATAATGTTCGATAAATTGGAGAAATCAAAGACATGTGATACTATGGATAATCTTCAAAATAGGAACATTGTATTATTTGCCAGAAATAGTTGCTTTGAAATAGCAAAAAGTTTAGGTCTTACATATTTTTTAGAACTTGATGATGATTATACCACATTTAGAAGTAGAACATTTGTTGATGGTTATTTGAATACGGTATATGTGAGAGACTTTGATTCTATTGTTGATTGCGTTCTTGAATTTTTAGATGTTAGTGGTGCAACAACAGTAGCATTTGGTCAGACTGGAGATTATATTGGTGGTAAAGACTCTAAGCTGTATAAGAATAAAGTATTGCGGAAAGCAATGAATAGTTTTTTCTGTAGAGTAGATAGACCGTTTGAGTTTTATGGCAGAATAAATGAAGATGTAAATGCATATGTGACATTGGGCAGTAGAGGCAAGCTATTCTTTACAATACATGATATAGCCCTTAATCAACAAGATACACAGCAGAGAAGTGGTGGATTAACAGACGCTTATTTAGAGTTGGGCACATATGTTAAGTCATTTTATACTGTTATGGCTAATCCGTCATGTGTAAAGATTTCTGAAATGGGTGATAATCATAGACGTATTCACCATAGAATAGATTGGGAATGTGCTGTACCAAAAATAATAAGCGGTAGATATAGAAAGGAGTAAATATGCAAAAAGTAATCAGAATACCAACAAGAGTACACACCAGAAAACTTGATAGAAACGTAGCAAGAGAGAGAATGAAGAAAAACGACATTAAACACATGAATAAGACATATCCTCAATCTTATACAGATGCTTACGGCTGTCAGTATATTATTCGTAATAATAGTTATTTTGCAGAGAATTGGAGAACAACTACTGCTAATAGACCGTTAGAAAAATAATTCATATAAAGGAGAAAACAAATGAAATTTACAATCGGAACAGAACTGATGAAAGATGTTGTAGCAAGAGCAATCAAAGGAGCAGGTAATAATAAGCTCATTCCAATTACAAGTATGATGTGTATTGAGCTTAAAGATGGAGAACTTACAGTCATTACAACAGATGCTACCAATTATTTGTATATCAAAGAACAGCACGTAGCAGGTGATGATTTCTATGTTGTTGTAGACGCTAATCAGTTTGCGAAGTTGGTTAGTAAAATGACTTGTGAGAGCATCACCATGACGGTAGATGAAAAGTTGTACACAATGAGAGTTAAAGGAAATGGTAATTATACTATTGAACTTCCACTTGATGAAGATGGTAGTCCTGTTAGATTTCCTGATGCTCTTGCTAAGACTGTTCTGCCTAATCCTATAGAACTTAATCGTTCCACAGTTATTGCTATTCTTGAAACTATTAAGCCCGCACTTGCAGTTACTATGGAGAATCCGCAGTACACAGCATATTACATGGGAGATAAAGTAGTTGCTACAGATTCATATAAGATTGCAAGTTTAGCTATTCCCATGTTTGATACACCTAAACTTGTGAGTAGTGAGTTTCTTGACCTTGTTGCTGTAATGCGTGCTGAGAAGATTAAAGCCACTTTTAGTGATACTGATGTAAGATTCGAAACTCCTGATTGTACGATTGCGGGTAAGTTTGTTGACGGTATTGATGACTTCGCTATTGAGCCGATTACAAATCTGATTGAACAGGATTTCAGCAGTCATTGTGCAGTGCCAAAGAATGATTTACTCCAGATGCTTGACAGACTTTCTCTGTTCGTTGGCACATATGATAAAAATGCAGTAGACCTTACGTTTACAAATCAGGGTCTGCAAGTATCTTCTAAAGCATCGAGTGGTGTTGAAATTCTTCCTTATGTAAACAGTGAGAATCAGATAGATTTTACTTGTGCTATAGATATTCAGATGTTTGTGCAGGAAGTTAAAGCGATTACGAATGACTTGATTGAGATTTATTACGGAGATGATAGTTCAATTAAACTCGTTGATGGTAACATTACGATTGTTATTGCGCTTACGGAAGATGAAGAGTAAAATATTTATGTTGACAGATAAATAAAAGCGTGATATAATGTTAAAGTAGTAAAAAGATAGCGTCAGAGATGACAGAAAGGAGCTAATTATGAAGCTGATAAAGAAAATTATGGCGGCAAGTTCGTTATCAATCGGAAGTCTATTATTGTGGTTTGGGATAAGCAATTTAGAGGCTCAAGATTATACAGACTTGCCGCTTTTTGATTGGAAAATTTTATATGTATCTGGAATAATCATACTTATTCCTGGTATTATATATTTAATTAGAAGGAGGTAATGTTGGCGAGAAAATCGTTAAAGAATGTGATTCGGTTAATAGAATCATCAAAAGAACAGATACCAATAGAGCAAGATTTTTTACAAAATTTAAAGCGGTCTATAGAGCTTACTGCTGATAAAGATAATCGACTTCCGAGTAGAACATATAAACCGTCTGGTATGAATTGTATTCGTGCAAGTTATTATCAAATAATGGGTATTCAACCAGATGAATCGCAGTCGAATTACACATTAGTTGGAATCTGTAATGCAGGAACAGATATTCACGTAAGAGTGCAGACAGCTGTGGAGCAGATGAAAGACAATGGTATAGACTGTGAATATATAGATGTTGCTGAGTTTGTGAAGAGCCGTAATCTTGATTATCTTGAAATTAAATCAAAAAGCGGTATGGAGACAAAGCTATATCATAAAAAGTTGAACATGTCATTTATGTGTGATGGTATTATTAGATATAAGGGTCGATATTATATTTTGGAACTTAAAACCGAAAGTAGTTATAAGTTTATGAGTCGAAAAGATGTAGACCCAAGCCACTATAATCAGGGTACAGCATATTCTCTTGCGTTTGGTATTGACCAAGTTTTGTTCATATATATTAGTAGAGATATACTTGATATGAAGGCATTTATGTTTCATGTAACAGATGAGATGCGACAAAACCTTGTGAATTATATTCGTAGATGTGATGGATATGTTGAACGACAAATTGCGCCACCAAAACCAGAGAATGTAATAAAGAAGGCATGTGCATATTGTGGATATAAAAATCAATGTAAAAAGGATGGATAAGATATGAGATTGAAGAGTTGCCCATTTTGTGGGGGAGAGGCTTATTTAGAGAAGAGTTCAAGAGTCTATTATAGGGGAAAAACTGAAAAAGCGGCATATGTGAGATGTTTAAATTGTCAAGCGAGAACTGGAAAAGTTATGATTTCAGATTACGGTTTTACATCTCATAGTAAAGAAGCAGAAGAAAAAGCAGTTGAAATGTGGAATAGGAGGGTATAATGAACACTTTAAGTAAACCTACAAAAGAACAGTTTCAGGATTATGTAAGAATCCAGAGAAAAGGTGTAACAAATATGTTTTGTATAAACAATGTTATTAGGTTATCTCGTACAGGTTTAACAACAGATATTTGTTTATACATAATGGACCATTATAATGAATTGAGAGAAGAGTATGGCTGTTAATCGTGGAAAACAATTTGAAGATGTTGTAAGAGAAGCATTTGAAAAAGTTCCTGGCGTTTCTATTGACAGATTACATGACCAGACAACTCACTATAAAGGTAGCACCAATATTTGTGACTTCATAGTGTATAGAGAACCTTATGAATATTACTTTGAATGTAAGTCAGTTCACGGCAATACGTTACCGTTTAGTAATATTACAGCAACACAGTGGAATGGTTTGTTAGAGAAGTCGCAAATAGAAGGTGTAACTGCTGGAATAATTTGTTGGTGGGTAGATAAAGATGTTACATTATTTTTACCCATTCAGATATTAAATCAATTAAGGCGTACAGATAATAAAAGTGTTCGATATGATATAAATGAATATATAGGTAATGTTGTAGAAATAAAAGGTAAAAAGAAAAGAGTTTTCTTTGAATATGACATGGAGAGTTTTTTAAATGAAATTCAACATAACAGATGAAAACGCCAGTTCTCTTACTAAAATTCAAGAAAATATAGAGAGTAACGCAGGCGCATTAGATAGAATAGTAGATGAAATTATAGCTCCATATTGTCGTGACCTTGATAAGTATGTCAGATTTATTAAAGACTGTCTGAAAGATGGAGAGAATCCACCGACAAATGAAGAGCTTGACGATTTTTGTATGAATCTTTCCACTTATATTTATTTTGCAGGCGGCACATGTGAATATCTTGGCATAAGAGATGATATAGCAAGGGCAGTGTATAAAGAAATGTATCATACTGCCAGAGCAAATCAGAGTAGCGGTACAGTAGCAGATAAAGATTCCCTTGCAGAGTTGGCAAGTCAAGAAGAATATATAGTATCTGCGGCGTATAACAGAGCTTATAAAATTATGAAGTCAAAAGTAGATAATGCGCAGGAACTTTTAAGCTCCTGTAAGAAAGTATTAACCAGAAGAATCAGTGAATTTGAAACAACAAGAATTGGAGGAAAGTGATGGAACATATCATTCAGTTTGGTGTAACTATTGATGATGATAGGATTAAACAACATATTGAGGAAAAGGCAACGAAGCAAATATGTGATTCAATTATGCAGTCTATGAAAGATAAGCTGTTTAATCGTTACGGTGGTTTTTCATATGGTGTAGAAGAAATGATTGGTAAGTTTTTAGATAAGTATAAAGATGAGATTATAGAAAAGGCAACTGCTCAAGTTGTAGATTCTATTAAACGTAGCAAGAAATATAAGACAGCATTAGCACAGATAGCGGAGGAAATGATAAGTGAGTGATATACATAA
>AUXO016128785.1_pt1 | contig 11412 bp, 8 predicted proteins | sample 768731 | NCBI WGS metagenome assembly AUXO01 (sample SAMN02715735, study PRJNA202380) | gut metagenome | biome: sheep rumen | host: Ovis aries | place: New Zealand: Palmerston North | reverse complement strand
TTTAAATATACAACTTTAAACCACTCTCTAACCTTTTCGAAAACGCCTGCCAACTGTGCGTTTGGTGTCTTTCCTGTAGCTAAATAAGTTTCAAAACCTTTAGCAAACTTTTCTTGTTGTGCTTTAGTATATTGTCCGTTCTTAGGTTCGCCCAACCATTTATCTAAAGTTTTAAACATATCGTCTAAATCTTGACTTCTCATACCTCTATTGTTTCTTATTATCTCCATTTCTCTTAAATATATGTGAGATAACTCGTGCATTAAAGTTGTTTTATCTGCTGTCTTAAATAACTCTATAATCTTTTTATGTTGCTGGTTCCAACGGATTCTTGCGTTAGGCATAGTTACCGCACCTCTCGGTCCCTGACGGTAAATATCAGCGTTGACTAATTCAGTTTGTAGATTTTGCAAAAATTCAAAAACGTCAAATTTATCGAGCCCGTATTTTTCCATAACCCAGCTTTCAAGTTGGTCGTATGTTATTGTAGATTTTGAGCTAAAGAAAGTTCTTTTTATTTTATCAGTTAAATCTTTGTATTCTCCGATTCTGTCTGGCGATATTTTCTTTGTTGGTATTCTCATAACAAAACCGTTTCCGTTGCTACCAATTAAAAGATATTCTTTAGCAGATTCAAAAATTTCTTTTCTCACTTGTTTTAAGTCTCTTGCGTATTCTGGAGAATTTTCGTAGTCTTGAATAGCTTTCCATTGTTCCTCGTCTTCCTTATCTCGTCTTCTTCTTTCCTGTTCTTCTTCTACTTTAGCCTCTGTCTCTATCTGTTCAACGTTAAAACTGTCGTCCCCTAACAATTCAGCAACATAATCGTCTTGAATCTTAGCCATAATATCTTGCATTTTAGGAATATTTCTTGCTGTCTCGCCAAACTGTATAAACATATTGTTTACTTGGTCTTGTGTTACTGTTCCGTTTTTTACAAGTTTTTGTGTGAGTTTTACTAAATCGTTTATATTCTCACTGCATTTCGTTGCCAAAACTACTTGTCTTATATTGTTGTTTAATATGCCTCTTGTCGCAACCGCTTCGTCAAAAAGAACGTTTTTACCTGTATCTTTCTCGTCGACAAATATCTTCCCGTCTTCAACTTTTATATCTATTTGGTGCATACCGTAATATTCTAACGGAGTTATACCATAAGCATTGAAATACAACTTTGATAAGTTCTGCACCATTTGAGACATCATTTCTGCTGAGTTTTCGTCGATACCTAATTTCTGTGCCTGTATCTTTACTTTCTTATCTACTACGGAAAGTTCGTTGTATATAATATTTCTTGAAGCGTTTAGCGACGCCATTTTATCTTCAAAGTTTTTCTGGATAGTTTTTATACTTTCTTCCTGAGCCTTTTGAGCTAAATAGTTTTCTCTTTCTTTTCTTGTAAGACCTATTGTCTCTTGAACCAAATCTTTACCGAACGCCTCTCCTACTGTCTCTTTGGCTATCTTCTTTGCTTGGTCTAAAGTATATTTATATCCTCCGTCTTCGTTTCTTAAAGCATATAATCTGTTTACTTCGCTCTTATACACCTTCTTCCAGTCATAAATACCTTTAAGACCTCCTGTTAATCCACCGAGAGCACCGCCGATTAAGAAACTATATAAACTATCTTTCACTATTTCCATAGCCGAATAGTCTGCTATATCGTTAAAGTTGTATATGAAGTGGCTACCTAATTCTTGTAATCCTTCCTGACCGCCTTCCGTAACAAAAGCTGTGGCTGTTTTACTTAAAACTGGAGCTCTTTTAAAAATGTTTTGTGCGTGTTTAGATAATACTCCGTTCCTGTTTAAAGCAGAAAAAAGAAACTTGGTTCCTATATACTCCGTTACCGCTATCCACGTAAACGTTTCTGCTCCTATCTTTTGAGCTTCACTACCTTTCTTTCCTGCTTCTATAGCCTTGTTGTATGCCTGCATACCTTCTGGTATACTTAACATTGCTATAGCTAACGAAGGATTCTTGAATAAGATAAACGAACCTATTGAACCTATATAAGAAGTTGCACCAGCACCTAAATCGAAAGCAAACTTATTCGCTGTATCTTCTTTAACTGGTTTAAGAGCCTTACCAAATTTTTCTTCTATGTATTGTTGGTCTGCTAAAAGCTCCATACCGACATCGGTTTTATATTGTTCTCTTAAAGAATTTACGTTTGCTTCTATCTCGTTGAGACCTTTCAAGTATTCTTCTTCGGTTATTTCGTCGTTGGTAAACTTCAACGATAGTTCTTTCTTTTGGTTTCTTGGGTTTAATGTGTTGTATAATGCTATCTCACTAACACCCATTTTATAAAAGTTTTTAAGTTGGTTACCTATCATTACACCGCCTAAAGCTGTTCCTCGTATACCGCTGGTTGCCAACTCCATAGCTTTTTCAAACGGTGCTTTAGCTATACCGAAAATACTTTTACTTGGCTCTTCTCCTCTATTAAGTCCTAAGAAACTACCTTTGTTTGCTCCTAACTGTGTCTTTGTTGCATAGTCTATTTCTTCTCCGTCTTTTAAGTCTGTATTAACTGTCATATCTATTTCTGATAAATAGACGTTTCTTCTTTTTTGTTCGTTTACTGGTATATGCTTATCAAGAAATTCGTTGTTATCCATTATTAATATCCCTCTAATATTAAATCCGCAGAATCTTTGTTTGCGGTATCACTATAATTGATTACCTTTTTGTTTATTAAGAAAGCGTTTGCTTGTTCTCTGCTCCACCCTAATTTTTGAGCATAATAATCTCTTATTTCTGTGGCTATAACGTTCATTACTTCTCTTTTACTATCTCTTGCTGTAGGGTCTATTCCTTTATTCTCGATAGAAAGAAACACATCTGTAAATATGGTTCCAATATCTTCGGTTGTCATACTATTGTTTTCTATTGCTCCGAAATAATTTACAAATCCGTCTCTCTCTAAAACCTCTCTTAACGTGTCTCTTGCAAACTCAAAATTATTTGTTTTTCTTCCGCCTGAAGTTTGAAACCCCGACGGAGATTCTATTGTATTAGACAATACGTTGTTACCAAGATTAAATAAAACCAAGTTACGTAGTTTATTTAATTTCTCTGTTTTTTCTGGAGATAAGTTCATATCTTCATTTTTTAATGTTGCTGATAGTTGACTATATATTGCAATAGCCTGTGTAAACGGAACATCTTTTTTAAATTCTCCTCTATTGTTAAACGTTTGGTCGTATAGTTGCTGATTCTGTTGAACAATATATTCTCCCATACTATTAAAACCGTTAGCATTATCATTTACAACACTACCCATATAATTAATAAATCTCTCTTGCTTCTTTCCTTTTAAGTTAGGGAACATATCGTCTAACATAGAACGTCCAGTCTTTTCTTTTTCTGCAACAATTTTCTTATACGTTTGATTCTTTTCAAACATTGGCATAGAGCCCCACCAGTCCATAACATCTTCCATTGTTTCGGATAACACTGTCTTGTCTTTTGCGTCTCTAATATTTTCTGCTCGCTTCAAATACATAGCTTTTTCTTTTGGAGACAAATCGTCTCCTTTTTCTCCGCCTATATCGTAAATATATTTGTTGCTATTTATATTATCTATTACTTGTTGCGGGTAGTCATTTATCATACTTTCTATTTCGTTTATTGCATAACTTCTTTCGAATTTATATAAAGCGTCTTCTTTATCTTGTTGAGATAAAACTTTATTATTTTCTATAGTTTGATAAAACTCTATTTTAGCACCGTCGCTACCAGTAGCATAATCGTAACTCAACTGTTGTCCTAACTGTTCCAAGTTATTTTTGTTGTATTTATATTGTGCTGGCAATTTCATTAATTGTGTTTGTGTCTTTAAAGACTCTACATACGCTTTACCTTCAACCGCATACCATTTATCAAACAACCTATCATTACCTAACCTTGCTTTTAATTGTGATAACTGTGTATCTATTGCTTTATCTGTGTCGGCGTCGAAATTATAGAAGTCGTCTCTCTGTTTCATTTCTGCATAGAAAACTTTAAAAGCGTCGTTCATTTTGGCTGTCTGTAAAGAAAGATTATCTTTGTTAATCTGGGCGTTTATCTGTATCATATCTTGACCTAACTGTTGCATTGCCTTACCGAAACTACCTGTAGCTTGTGCAACATTTTCGCCATATGCCTGTCTTAAAGGTTCTGGTGCTCTTGCTCGTGAAGCGTTTTGATTCGGTCCTTCAATTTGTCTTTCGTATGCTGGAACTTTTATTGTTGCCATTTTATACTCCTGTTATTCTTCCGTTTACTAATCCTGCGTTACTATTATATGTTCTCCCACCGCCGATTTTATATATCCCACCGTTTGCTCCATTACCATACATACCATACCAAGAACTCGCTACTGTCCCTATTGTAGAAAGCAAACTTGCTCCGCCATTTATCCAGCCTTCAGCAACAGCGTTCTTTCCTGCTATTTTTGCCATTTTGCCTTCGGCTTCTAATGCTATACCTTCCAACATAGCTTGTCTTCTTCTCTCGAACCCAGATAACTCGTTTTGATATTCTAACATCGCTATATCTTCAGCTTGATTCCTTGCACTATTTTTTATTATTGCTCTGGCTGTGTTACCTGTGGAATCGCCTATCCTTGCAAGTGCCGTCTTTTGTTTACCAAATAACTGTTCGCCTTTACTCATAACAGACCTTATTCTGTATGCTGTCGACGTAGAATCATAATCTATTTGATTCGCGGTAGACAAATCATTTAGTTTTGCCTGATTCAAATACCTGTTAGACACTGCTCTATAATAGGAGTTTCTGTTATATCCTCCTAACACGTTAGACGTTGCGTTTAACATACCGCCTATACTTGTAGTGTAAAGTCCTATATCCCCGTAACTCATTATTTATCCCCCATTGTTACCTTTTGGTTTATTGTGCTAACTGTAAACGGTAACGGTTTGTCTTGAATAATTACTATATGCTCTTCTTCGCTATGGTGCGAAGTTAAATTTATATCTTTCTTCTCTGTCTTTAACGGTGTCGGTGTTCCTAACGGTTCGTTTGTCCTGAATATCACTTCGTCTATCGGTCCGTTACTCGTTCCCATTTTGCAGTCGCAAGAATCTATAAATTGAACTATTGCATTTACTAATCTTCTCTTTTCCCCGAAAGTCGCTTGCCCGTTACCTGAATAATTTATATCTAATGTTTCTACTCTTGTTTCATACGGTAACCCTACTATTGCTTTAGTAACATAATTCTCTAATGTTATCGTTCCGTTATTTACTACTACATCTTTAATCACAAACCCGTCGGCTAATATATTTACACTCTGCCCGTTTAAATGATTAAGACCTGTGATAGTATTAAACTTTCTGCCTTCGTCTTCATATACTATTGCACTATCTAAAAATATTTGGTCTTGAACTTGTTTTGAAGAAAATCTTTTATCTAACTTTTCAATACATATACCGTTAGTTCTCTCTACCGCTAAATATAATGTATCATTGAAATTGCTCATTATCGTTGCTATAGATACCACTTTACCGCTCGTTTCAAACTTGTTCCACCCTAACACTTCTTGCTCTTTCATATAGCAACAGTAAGCCATTGAACCGTCTTCGAATAATACCCATATCGTCTTATCTTGTTCTTGAAATGCTAACTGTTTAATCTTCTTATTCTCAAATAAATCTCTTGCTAAAATATCTAATTGGTCTCCCGCATAAGCGTCAATTTGATACTGATAATAAAAATCTTTTATTGCGTCTTTTGTTGGTTTAACGTATATACAAGAGTTATCTATCGTTATCGGTCTAACTGAAGAACTACCGCCTCTTGACTGTCTTGTTAATGCAAAGTCGCCCGTTGCGTTCCATACATCTATACCCGTTCTGAACACTCCGTTTTCCGTAAATGCTATTAAACTCATTAAAGATACAAGTGCGGTTATTTCGTTTAACCCGTCGCCTACAACATTGGTTTGTATTGAGTCGCTATCTACTAACTCACTATGTATCTTGAACGAATAATAGTTGGAAGTTTCACTTGCCCAAATTGTAAACGGATAGTTTTGACTGTTAGCAAATACTAATCTGTCCTGATAAAATGTTATATGTTTCGGATATGCTCCGTCTTCCCAAGCACTCGCCTGTAACGGTTCTGCGTTTCCTGATGTTTGATAACTGTTAGCAGATGTAAGAATAGAATTATTGTATTCTTCCAAATCTATTGTTGCAGTTGTAGGGTCTAAGTCGGACACTGCTAAAACTTTGAACGATATATTTTCATAAAAACCTATACTTTGAAATGTCAACTGACAATGTTCGTCTTGTGTTAAATCTGTTTGAATTTTTACAAATTTTATTCCGTCAAAGTCGCCTGTAATATCTGCATTGTATGAACCTGTATTATTGTTTATTGTGGAACTCATAACTTTATATTCTTTCCAAGAAGAATTATCATCGCTAATCAAAATTTTAATTGTTCCTGCCCAAGTTCCCTTTGTTGTAAAACTCCAAGACGAGCCGACAATAATAGCAGAAGAAGTCCAACTTGATGTTCCTACAGTTCCTTTATAAATAGTCTGTGCTTTAAAATATGTTTCTATATTAAATGTTTTTCCTACATCTTTGCTTGAAAAACTATAACCCGTTGCTTTTATTGCATTTGTAGAACTGTAATAAGCGGTAATATCTTTATCTTGCTCTTTAAATGGTCCGCCTGTAAACTCATAATTTACCAAATGCCAATCTGTTGCAGACCTTCTTTCAAGTTGCATAGGTCTATGTTTCCCGTCAACCAAGAATAGAACATCGCCTTTCTGTATATAATCTATATTCTCTATATCTTCGTCTGTGTATGGAGAAACAATCTCAATATAAGAACTTTCGTTATGTTTTCTTATTCTTATATAAATATGCCCAAACTCTAAAATATATGTCTGTTTATTGTTAAATTCAAAAGGTATCAATCTCATAAGTTCCTCGCTATTGCAAACATTATAGGAGTATTGTTTGTTGATTGGTCGTTATACAAAGTGTATACCTCTATAAAGTTTTCTGTTGAGTTTATTAAAGTTGGTGTATCTATGGTATAAGGCGAGTTCCCTGAACTTGCTCTATATTGGTCTATAAAATATAAATCGTTGTTGCATATACCCAAAGACACACAACCAACATTTCTTGTAAAATATTTTGCAGATATGTTTATAGAAATATCATTCCAAACCGTTCCCGCGTCTACCTCTTGGTCTGCATTTGTTCCCTGTTTAAAATACAATTTTCCGTCTTTAATATAATAATAATAACCAAAACTTGTTGTTGTATTATAAATACCACTTGCACGAGTAACACCTGTTGCTTTTATAGATGTTCCTACATATAGATTCCCATTAGCAACATATATAGGAGTCTGTTGCAAAGCCGATACGAGTTGTATGTCTATTTGGCTTGAAGAATACAATAATTGATTATCGCTTGTTCCGTTATGGAATTTTATGTAGTTTTTGCTCCCGTCAACTAAAGTGTAATATATACAACCATTTAAGGAACATTTAAAATCTACAACATCTTCGCTTATAAGAGTAACGGTTGCAGTCAAATCTATATATCCGCCCGAAGAAGCGGTTGTTATTGCATAAAGTTTTCCGTCCGTTGTTAAAGCATAAAGTTTGTTTATATCTCTACAAAAACCAACTCTACTCCAAGTATAAGTGTCGTTGTATGTGTTTGTGTTTGTGTTGTATATAACTCCGTTCTTAACATAAAAAGTGAACGAACAACTACTACAACCCCCGTCAACTATTTTTACAAACGAACCGTTTTGAATTTGATATATACTTCCGTCTGCAACAAAACTTCTTGTTGTATAATCGTTTACAACATCTTTAAAATTGTATTCGTCAACTTCTTTGAATAAATCAAGTTTTAAAGTTTGAGAGTCGTTGTCATAATAGAAATAATAAATCTTATATTTTATAGATTCTAATGTTATTGTTTCGGTTTTATTTTCGCTTAAAACAAAAGTTCCGCTTTGTGTAATATAACCTTCTTTTTCAACTTTCCAATTTATGGTTGTTCCTGAGTCTGCGGTTATTGTGTTTTGTTCTACTTCATTTATAGTTATTGTTGCTCCCTGCGAATTAACTATTGTGAAAGTATATTGTGTTGCGTCTGCTTCTAATGTTATATTTATTGTTGTATCTTCTGTAAGGGTTCCGCTACCCGTTTGTGTTGTATATCCTTCCGCACCTATTTCGTATTCATAACTTGCGTCTTCAGTAGGCAAATCTACATATATACTTGAACCTGTATAAGTAACACCATTAACAATTATTGTTGCGGATACATTTACATTTATTGTCAGTCTGTAAGAAGGAACTTTGCCTTCCCCGATAAACACAGTTCCCGCTCTGTTGGATATTCCACCTTCGGGCTTTATCTGTGTGTTCTTTGCTTCTTTTAAAAATGTATTAAACTTCTCTAAATCTATTCTGTTCTGTAGTTCGGGGCTAACCTGACCACCAACAAAACTTCCTTTCAGTTCTTTTAATAGTGTCATTATCCACCTACCTAACCTTGACAAAATCGCTTTCAAATCTTACCACCGTTGGTTCTTCTTGCTTATTTACTAATGTTGCTCCGTCTAATGCTAACTGATACTGTTGTAAAGACGCTCTCAACAACCCTTCGTCTGCGGTTAAAGCCATTGCCACTTTGCTTGCTATCAAGTAAGACAATGCTTCCTTAAACGTTGCGTCAAACAACGTTGTATCCTGAACATCTTTTGTGATTATCGCTTTAGGATTTCTTTGGTTGGAACATATTACTTTCTGTCCGTCTAATACTGCTACCCTGTATTCAAAATTTATTCTTAACCTTATACTTTCTTCACTATAAATCTTTTTTATAAATAAAGCGTTTTCGGGATAAGCATAAACAAATCTTCTCTCTAAATAGTTTTCTTTTGGGAGTTTAGCCAATATAACTTCTTCCTGTGCAAAACCCCAGTCTTGCTTTCTTAATAATTCTCTTCTTGCTATGTCATACATCTGTTTGCACTTTCTTGCTCTGTCGTTCTGCTCGTCAACAGACTGTATACTTTGTTGTCCTAAATAATTTAAAGCGTTATTTATAATGTTTAACATAACTCCGCCTATACTATCTCTATTTTATTTCTCTTCTTTGGTTTAACTTCTTCTTTAGATTCTTCTACTTTAGGCTCTTCTACCTTTCCTTCTGTAATTGTTTCGCGTGAAACATTTTCTTCTTCTACTTCTTTTACTTCTTTATCTAATTTTGTGAAATACGGCACTCTTCCTGCTTTACACTCTTTACAGTCGCACTCTACTGTGTCGCCTGCTTCGTAATGCCTTCCGTTATGGAAACACTCTTTTTCTGTCCTAAATTTTAATTTCATTTTATCCCCTTTAAATAGGCGGGGCTTTTACACCCCGCCCTTACTGATTATTGATTTGGAAAATCAAACGTTATGAAAGCAGATACTTTCAAAGTTGACTGTCCTGAAGCCTTAACGTATCCTGCTCCTTTGTATTGGAGTCTTACATATTTAAAGCCTTGAACATCTCTCAAAATATCTTTAACCAATACAGTTCCTTTTGCTTTTGCTTCTGTCAAAGGAACGGCTATTATCTTGACAGTCTTTGCATTTGCAAAAGTATCAACGTCGTCTGCTTGAACTACAACGTTAAGATTACCGCCTGTTGCTGGAGCTAAAATTGCTTCGTCTGCAATTACCGCCAAGAACATACCTTTGTATCCAAAGTCTGCTTTACCAACAACTGCTGTGTTTGTAGAAGCTACAGTTCCAGCATTTGAAGCGGAAACTATATCTTGTTCTGCACTTAATACCAATTCGTTATCTATAATCATTTTTAAAATCTCCTTATAAATTTTTACTACTCTTTACCGACCTTATATTACTTGAGATTCTGTTTCTAACAACTGGTCGCAAATTCTTACTGGAATACCCATAAATTGAAGAATATTCTGTCTTCCTTTGTAGTCGCCTATTGTTAAGAAAGTATTGGATTTGCTCATAATTTTTTCAAGCAACATAGCTTTGCAAGTTCTTGTCATATAGAAAGCAAGTCTTACAGAGTTCGGCTTAATGATTTTGTTGATAGCAAAACTCATATACTTGATTATGTTTGCAGATGTATCGGAAGCGTCGCCTGCTGTCAACAAGTTTGTAGTATCGATATTAGCGATTCTTACTACTTGTCTCCAGTCTCTTACTGAGAAGCCAACGTCCCATTTGAAGTGCGTTCTGTAACCTTCAAATTTGTTTCCGTTAGCGTCAAAGCAAGTTTTTTGTCCTAAGTCTTCCATAGAAAGACCGAGCTTAGAACCCTTAGGGAATATACCAAAAGCTCCGTCGTCGCCCCAGCCTACTAACCAGATAGACTGATTAACGCTACCTGTTCCGCCTGCGTCTATAATATTTACTCCGTTTTTAGCAGATTTAGAATTGAATCTCGGTGCAAGACCTGTGATTTTTTCTTTATCTACTGACTGGTCTCCGTAGAATATAGCTTTTGCTATTTCTTGGTTAAAAGATTCTACGAAAGCCATATCTTCGGTGTATCTAAATGCTTTTGCATTTCCGCCCAAATCTGCGAGAGCTTTATCAACTTCGCTGTAACCTTCCAACATACCGCAAGTATCAACTACTTGTTCAGTTGTAGATTTTGAATTTGGAACGCCTTGATACAATTTTCTCCAAGTAAGAGTAGGTAATCCTGTTCTTACTGTGGTTTTGTTACCTGTTAAAAGGTTTCCTTCTCTAAACATTATATCGTCGAGTATGTCATTTTTTTGACTCAACTGTTCAACGATATTTTGTTCAACTGTAATGTTATCGCCTTTAAGTCTTGAGGCGAGGTCTGCTAATGTGCCACAACCATTGTTTAATACCGTCATTTTTTTTCTCCTCCGTTTTATTTTGTATTTGGATACATCGTGTCTAATGTCTGTTCATCTGTCGGCTCGCCTGCACTTGGCTTGCCCAATACCAACTTATCGTTAGTATAATTTGCAGATACCTTTTCCAGAAAACCGACCACCAACGGATTATTGGCTAATCCAGTTGTTTCAAGAAGTTCTACAAATTTGTCGCCTCCGACGATTTTAGCAACTTTGCCTGCGTTACCTATCTGTTCGTCGGTATACAGTTCCTTAGTCTGCTTTGCCCAGCCTTCTTTCATTGTCTTAAAATCTTGTTCTGCTTTTTCGCTAAAAAGTTTTGCTTGATTTGCATACAAATCAACGAACTTTTGAGCTTGTTCGGAACTCAATTTTGATTCCTTTGAAAGCTCTTTGAGTTTAGCAACTTCGGTTTCGTTTACTTCCATATCTTTTGGAAATTTAAAATTGTATTCAATTTCTGGTTCTACTGTTTTTTCTACTGGTTTAGGGTCAG
>AUXO014118011.1_pt1 | contig 11412 bp, 7 predicted proteins | sample 768731 | NCBI WGS metagenome assembly AUXO01 (sample SAMN02715735, study PRJNA202380) | gut metagenome | biome: sheep rumen | host: Ovis aries | place: New Zealand: Palmerston North | reverse complement strand
TTGAAAAGTGCAAAGTAAAACTATTGAAAAGTGCAAAGTGTCGTGGTATTAATCGATAAAAAGACAGGTTTTTGTGCCTTGACATAAACGGAACGAACGAACGTTCGATTTTGAGTACTAATAATGGGACATAATGATTGCTATACTTATATATATTCAAGCTTTACAATGAGTTTGATAGCGAAGCTATTATGGGTGAAATAAAAGATATGAGCCAATAGATGGTATAAAGAACTTAGAAAAGATAGTCTCTTCTGAAGATAGAAACAGCGATGCATGGAATATACATCCAACTCCTGATGTTTAATATCAAATGAACTTAGAGTATCTAGCGCAGATATGCGTTTTACTAGGGGAGAAATATAATGGAGAGTTTGTTGGAACGGAAAATGGCTGTAATATGTAAGAAGTCTTGGATATAAACAGGTAGTAATACTATACATGTCGCATATGTCATTTGCATTGTTGAAAAACATGGGAAATGATATAATTTAAGTACATTGGTTTATTTGGAATAGGAAGGGTAATACCATGACAGATCAAGAGATAAAAGAGTTACAAGATAATCTATGGCATGCAGCTGATGTGCTTCGTTCGGGAGCTCATCTTGCAGCCAATAAATATGGACAGCCCATTCTTGGACTGATTTTTCTTAGATATGCAGATATTCTATTCAAGCAACATAAAGACGAAATAATGAAGGAATATGAAGCTTGCAAGGGAGGTAGAGCTGAAAAATCTCTAAAAGAAATTGCTGTAACAACTTGTGGTTTCTATCTACCTGAATGTGCATATTATGATGCGATAAATGATGCGCCTGATGACGCGAATAAGGCAACACTTGTAAAAGAGGCAATGCAGGCAATTGAAGATGAAAATCCAATAATGGAAGGTGTTCTTCCCAAAGAGGTATATGCTCAATTAGTTCCTGAAGAAGAGCCAGAACTTCTATCAAGGATTGTTAGAGTGTTTAAAGATATACCTGAGAATTGTACCATAGATATATTCGGTCAAATATATGAGTATTTTCTTGGGAATTTTGCGTTGGCTGAAGGTAAGGATGGTGGTGCGTTCTATACACCTGCAAGCGTTGTAAGATATATGGTTGAAGTAATTAATCCTGAGTCAGGAGACAAAAAGTTCTTAGATCCAGCTTGTGGTTCAGGAGGCATGTTTGTTCAAGCAGCTAGATATATGCATAGACATAATGCGAATAATGATGAACAGGCAAACTTTAGGTGTTATGGTGTTGAGAAAGAACCTGACACTGTAAAGCTCGCAAAAATGAATTTGCTTCTAAATGATGTTAGAGGTGAGATAACAGAAGCAAATTCCTTCTATTCTGATCCATATGATGCAGTAGGAAAATTTGATTATGTAATGGCTAATCCACCATTTAATGTTGATGAGGTTGTTGTTGAAAAAGTAATTGATGATCCAAGATTCAATATATATGGAGTGCCACGAAAGAAAAGTAAGTCAACAAAAAAGAATTCTGACAAAAAGGAAACAGTACCTAATGCAAATTATCTATGGATAGGATATTTTGCAACAGCATTGAATGAAAATGGTAGAGCTGGACTTGTAATGGCTAATTCTGCTTCTGATGCATCGGGTTCCGAGTATGAGATTAGAAAGAAAATGATTGAAGATGGTATTATAAGCCAAATGGTAACATTGCCTTCTAATATGTTTTCATCTGTAACACTTCCGGCAACATTATGGTTCTTTGATAAAGCAAGAAAAAAAGAAGATGAGATATTATTCATAGATGCAAGAAATGTATTCTATCAAGTAGATAGAGCACATAGAAAGTTTACTGATGAGCAGATAAAGAATCTTGGTATTATAACAAGACTATATAATGGAGATACAAAAGCCTATGAAGACCTATTAAATGAATACAAAAATGAGCTTGCTAATGCGCCAGAAGAATCCGATGATAAGGAAACCAAGACTAAGTCTTACTGGCAAGAACAGATTGATTGGTTAACAGAAAGATTTCCGGATGGTGTCTATAATGATGTTGTTGGACTTTGTAAAGCTACGCCATTGGAAGGGGAAGATGGAATAATTGACCAAGACTACTCGTTAAATGCAGGTAGATATGTGGGTGTTGTTATTGAAGATGATGGAATGACTGATGAAGAGTACAAAGAAATCATGCTTGAACTTAATGAAGAACTGAAGAAACTTAATGCAGAGGCGAAAGAGCTGGAAGATAGTATTACAAAAAAAATAAAAGGATTGTTTGGTAAATAAGTATGGAATATAGAGCAATTAAAGAATTCTGTAATGTATCATCCAGTAAAAGGATATTTGCAGAACAATATGTGGATGAAGGCGTACCTTTTTATAGGCAAAAAGAAATTATCGAAAAAGGTTTGCATCAAACAATAGAAGATCCAATATACATTACTGAAGATACATATAATAATATAAAAGCTAAGTTTGGAGCACCACAGAATGGAGATTTACTCATTACAGCGGTAGGTGTAACATTAGGAATTCCGTATATTGTTGATGACGAAGTTTTTTATTTTAAGGATGGGAATCTTATTTGGTTAAATAAGTTTGATGAATCTGTTAACTCCAAATATGTTTATTATTGGTTTTTAACATCATTTGGGCATGATTCTATTTATATGAGAGCCATAGGTTCTGCACAACCGGCTATTACTATTGATATTGTCAAAAAATATAAATTGTTTTTGCCAGATAGAAGGACGCAAGATACGATTGTTGATATTATGTCTGGATATGACAAGACCATTGAAAACAACAACAAGCGAATAAAAATCCTTGAGCAAATGGCAGAGAATCTGTACAAGGAATGGTTCGTTAGATTTAGATTTCCTGGGCATGAGGATGTTGAGCTTGAGAATGGTATCCCTAAAGGGTGGGAAGTTAAAACATTAGGTGAATTAGCAGATATATCTACAGGAAAATGTAATAGGCAAGATGCAGAAGAGCAAGGAGAGTATCCGCTATTTGATAGGTCACGAGAAATGAAGCGTAGTTCAAAGTGGTTGAAAGATTGTGAAGCAATCATTGTGCCAGGAGAAGGCACAAGTTTTGTTCCGAGATACTATGTTGGTAAGTTTAATTTACATCAGAGATGTTACTGTGTCGCACCAAAGAAGAGAGGGATAGGAAAGTTTTTATTCTATATGATGATGTTAAATCGTTCGTATTTTTTAGCGGTTGCAACAGGCGCGACTGTTCCATCGTTGAGACAGAATAATTTTACAACAATGAAGTTTATTATGCCTACTTTAAATTTATGTGAGAAATATGATGATATAGTAACAACTTTTTTTGATATGATAGAAACAATTAATGTTGAAAACCAGAATCTTATTAAGCAACGTGACCTACTTCTTCCACGTTTGATGAGTGGAAAACTAGAAATAAAATAAAGTGTTTGTTGGAGGTATGAGTATGCGAAATTTCATATCTGAAGATGACATAGAACAGGCTATTCTAGAGAAACTAAAGAAAGAACCTTTTAATTATGACATAATAATCTGTGATTCAGATCCGTCTAAAAGAGAAGATTTGAATGATGGTACTTTTCGTGCGTCAAAAAAGCAGTGTGTTCTTCCAAAAGTTCTAGAAAATTCTCTTCAACAGATTAACCCTGATATTGAATTATCGTATCTTCAAAACATAATAAAGGACTTGTCAAAAGATTTTACAGGAACAGATATAGTTAATACTAATTATAAACTATATCAACAGATAAGAAACGGAATCAAAATAAATATAAAAAAGAATGGTAAAGAAGATTTTGAGATAGTAAAACTTATTGATTTTGAAAATCCTTCTAATAATACATTTACAGCAGTCTCACAGATGTGGATAAAGGGTCAAGCATATTTTAGAAGACCTGATATTATTATTTTTATTAATGGGTTGCCACTGGTATTCATAGAACTTAAGAACAGTATTGTTAAGGTTCAGGAAGCGTATACTAAAAACCTAAAAGACTACTTAAAAGACATACCGAATCTATTTGCCTTTAATCAAATATGTGTGTTATCTAATGGACTAGAGACAAGACTCGGTGCATTTAATGCTTCATATAATCATTTCTTCGAGTGGCTGAAGGTATATTCTGAGAAGGATGAACTGAAAAGAGATGAGCTAAAGAAAGCTAATAGCATAGGGGAAAGCTCTGTTAGACTATTTATAGATGGTCTATTAGATAAGGATAGGTTAATAGATTATATTGAGAATTTCATCTTGTTTGAGAACCAATCCATTAAGATTATTGCGAAAAACCATCAATATCATGGAGTTAATAATCTGATGGAAGCGGTAAATAATCGTAAGGAATTGAACGGTAAGTTAGGTGTGTTCTGGCATACCCAAGGTTCAGGTAAATCATATTCAATGGTAATGTTTGCCCGTAAGGTGATGAGAAAAGTTCATGGTAATTTTACATTTCTAGTAATAACCGACAGAACAGATTTAGATTCTCAGATTCACAAAAATTTTGTCAGAACAGAGACGCTAGGAGCAAAAGAAGAATGTCAGCCCAAGAATGGAAGACAACTAAGAGAGTATTTGAAGAGTAATAAACCATTTATTTTCACACTTATACACAAGTTCAACTACGAGACAGGAAAAGAATATCCGCTTCTTACTGAAAGGGACGATATTTTTGTTCTTGTAGACGAAGCTCATAGAACGCAGTACAAACATTTGGCGGAGAATATGAGACGTGCTTTGCCTAATGCCAACTACATTGCTTTTACAGGAACGCCACTACTTGGTTCTAAGCGGTTGACTAATCAATGGTTTGGTGACTATGTATCAGAGTATAATTTTGCTCAATCTGTGGAAGATGGTTCAACTGTACCATTGTTCTATTCAAGACGTGTTCCAGAAGTTGGACTAGAAAATGATTTTCTTGATGATGATGTGGTAGATATCATTGAAGAAGAGAATCTTAATGATGATGAAGTAAGAGTATTAGAGAATTCAACGTCAAGAATTCTTGAAGTCATAAAAAGAGAAGATAGGTTAGATAAGATTGCAAGAGATATAGCGCATCATTTTCCAAGAAGAGGATTTCTTGGAAAAGGAATGGTTGTGTCTGTAGATAAATTCACTGCTGTCAAAATGTATGATTTAGTCCAGCACTATTGGGCAGAAGAGAAGAAGAAAATTACAAAAGAACGCAATCAGGCTCAATCACAGGAAGATAGAGATAAGCTCACTAGTATCCTAGACTATATGAACAAAGTTGATATGGCTGTTGTTGTATCAGAGGAAGCTGATGAAGTAGAAAAGTTTAATAAATATGGATTAGATATAGCTAGTCATAGGGCAAAGATGAATTCAATTACTTCTGAAGGAAAAGATTTAGAGGATAGATTTAAAGATCCGGATGATAATCTTCAGCTTGTTTTTGTATGCGCAATGTGGCTTACAGGTTTTGATGTGCCTAATTTGTCAACATTATACTTAGATAAACCTATGAAAGGCCATACTCTAATGCAGGCAATAGCAAGAGCAAATAGAGTATATCCTGAAAAGAGTTGCGGCATAATAGTTGACTATGTAAATGTATTCAAATACATGAAGAAAGCATTATCAGACTATGCAACGGGAAATGATGGAGAAGAGTTCCCTGCAAAAGATATTGACCAACTTGTTGAATATATAGAAGCAACTATTGATCAATCAGATGCATTCTTACAGCGTATGGGAATATACTTGTCTGAAATAATTGCTATGAAAAGTGCACTTGATAAAATTGAAGAGTTCAGGAAAGTCTTTGATAAAGTAGTAGCAGTAGATGATAACAAGGAAGAGTTCAAAGTACTTCTTAATGCGTTAATGAATTTGCATGATGCTTCTAAACCTGAGATAGTAGAAAGACATTGGAGTAATGAGAAGTTTCCTCCACTTGCATATTTATATGGCTTAATGAATCATACAATAGATGATGAGAAAGTAAATAAAGCTCGAGTCCGTATGTCGAGGCTGTTAGACACAAGTGTTACATCTATAGGAACAGGTGAAGATGATACTCAATATGTAGTTCATGGAACCAAGGTTATTGACTTATCGAAGATAGATGTTGATGAAATAAGAAAAGAGATAAAAAAGACACCATACAAAGCTATTGAAATAGATAACCTTAAAGACTTTCTAGATGAAACCTTGCAAAGAATGATGAGGCAAAACTGTACGAGATCATCATTTGCAGAAAGATACAAAGGGATAATTGACAGATACAATGCTGGCAGTTCAGAGAATGAAGATTACTATGAGCAGCTTCTTGAATTGATAGAGCAGTTGAAGGAAGAAGAAAGTAGAGCTGATATTGAAGGATTATCTGAAGATGAACTAGAGATGTATGACCTACTCATATCAGGCAAGAAACTAACTAAAGCAGAAGAACAGAAAGTTAAGTTGGCTGCAAAGAATCTTTATAAGAAGCTAACTGAGAACAGAAGCAGCTTGCTTGTTGTTGATTGGTATAAGGATGATAAGACAAAAGGGAAGGTAATGGATGCGATTGAAAAGTCATTAGATAAAGACCTTCCTGAAAGTTATGATAAAGAATCATTTCAATCTAAGACTAGTTTGTTGATGAATCACTTTATTGATATGGCAATACAAGGATATGGTTGGATATCTAATGTAGCGTGAATAAGTTATTTTATACTTATGTTGAGGGGAGTAAGGAGATGTTTAAAAGGAAAAGTGGAATTTTCAGTCGAATCGTTATAGTTATGCTTGTTGCTATTCTATGTGGATGTATTATTTTGCCAACAAGAGTATATGCTGAATCAAAAGATAATATATATTATATGGGAGATTTTGCAAAAAAAGGTGAGGGGTATAGCGATAACAAAAAAATGAATGAATCAGATGTTCATTATGGATGGGATTTAGGTAAATTCAAAATATCGGGATTCACAAGGAGAGTAACTGATTCAGATAATAATAATGTGTTTTTGAAGAATGTGGGCGATCAGGTAAAACTACAGTTTGAACTAGAACAGGATATTGATAGGCTTAATAACAACGAAGATTTAGCTATAGCAGAAGAACCTAATGGATATGATAATTACTTTGGAATAAGTAAAGATAATTGGACTAATTTTGGTAGAGGAGCACTTCTTATAAAAAAGACTGATTATCAGAACAAAACAACATATATACAACCTTACACTAACTATTTAAGTGGAGTTACAAAGGGTGCAACAACTGATATTACCTTTTTTGAAGAGGGTGATTATGAAGTTGCGCTGGATTATGAGGTTGTTAAGAAGAGCTTTTTGGATATAGCCGGATGGAGGCCACTTGATTCCGACACAAATTACCAGATAATTGCCAGGTTTTCTGTTCGTAATGGTAATTGTATGATTTATCCTTTTGATGCAGTTACGGGGAATGAGTTAACTAATACTTCTTTTACAAATAATGGGTTTTATTTAGATTTGGCTAATTCAAGATATCTGAATATAGATGTAAAAAAACAGAACCTTATTGAAAAGGGTGATGAATTGGTTGAAGATACAAGATTTAATAAACCTGCTTCAGATGGTGAACGATTTTTAGAACCTGGAGTGTATAACATAATCGCTAAAAACATATATACAAACGCAATTACAGAAAAGAAAATATATGTTGGGGATGATCCTGTATTAAAAGCGTATGTTACGACTGGAAGAAGTGTAAAAGATATTAAAAAAATGGTCGGAGAAGGTGCTGTTATTGAAGAAAATGGAACAATAACATTATCGACAAATGAAATGATTCAACCAGAATCTTCTAGAGTGATGCATGATGTGCCGTTTGTGTATATTATAGTTGTTATTATTTCTTTTGTAGCTATTGTTTTAATTGCTATTGTTTTAGTAGTAAAAAATAATAAAAAGAAACATATTAAGAAAGAAGGGGTTGACAGATGAAGCGTGTAATAGCAATAGCTATAGTGATGATGTTAGTTTTGGCTGGGTGTGGACAGGCGTCTAATTCATCAAGTGATTCTGATAAAGATATATTGGATTCAAAGTATGAATCTAGTCAAAATATTGAGGTAAATACAGAAAAAGGTTATAGCGGGTTAGGTGATCCAAATCTACTTAGTTATATTGAAGATGATGTATATGAAAAAGCAGTCAAAGAATTAGATAGCGACAAATACTTAGTTGAAAACGTTTCTGCTGTATATGTTTCTAAAGAATACCTAGAAGAATTAGACTATAATTCTCAATCTAACGTGTATTTTGGTTATTCCTTAAAGCAGTTGGAAAATGAGTTGGGTGAAGAGAAGTATGTTTTTACTTGTAATGAAAAAGGCGAAACTGTAGTCGCTTCATATGAAAAGTATGATGATACATTTGATCAGATTGTAAAAAATGTTGCAATAGGAACTGGTGTAATACTTGTATGTGTAACGGTATCTGCTGTAGGAGGAGCATTGGGTGCGCCTGCAGTTGCAATGGTTTTTGCTTTGTCTGCAAAGTCTGCAGCGATAGCAGGAGCATCGGGGGCGATTATTAGTGGTGCTGTATCGGCTGCAGTAACTGGATATCAGACTCATGATGTTGAAAAGACATTAAAAAAAGCAGGATTATCTGCAAGTGATGGATTCAAATGGGGAGCAATAACAGGTGCTTTGACAGGTGGAGTAAAAGGTTATAGTGTTCTAAAAGGAGGAACATTAAATGGACTCACCATGAATGAAGCGGCTATGATTCAGAAAGAGTCTGGTTACCCTATTGACATTATAAAACAATTACATAGTGTAGATGAATATGAGATCTATAAAAAATCAAATCTGTTTGCAAAGACTGTAAATGGGAAAAAAGCTTTGGTTAGAAAAATCGATTTAAACTTTGCGAGTGAACAGGCAGACGGTAGTAAAATGACTAATCTCGAATTAATGAAGAAGGGAAGAGCACCTATTGATCCTAAAACTGGAAAGGCTTATCAATTACATCATATAGGACAAAATAATGATGGTTCTTTAGCAATTCTTACTGAGTCTGAACATCAAGGAAATAGCAAAATTCTTAATATAGCAGGCAAGAATTCGGAGATTGATAGAGCAGCTTTTGATAATATTAGAAAAGATTTTTGGAAAAGTTTCGCTAATATTGTAGCAGGAGGAACAATGTGAAAACTTTAGAACAGATAATAGAACAACGAAAAGATTTGATAAAGGGACAAGGTGTATCAGAGAAAGAAATTGTTGATGCGGAAAAAGAACTTAAGATGACTTTTGCTGATGATTATAGATTGTATTTGAAAAAGTATGGGGCTGTTTCATTTGACGCAAGAGAACTAACAGGGCTAGTAAAAGTTAATCGTATTAATGTAATAAATGTGACAAAAGAATTATGGGAAAAAACTGGTGAGTTATATCTAAATATGTATGTTGTAGAAGATTTGGGCGTTGATGGGGTTATAATACTTCAGGATTCAAAGGGCTTTATTTATCAATGTGTATATGGTAATAAAGCTGATAAATTATGTGATTCACTTGTTAAGTATTTAGAAGATTGAAATAATAGTGGGAATTGGAGGGATGATGAAATGTCTAAATTAAATATTGATCAACAGACAATTAAGGAATTGTTTTCTAACAAACGATCTGATTTTCTTATTCCTGATTATCAAAGACCTTATGCGTGGGAAGAAATAGAATGTCAGACTTTATGGGATGACATATTTACTTTTGCCTTTCCAGAAAATGATTATAGTCTGTTTAATAGTGATGAAGATGAATACTTTTTGGGACCTATTGTAACCTTTAAAAATGATAATGGTAAACTAGAAATTATTGACGGACAACAGAGATTAACTACCCTTATGCTTTTGTTAAGGGCTTTCTTTGAAAAGTTTGGTAATATGCAAGACCCTAATTCAATAAACACTAGAGAGGACATTGCAAAGTGTATATGGAAAACTGATGAATTTGGTAATCCAGATAAAAATAAATTGAAAATTGATTCGGAGGTATCTTCTGATGATGATAAAGACGAGTTTTTGGCAATTTTGAAAAATGGAAAGGTTGAATCAAGTCAGAAAAGTAGGTATGCAAAAACATATTTATTTTTTGAAGATAAAATAAATGAATTTCTGCAGCGCTTTCCAGCGTATTTTGCGTATTTTCCAACTCGAATTATTAATAATTGTATTTTATTACCTATTGAGGCAGAGTCTCAGGACACAGCATTAAGGATTTTTTCAACACTGAATGATAGGGGAAAACCCCTCTCAGATACCGATATTTTTAAAGCACAGTTTTATAAGTATTATTCTGATAAAGGGGAAAAGGATACTTTTATTAAAAGATGGAAAGAATTAGAGGCAACTTGCAATGATGTTTTTAAGTCTGCATCTGGTTCTCCTATGGATGAGTTATTTACTCGTTATATGTATTATGAAAGAGCGAAACAGAATAATAAGAAGACTACTACAGAAGCATTGCGTAAATTCTACGAGAGAGATAAGTATTCTATATTAAAGAAAGACGAAACGTTTGATAATCTAGAAAAATTGGCACAGTTTTGGAAAAGTATCGCATTGCAAGATGATGTTATTTTTGCGGAAAGGATACTTAAGAGACTTTCTGTATTAAACAATGCTCCTAATGGTATGTGGACATATTTATTGTCTGTATATTTCATGCAAAACAGTGATGATGATGGATGTTTAGATGAGAATAGGTTATATGTATTCCTTAATAGAATGATAGCTTTTATTTGGACATATGCAGTTATGCGTCCAGGAGTAAATGCATTAAGAACACCAGCATACCCTGCAATGATTGATATTGTAAATGGCAAGGAGGTTGATTTTGTTGAATACAGATTTGATATTGGACAAGTTCGTAATATGTTAAATAATTATGAATTTACAAATCAGCGCCCTATTACTAGATCTATGCTTGCATGGTGGGTATATAATGATGAAAACCAGCAGCTCATTTCAAATGATACTACTTTAGAGATTGAACACATTTTTTCTCGACAAAGACAAATAAATGAAAAAACGCTTACGAATAAGAATAATTTGGAATCGTTAGGTAATAAAGCATTACTTGAAAAGGGAATAAATATAAGAGCTTCTGATTATAGATTTGAAGATAAAAAGAAGTATTATCTGGGCTTTACTAACGATAAAGGAAAAGTAAAGGAAGGAACTAAGAACAACGAGTTGATTAATATGGCGAAATCAAAGGACGATTTTCGAGAGAGCGATATTATAAATAGAAAGAATAGCATAATAGATGAATTTATTATTTTTATAGAAAAGAATGGGTTGTCATTATAACTGTGCTTAATTTGACACAGTTCATTGTATTAGGATGGGTAAAGGATTATGGATTTAAGCATTGTAATAGAATACCTTGAAAACTATGGTGGAAAGAAATACAAA
>AUXO012015169.1_pt1 | contig 11412 bp, 5 predicted proteins | sample 768731 | NCBI WGS metagenome assembly AUXO01 (sample SAMN02715735, study PRJNA202380) | gut metagenome | biome: sheep rumen | host: Ovis aries | place: New Zealand: Palmerston North | reverse complement strand
AATATCAAACTACAAGCAATGGTTCAAAATGGGTAGCTAAGGAAAAGGATATAAAAGAAAAAACTGACATAGATACTGATGAAAAAAATTTTGTTACGATATTAAGAAACCATAGAACAGCAAGAAATGCAATATTTGAATGTGATTCATGGTTGTTTGAGATTATTGAAGAACCAGATAATGGAATTTCAGATATGTTAGATCTAACTAAATACTTGATTTATAAAGCGACAGGAGTAAAATATGATGGTATAGATACATATGACTTTGGTGTGTATGATCCTGATACATTTAAAAAGACAAATGTAGATGGATTTGTTGGAAATGGATTAGAAGAAAAGTTATGGTGGTTGTTAAAAGATATTGGCTATTCTGATTATGCGGCAGCAGGAGCAATGGGAAATTTTTCCGCTGAAACAGATGATGGAAAAGAAATACATAGTGACAAAGAAGAAGCTGGAGGAACTGGAATAGGTATTGTTCAATGGAGTTTTGGAAGGCATGAGGCACTTGTTAAATATGCAGAATCCAAAGGAAAAACATGGAAAGACGAAACAATACAATTAGAATTTTTAAAGGCAGAATTAACAGATGGAGGATGTAATGGTTTTGCAGAAAAGCAATTATATTATGAGAATAGCATATATTACGATAGGTTTATACATGCCGATACCCCAGAGGAAGCAGCAGTTTGGTTTGATGGATGGTTTGAAAGATCAGGTGGATCTAGATTAGATGTAAGAAGACGTGGTGCAAGATTTTATTATGATAAGTTTCATGGAAAGACAAGACCAAAAGGCGGATTTATTGGCGGTTCAACTATTCCAAGTCAAATAGCGAATGGAACAAAACAGCAAAAGCTTGATTACTTATTTCCAAATGGAATTCCTTCAACTGAAAGTGAAATGTCTAGCTATATGACAACAGTTCAGATTGATATAACAAAAAAATCTGGTCAAAAAACTAAAGGAAATATAACCGTACATAAGGCAGTAGCTGAAGACGTACAAAACATATTTAAAGAAGCTCAAGACGGAGGATTTATAGTTTATGAAGCAGATGCATATGAATTTAGATATATGAATAATGGATCAAGTGGAAAACTATCATATCATTCATATGGAATTGCAATAGATATAAATGTTGAAGAAAATTATTCTAGAAGAGGTTCAACAGTATATGCTGGAAGCTTCTGGGACCCTGCAAGAAGTCAATATTCTATTCCAAGGGATGGTGTATTAGTGAAAGCATTTGAAGCAAGAGGATGGAAATGGGGAGGCAACTGGAGTGGAAATTATCAAGACTATATGCATTTCTCTTTTACAGGAAACTAATAAAAATAAAAAGGGAGTTAAAAATGAAAGAAAAAACTATAAAAGTATTAATAATATCAATAATGATATTATTGATAATAGGTTTAATAGTTCTTCTTATAATAATAAATAAAAGTAAGAATAAAGATAGTACTGATATAGAATATGAGCTAGAAGATGCTGAATTTGATTCACTATCTGAAGAATTTTTAGAAGAAGTAGATAATAGTATAACACTTATAGAAATGATAAAGGTAAATAATTGTGTTCAAACTTTCCTTGACGTAATAAATAAAAATAATTCTACATATTTTACACGAAATCAAAATGGTGAATATACTAAAATTATTGAAGAAGAAAAAATCAAGGAAAAAATATTAGTGTTATTAGATGAACAGTATATAGATGAAAATAACATAAATATTAATAATATATATTCATTTATAGATAATATAGAAGAAAAGGTGATTTTTGATCTTATTGATATAAAAAAAGCTAATGTTGAAAATAAATATATAGTATATGGAATAATACAAAATTTGAAAAATGAACCTATAAAGAAAGAATACTTTATTGTTAATATACAAAACAATTGCTATTCAATACAACCGGTTTTAAAAAAGACTATTGATGAAGCTAAAATAAAGAAAACAAATGTTATAGAGAGTCAATACAACGAGATTAATACAATTAATATAAGAAATACTGAAGATATCATAAAGTTTTATTTTGATTTATATAAAAAATTATTGTTAGTAAGTGCTGAGGATGCTTTTATAAAATTAAATGAAGAGTATAGAGAAAAGAGATTTAATAATGATTTAGGACAATTCGAGAAGTTTATAAAATTTAAATCAGAGCAATTAAATACGATAAATATAAGCCGATATCTAGAAAAAAATACCGGAAACATAACAAGATATATATGTATAGATCAATATAATAATTATTATATAATAGAAATAACAGGAAATAGCAGATATAGTGTTTTTTTAGACACATATACTATAGATACACCAGAATTTACTGAAAAATATGATAAAGCAAATGATCAGCAAAAAATTGGAATGAATATTGAGAAGATTGTATCTGCAATAAACTGCAAAGATTATGAATATATATATAGCAAATTAGATGATACATTTAAACAAAATAATTATAAAACAATTAATATACTTGAAGAAACAATTAATAACAATTTATTTGATATAAATAAGGCGGAATACAAAGCATTTAATGAAGTAGGGGATGGTATATATACTTTCAATATTCAAATACATCCGCTTGATAACGAAACCAATAACAAAAATATGACAATAGTAATGAAGCTATTAGAAAATAGGGATTTTATAATGTCATTTAGTTTTGAGTAAATAGCTCTGCAATATGAGTATAAATTATTAAACTGAATAAATATGAATGAAAAAAGAAGTAGGAAGTAAGAGGTAAGAGGTAAGACCTCCTACCTCTTTTATGAAAGGTGTAATTGTATGATAGAAATAAGAAATGTGACTAAATGCTATAATAAAAAAACAAAAGTAATTGAAAATTTAGATTTAACAATAAAAGATGGAGAAATATTTGGCTTTTTAGGGCCAAATGGTGCTGGAAAGACTACTACTATTAATATGATAACTGGAATCTTAGAGATATCAAAAGGTAGTATTTTAATTGATGGAAAAAACATAAGCACAGATCCAATTGAAGCAAAAAAATTGATTGGATTTGTATCAGATGATCCTAATAAATTTATTAAACTTAAAGGAATAGAATACTTAAGTTTTATAGCAGATTTATACGAAATAGATACTGAAGATCGCAATAAAAAAATTGAAGATTTGTCAAAAAGATTTGAATTATTTGAATTTTTAAACAACAGAATAGAAAGCTATTCTCATGGTATGAGACAAAAATTAATGGTTATAGCGAGTTTAATACATTCACCACAAAATTGGATATTAGATGAACCAATGGTCGGATTAGACCCTAAAGCTTCATTTGAAATAAAAAATGAAATGCGTAAATTTAAGCAAGATAATAAATGTGTATTCTTTTCAACACATGTATTAGATGTTGCAGAAAAAATATGTGATCGTATAGGGATAATTAATAAAGGTAAACTGATTTTTGTTGGAACATATGAGGAGATAAAAAATGAATTAAAAGAAAACAAATCATTAGAAGAATTATTTATGGAGATAATAAAAAATGTTTAAAAATATTATTAATTTAACTAAGATATTATCAAAAAATTTATTAGCTAAGTTGGATTTCATTGATGCTGATAATAAAAGATTTAATACAAAAAGTTTTACATTTTGGCTATTATTGATAGTAGTAATTGCAATTAGTTTTATTAGTTTAAAAATAGTTTTCTATTTAAGAGATATTTATCAAACACCTATTTTTTTAGACACTTATTTGATGTTGATGTCAATAATTTTAGTTTTTCAAACAATACTTGTAAGTATTAATAATTACTATTTTTCAAGTGAACTGAAGTCATTATTACCTCTGCCTATTAAGCCTAAGGAATTATTAATAGCCAAGTTTTTAACAATTGTGTTTAATATATATATATCAGAAATAATATTTCTAGTGTCTCCAATGATAATATATGGAGTTATGACACATGCTGGTTTATTATTTTATATGTATTTACTAGTAACTTTGCTTATTTTTCCACTATTACCTGTTTTGATTATTAGTATAGTAATGTCTATATTAATTAAACTATCAAAATTTATAAAAAATAAGAACTGTTTTCAAATCATGGTTATTGTTTTATCTATAATATGTATGTTTTCTATAGAATCTAAGATATTTAGTTCACTAGTATTAGAAGTTGATGAAGAAATCAATACTGAATTAGTAAGAGACTATATTATCAATTTTGATAATAGGCTAAAAAATAGTAACAAAATTTTCATACAAGTGAATGGATTTGCAGAATTACTTACTAATCAAAAAATGTTGGATATAGTAATATTATTAAAGATATGTTTAATTGATGCTATATTATTTATAATATTTATTTTTATGGAAAAAAAGTATTATATTAAAGATATATTGAAAAATAATGATTTCTATAAAAAGAAACAAATAATAACATATTCAAATATTAGAAAGTCTAAAAAGAGTAATAAAAAAATTGCTTATTTAAAAAAAGAATTTAAACTATTATTTAGAACACCAGCCTTTTTTGTTCAAGGAGTTTTTCCAACTATAATACTTATTTTTACGATTTTTCTTCTAACAGTAAATGTAGTACCATCAATAAGAGAGTTTCTTGAGTGGGAAATGTTAGAAGGACGAATAAATTTGAATTACAATTTAAAAATGGCAGGTGCAATATTATTTCTAATTCAAATAATATTGACTTTTTCTAATATTTCTATAACTGGGATTTCAAGAGAAGGGAAAAAAGCGAAATACATGAAAGAACTCCCTATGAATCTTTATGATCAATTTATTTGTAAAGCATCTGTTCAAATAATAATAAACGATATCCTATTAATACTATGCATATATTTTTTACACAAAGTAATTCCAAACATAAAATACCTAGATTTATTCTTTTTAGCTATAATGACATTATTATTAAACACTATCAATAGTAAATTAATGTTATTAGTAGATTTAATAACCCCTAACATTAATTGGGATTCAGAGTATGAAATATTTAAAAATCAAAAAAATAAAATATTTCAATATGCTTTTTCTATAGGTATGATTTTACTAATCACATATTTAGTAAAAATTTTAAAAGAGTCAAATATAATACTGTCATATTTAATAATAATAGATATTTTTATGATTCTTATATTTAGTATTAATTTAATAGTAAAATTAAATATCCAAAGACTATTTAATAAAATAGACCATTAGCATAATGGTCTATTTATTTATAATATCTTTTAATTTTAGGTAACCTAATTCTTCCCAACTATTATATGCGAGATTGATTCTAAATAATAGACTTGGTTTTGCACCGGCTCTATTTTTATCAATAACACACGCATAATATCTTACATCAGGATTATCTGATTTTTCAATATTAAAAAATTTGGTATCTACTTCATTTAAAGAATATTCATAATTATCTAAGGAGTTACGATCAATTTGTTTAAATAAGCAAAGTGTATCTAAAACTTCTTTGACTGTTCTACTAACAGCTAAATCATTTACATCTAAATTTAAAGGTGAAGTTTTATTTTCTGCCAATTGTAAAGAAGAACAAATAAATATATTAAAATTTTGTGATAAATTTGATAAGATAGTGGCTGTTCTTTTTATTTCCTCTGGTTTACCTATATTATCTGTATCTGGCTTTAATGTATCGTAAAAAATATATTGTATATGTTCCTTATAATAATAGTTTATAATAACTTTCTTTAATTCGTCATTTGTATGATCGGTTATATTAATAAAATAAATAGAGTTATTTATTTGTTTACTTGCCCACTCAATGGCTTTGATAGCTTTTTTAAAATTAGATGATAAAACTAAAAGTCTTTTAATATAGTTAGATTGAGTTTCATTTTCTTCCTTAAGAATATATCCATTTTCATCTGTTTTACAAGTTGATGAGTCATCTGGTTTGAATTTTAACTCTAGTAATTCTGTTTCTGATATATGTATTTTTTGTTTATGTAATTCTTGTATAGCAGGATTATTTATAATTGTTGTAATTAAACAAAGCTTCATTTTTGATTCAGACATTTCGTTAGATATTAATAATACCTTTTTTTTATGAATAAGTGCAGTATATGCTGCTAAATATATTGCTATTCTACTTTTTCCATAATTAGATGGCATAGCATATGCAAAGGTTTCACCCTTTCTAATTCCTTTAAAAATAGATGATAGAATTGGAAATGGATATTTTAAGCCATTAGATAACTCACTTTCACCACTAGAAATAAAGTCTGATAATTTTTCGCTTAATACAGATTGTTTGAATTTTTGAGTTACTTTTACTTGCTCAATTGTTGAAATAACTTCTTCTGGAGACATTTTATTATATAATTCATATTTTGTGATTTCAACTATTTTATCCTGTATATTTTTCTCAGGTGTTTCTATATAAGCATTTCTTAGTATGAAAAGCTTTTTAAGGCTAATATATATTTCTTCTATATTATATGCATTATCAAGAACTTCTTTTAATAGCTGTTTTTTTAGTTCATATACTTCATGTGTATCTTTTGAAAAATTAAATCTATCTTTTGCTTTTTCAGATGAATATTGTGCACCTTCATTAAATAATATGCTTTTGTATATATTCAACATATTATCATCCTCAAATGCACACAAATCAAACAAAAAGTAATATTTTGATATTAATTTTGGTGTTTCTAATAATAGACCAATAAAAATTCTTTCTAAGTTTTCATCACAAAGTTCATCAGGATATTTTGCTCCTTCTTCTTCATCTGATGAAGGAGCAAGGACTACTTCTTCAATTGGAGTAGATTCAATTTCTTTTAGAACTTTCATTTTAGCAAGAGCATCAAAATAGTTTTTGCTCTCAAGCATATTACGAATTTCAACTATTATTTTTTCATTTTGAGGTGTAACTTTTATCTCATTTAATAAATCATATATTTTATCAATACTTTCCATTTCTTTTTCCTTTCAAAGAATTATTTTATATAATAATATCACAAAAAATAAAAAAAATCTAATAATAAAAAAGATTTTCTAACAAATTTTAGAAAATCTTTTATTAAATCTATCTATCTATCGTTACCATTATTTTTTTCTATATCATCATTTTTTGTAGAGCTTTTTCCTTTAGGTAAATTAATTTTTGGAAAACGTAATCTGCTAGATGCTTCTTTTGCCTGAAGAGAGCCTTGCTTAAATGCTTCTCTAGCTTTTTCAAATGTAGTACCAAATTTTGTAAAATCAGGCATTTTTTTGCTTGTTTTATTATTGTCAGATTCTTTTCCAATAGGTAATGCTTTTTTGGCATTTCCAAACAGATTTGCAAAAAACTGCTTAATACTATTTGAAGCATTTGTAATTTTACTTCCCTTGCTTAATTCTCCATTTTCTTTTAATATTATTAGTGCTCGTCTGCAATGGTAAATCTGCTCACATAAGTTTTTAATTGTAGGATTAGGAACTGAACCTCTATTATAAGTTTTATTAACAAATTCCATATCGTTTTCTAGTACTTTAAAAATACTAGCATCTTGATTTATTTCAGCATTACGCATTTTTTTATAAATTTTTGATAATTTTTTGTAAGTCTTTTTTACATCTGAATCAGTTAGTGGATCTTTAGCATTTAGCTTATTTATTCTATCTTTAGTAGCAGTAATTTGATCTAAAAGGATTTTAGGACCTGGAGCATATCTGGCTCTATATTCTGCTACTTTTTCATCAAGTTCTTTAATAAAAATATTTTTTTCTAATTGTAAATTTTCAGCTTCTTCTGTTGTTTTAGGAGTAGAATATTTAAGTCGTTTTTCTAAATCTCTTGCTTGAAAATATATACGTTTTAAGTTTCCATATCTAAATGTTTTACCAGTAAGACTATCAAATACAGAATATGTATCAGCTAACGTATTAAATTCTGCTTCAGTTAAACTGCTAAAATGATCTGGTAGATTTTTTTGAACATTTATACATTTTTCTTTTAATAGTTCAAATTTTTTTAATATCGTAGGATCTTTCGCATAAAAACTTTTGGTAGCTGGATTATATATTTTCAATTCTCGTAAAATATTCATTTCATATAAAAAGTCTACTAAGTCTATGTCTTCCCCATTTTTTAATGTAACCCAAAAAGCGTTTGGCAATTTAGCTCTAGTTGCATTTAAGTTTAAACCAAATTCTATTCTTTGCTTTTGAGATAAATTAGTACATTTATTAAATCTATCATAAATAGAATAATACTGTTCTTTTAGTTCATGGATAGGTTTTGCAAGTTCACGAGTTTGATTATTATAATTTGGGTTAGATCGCTCAAATTGAATAATATTATTTTCAAGGTTTTCAAGGTCTTTGTTCAATTGTTCAAAATCTGCATTTTCTACATCTCCAATTTCATCACCTGTTTCAAGATCAATACCTGATTCAATTTCATCACCTTCATCACCAAGTTCAGATTCCTCAGTTTGATTAATATCATCATTTTGTTCATTATTTTCAAGCTGTTCAACAGATTTAAGATATTCTTGCAATTCTGTATTAAACAATCGATATCCGGAAGATTTTTCGGCTACGTCTCTATATTTCTTCAATTCATCAGAGTTAAGCAATTCTTCACAGCGTTTTTTTCCATCGGTAATGAAATGATTATGAACAAAATATGCAATTGTATTTGGTGAGTTCTTTTTAAGATTAGCAAGACTATTATATAAGTCATCTACATTAGTTTTTAATTTATTATATTCAGGAATGTTTTTTAAAATCTCATAAATTTCGTTAGGATTAAGTGTGTCGTTTTTATCGACATCTAATGTAGTTTCGCCATCTAAACTAGAAGAAGCATCAGAAGTCTCATCATCTCCTAAATCAAAAGTATGTTTCTCTTCAGGTGTGTTCCTAGGAGGTAGCTTAAATGTTCCCTCAACATCAAAAGGATTAGATTGAGTCTTTGAATCACCATCACTAGTAAGTGGTTCTTCAGTAAGTGGTTCTTCATCTTCTAAATCTAAAGTTGCTTTTTCATCTTCTTTAGGCATTTCAATAAAAAATGGTTCATCTTGTGTAGATTTATCATCTGCTTGTTCTAAAGTATCTGCTTTACCATTAGACGATTGCTGTATTGATTCTTGATATTTAGTTTTTTCAGCTTCAACTTGGTTACAATAATCATCAATATCATTATAGATTGACTCAAACATTTGTTCTAAGTCATTTCTTTGGTAAGGCTTTAATGTAGCAGAATATGAATGGCTTTGATTTCTCTTTGATTGAAGTGCCTCATATGCTTTTTCGTAGTCTTCAATTTCTTTTTGGTCAACAGGAGAGGATTTTGTATATGGAGAATCCATCTGAATGAACAAGCTAAATTGTTCGTCCAATTTATCTAATGACATTTTTTCATTATAATAGCTACTGAAGGACTCTAAGTTTTGATCAATTTCTGTCTGTACATCATCCAATCTCTGTAAAATTGAAGAGTATTTACTATTTTTTTGTTCATTAGAGGATATTAATCCTGTAAATCTTTCTTTTGTTTGTTGCAAAGAATTTACAAGATTAGTATATGTCTTTCTATCGTAGCTAACAGTACTCTCATTGTTCAATATTTTATGTTCTTTATCCAAATCATCCAATTGAGACTTTAATTCATTATACACTTTGTCTAATTCATCAGATTCTTCAGTACTAGGTTCCTTTTGTTGAGTATCTGTATCTTTTTGTTCAGTATCAGAAAGAACAGTTCGAATCTTGGTGTCATTATGAGTGTTTTTTGGATTTGAATTATCAGAGCTTTGTTTTGGCTCATTATCAATACCTTCATAATCATTGATATAATCTAATAAAACATCATAGTTAGGATTAGAATCTAATCCATGTATAGTTTTCTTTAAATTCAACAATAAATCATATTCTTTTTCTAAAGAACTAAAATTATGAAGATCTTGTTCAGCACCTCTAACTTCTCTATTAGATTGTATTTCAGGTAAAATGTTATTTAGAGATTCAAGTCTTTCTACATTAGCTTTTAATTCAGGTTCTAAATTTTTTCTTATATAGGAATCGATGTTATTTCTCGTTTCTGCAAGTTTTTGATTAGCAATTACTCCTTTTAATCTTTCTATTTCATCATTAATCGCTATATTTCTGTCAGGTAAAGATCGTAATTCTTTATAAAAATCATCAATAGATGAAATACCAAGTTTCTTAAAAGATTCACGTAATTTTATTGCTACAGTTGATCTATTATCAAGATTGGTTAATTCATCTGATATTAATTGCTCATATTTTTCTCTAAATTCATTTCTTTTAGAATTTAATTCTTGTTCGAAATTTGGAATGCTTCTTTTAAATTGCATAAAGTCGGTATATTGACCATTTAATGATTCAGCCATTTCAACTTTATCATTTTTACGAAATGGGTTAGGTTCATTATTAAAATCAGCAAGAGTATCTATAGCTAATGAATCAAAAGATTCAAGCGTTTTTTGAAATTCCTCAGCTGTGTCAGCATTTAAAACATTACCATAAACTTTTTTAAACTCCTCAATATAAGGTTTTGCTATATCATCTACAGATTTTGGCAAAGCATTAATATCTTCCCTTAATTTTTTTAAATCAATCATAACAAATAAAATCCTCCTTTGATTATAAACTAGATTTTTACTAATTCGTTTATACACATAATTACATTATACAACAAATTGGAAAATTTTTCAACTGTTTTATGTAAAACAAACTGAAATTTAATATAAATGTTATGTTTTTGTAATTTTTTTGTAATATTTTGTAAAAGAATTGTAATAAAATGTCAATTCTTTTACAAAATATAAAAAAATGATGTTAGATGTGTGACTTCTAATTTCCCACATCTAACATCTCACTTCCAACCTCATACTTCAACATTGCGAGGAGTATTACAATTTTCTTTCTCTAAAGCTAATTTTTCATTCTCCTTAAGTTTCAGATTATCTTTAGCAACTGTCATTAAAAGTTTAATTCTATTTGCCTGATTTGTTTCACTAGCTCCTGGGTCATAATCAATAGGAGAAATATTTGCAAATGGATATTTTTGCCTAATTGTTTTAATTACACCTTTTCCTACAACATGGTTTGGCAAGCATGCAAAGGGCTGTATACAAACAATATTTTCTATTCCGTGTTCTATATATTCTGCCATTTCAGCAGTTAAAAACCAACCTTCTCCAGTTTGGTTTCCTATTGATAAAATGCCTTTGACCTTGTCTTGTAAATCCCAAATATCTGTAAGCGGTAAATAATCTTTTTTTGATTTAGATAGAGCTTCTCTAATATCCTTTTCCATTAAATTAATAAGATTTAATGCAATTTTGCTAATTGTACTTGCTGTTTTGTTAGTATATAATAATTTATTAAATGTAATTTTATTTGTAGCCATATATTTTATAAATCCCATAAAATC
>AUXO017643574.1_pt1 | contig 11414 bp, 7 predicted proteins | sample 768731 | NCBI WGS metagenome assembly AUXO01 (sample SAMN02715735, study PRJNA202380) | gut metagenome | biome: sheep rumen | host: Ovis aries | place: New Zealand: Palmerston North | reverse complement strand
TCTGAAATAATAAATCTTGGTCTAGCTTTAGTTTCACTATATATTTTTCCAATATATTCTCCTATAATTCCTATACTTATCATTTGAAGTCCTCCAATGAACCAAATAGATATAGATAAGAATGTCCATCCATCTACTGTATTACCAGTAAACTTTCTAACTAAAGAATAGATCATTATTACTAAACTTATAAATAATATTACAAATCCTAATGTACAAATAAATCTTAGTGGTTTTACACTAAATGAAGTTATTCCATCCCAAGCAAAATTAAGCATTTTCTTTAATGGATATTTTGATTCTCCAGCAAATCTTTCATTTCTTTCATAATACACTACATCAGATTTAAATCCTACTAGTGGGAACATTCCTCTTAAGAATAGATTTACTTCTTTATAATTAGAGAATTCTTCTAATACTCTCTTTGATGTTAATCTGTAGTCTGCATGATTATAAACACAGTCTACTCCTAATACTTTCATAAATTTATAGAATCCTTCAGCAGTAGTACGTTTAAAGAATGAATCTTTCTTTCTAGCACTTCTTACTCCATAAACAATCTCATTACCTTCTTGATATTTTTCTAACATTCCATCAATTGCATTAATATCATCTTGAAGATCTGCATCCATAGAAATAACTACATCAGCATACTCTTTAGCAGTCATTAATCCACCTAAAAGTGCATTTTGATGTCCTCTATTTCTTGATAAAGATACTCCAGTGAATAGTTTTTCTTTTTCATGTATTTCTTTTATTATTTCCCAAGTCTTATCTTTTGATCCATCATTAACATACATTACTCTACTATCTTGATTAATCTTTTTATCCTTAATCAATTTTTCTAGCTTTGCTTTTAATTGTTTAGTTGTTTCATGTAATACTTCTTCTTCGTTATAACATGGAACTACTATATATAGTATTGGATTCTTTTTCATAACTTCACCACTTTCATTTTTATTATAGCATAGTTTCTATTTAACCTTTAAATCTCCTGAATCATCTAATAATTGTAGTAATAGTTCTCCAGCACTCCACGAATGTGTTTGAGATATTCTATCATATGTAAGATCTCCCATTTTAACATTTAAATAATTATCATAGTTTGCTTTTGATGCATTCTTTTCCCAAGATAGTGGATAACTATTACTATTAACAATTAAATTTCCTTTTCTTAGTTTATGATATTTAGCAGTAGTTAAATATGGATATTCAATACTTCCTTCGTTATCACCAAAAGCTATATAATCACTCCACCAACACATAGCTGAATAATTATCTTTTGGAATTGTATCTAATTCAAAATAGAAGTCTCTTCCAACTGACTCTATTCCTAATTTATACCAAAGATTTTGATATAGATATTCATCTGAATAATCAGTCTTTCCATATATATAATATCCATTAGGATTTTCTTCTGCTAATCTATTTGCTTCTTCTTCTATTCTATCAATTAAATTTTCATTTCTTTCTTCTTGAGTAGATAGTATATATAATAATTCTCCTAAGTTATCTGGTTCTTTTAAATCACTTTGAAGATCATATATATCTTCTATACTATTAACCCAATCAGTTATTAAATTTGTATTATTTGTATTTTTTAATACCATTGATACTATAGCGGCATCTCTATACCATGGTTTATCATAAACCATTATATTTGGATATATTTTACTATCTTTAATATTAAATAGTATTTCACTATATAGTACTTTCTTAATATTTTGATATTTTTGATTATCAAAATTATATAAATCTATATGATTATTAGTACCCTCTATAATTGTATCTTTATCATTAATACTGTAGTGTACTCCTTCACTATCTTCATATATCTTTATATAGTCATTATCAACTGTTTCTATCAATACCATATATCTATTAGGTACAATTAAATGTTCTTTTTCTTTAAATGTATATAGTTCTTTAGAAGACTCTATATCAATTAGTGCATTATCTTTATACACTAGTTTTTTTCTATTACCCATTCCAAAGTAATAGTAATCATTCCAGTTAATAGCAAATACTTCTTCGACATTGTATTCTTTTTTAAATGATAAGTATTCTGTTTGATAATTAGAATAGTCATTAACTTCATCTTTGAAATGGTTTATAAAGTTTTCTTCTAATAGTTCATATTTAGTAATTGGTTTTGCTTCTGTACTATTATTATTTAATTTAACAATAAATAGTCTATTACTATTTGGTACATTTTCTATATGTATAAAGATTGAACTTATTAATACTATTATTAATAATGATGGTATTCCTAATAGTAGTTTTTTATCTTTATTCTTTTCTTTTAATAATACTTTTAATAAATATAAGAATAATATTATTAAAATAAATATTACTGCTATAAGAAGTACTTCTAAAAGTACAGTATTAAATGCTCCTATATTAGCCATAATATAACTACTATTTAATACTCTTCTTGAATAGTTAAATACTTTTAAATATAAATAGTTATTTGATAATATTTGTATTATTAAAAATACTTTTAAGAATACATTTATATATTTCTTTATTTTGTTACTCTTTTCTAAATTAAGATTAATTCCCATCAATAGAATAATTGTATATAAGAAATGTAGTGAGTATAAGAATGTTGTATCATTTCCATATACTATGTGAAGTAATGTATTAAATAATAAAATTAATAATAGACTTGTATTTATGAATTTATTATTTTTGGAATTTCTTATTAATAATACTATTAATAATATGTAGAATATTGAGATTATTAATATATTAAAAATACTTGTATTAGTAAAATTAATTTTACAATTACGATCATTATATAAGTCTCCATAGACCATTTTTAATTCCAGATTACTTCCTATTAGAGAATTATAATAATCATTTTTTATTACATTTTTAATACCAAACTCTTTAGAATATGTTGATACTTCACTACTTATACTATTATTAAATACTATTGGTGTATTTGGCCATATTACTTTTTGGACCAGGTTTAATCCAAATAAACATAATACTGTAATAAATACTATTTTTATTGATCCTTTTAAACTAATCTTTTTATTTATAAATAGCATAAATAGAATTATTAAGAATACTACGAAATTAGTAATAGTAAATCCTAATGAAAGGACTCCTAATACTACTAATAATAAGTATTTGAAATTGTCTAGTTCTTTATTTTTTAATACATAATAAATTAATATTATTAGAAACAAACTAGCAAAGTTATATGTTTCTATTCCTGATGTATAAATAATATTTGAAAAAGACAATAAATATATAAGTGAGATAATAATATTTGTTTTATTATCTTTTTTTATTAAATTTAATATTTTATAAATAAATAATACTGATAAAGATGATGCAAGTGCAGATAATATTACTATTGATAGCATTTTGTTCATTGTTATTCCAGATAATAGTAATACTATTGGTTGTATTAATATTAAGAATAATGGATGTACATCTATTCTATAATGATTTGCATTTATAATAGTAGAATCTATTATTACTCTTGCAGTATCAGAATCAAATAATAAACTATAATTATTTTTAAAATCTAAATTATAAGATAAAGTTAGCCCTAAAACTAGCAAATAAAAAAATGAGAAAATGAATAATAGTGTCTCTGGTTTATCTAATTTTAACTTACTTATTATTTTTCTCATTTTAATTACCTCTCTATTTATAATTTTTAGGATCAATTTTCTCGATTTTATTCTTTTTTACTAGATAGGCTTCTTCAGCATATTCAAACATTGCTTTATCTGATTTAAATGAATCAGAGTAGAATCTTTTAATATCATCTTTTCTTCTCATTTCAGCTTCATATCTTTTTATCTTTTGATAATCATGACAGTTTTTAGATTCAAACTTACCATTATATTTATTAACTTTAGTTGCGATTATTCTTTCTACTCCTAATTCTTTTTCTAATGGTTTAAGTAAGAATTCAGGAGATGCAGATATGATTACATCAGATTTCTTTTTTTGTTTTAAATACCACTCTTTTATATTCTTTTTATGTGTTTTCCAAAAGTCTTCAATATAGTCATCTATATTATCAATTCTTTTTAGGAAACTAAAGATTCTTTCTTTCATGAAATCTTTATTTTTAATCTTTAAAGCATATAATAATACTCCATATGCTTGGATTGGTGCCATTACAATAATTGATGGCTTTCTTTTTAAACAGTATTTATAAAAATCTACAGATGAGTCTCCATCATAAATTGTTTCATCAAAGTCGTATGCGTTTATCATAATAGATATAAAATACCTCCCATTACTATAATATATATAAATACTGTTACTAAAAGTTTTTTATCTGCTAAAATTACTTCTATTGGATCTCCATGTGAATTTCCTTCTATATTTAGACTATATAGTAGAAGGATAATTATTAATAATGGAATTGTCCAGAATAGATAATCATTTCCTACTCTAGCAATAGTTGCAGGATCTACACACCATAATGTATATGATACAACTGCTAAACCTAACATAACATACATATTCTTATCTAAGAATTCTTTATTATATAGTTCAAGTACTTTTCTTGATTTTTCTCCATTTTTAATTATTTCATTTCTTCTTTTACCGAATCCTAAATAGAATGCTCCAAAGATAATCATTAGGTATAAGTATTTAGACACTTCTATATCAGTGATTACTCCACCATACATTACTCTAAATACAAATCCTGATACTAATATAACTACATCTATTATAGGTATATTCTTTAGTCCTTTACTATACATAATATTTAATACTAAATATATTAATGGAATTAAGAATACAAATACATTATTATTTTCTTTATATGCAAAGAAACTTAGTAATGCTACTAGAACAAATAATATTACAATTACTACTCTTGCCATAGGAATAGATATTGCTCCACTTGCTAATGGTCTATTCTTTTTTACTGGATGTAATTTATCTTTTTCAATATCATTCATATCATTAACTACATATACAATACTTGATGTAAATGAAAATATAAAGAATGCTAATACTGAAGTTAGTAATAGATTAATATTAAAAATATTTGAGCTAAAAAATATTGGTAAGAATACTAGTCCATTTTTTAGCCAGTGTTTAACTCTTATTAATTTTATGTAATTTTTTATTTTTTTAGTCATTTTTTTTCACCTCTAGTCTCCAAGAATACATAAATACTGATTCATCATCAGGAATATCTTCTTTTATTACTACATATTCGACATCATTATCATTTAATGTGTAAAAGTAACCATATAAGTCAAGATAACTAGTTCTTAACTCTAAATTATCAATTTCTTTCATTTCATTAATATCGTTTGTTATTTCTTTAAATGAATCTAATGTCTTATAGTCAACATATAAGAAGCAACCTGAATTTAATATTAATACTAATATAAAACCATATGTTATTATTCTTAGAATTAATTTATCATAATATTTTCTTGAGTATATTAATAATAGTAATGCTCCTACTGGAATTAAATATACTTGTGGAATATATCTTGCCCACCAACTCTCTCCTACTAATATCGAAGATAATATTATACACAATAATGGTAATACAAGATATTTAGTATTTTCTTTTTCCTTTTTCATTAAAAGTACTGACAAAGGAATTAGTATTATTATTGATAAAATGAACAAGAACGCAGACCATGGACCAAAACCAGCAATTCTAACATCAGGAATATATAGTTCCTCTATTTCTGATCTATAAACTCTCAATGGTATCTTTAATGTTGGTTCTTCTTCATATGTTACATTTTCTGTTTTAGAGAATGTAGAAATAATAAATTTTTCTATTTTACTTTTTTTGTTAAAACTTTTTGGTTGCATTGTAGAAATAATATCTACTTTATCTTTTCCAATTAATGGATAAAGTGGATTATGATGATCTATTGTATTTTTTATGTATGAATTTGCTCCTACAATAAATATAGCAGATACAAAAACAATTATAAATGAAAGAGTTAATCTTTTAAAAATATTTAAGAATTCTTTATCCTTTCTATTTACAATTAAATAATAGAAATAATATACTGCTGCTATTACTCCTGAACATAAAAGTCCAGTATATTTTAAGTTAACACAAATTGCACAAATTGATGTTATAGATAGCCAAAGTCTTTTATCAATTTTTTCTTTTGGCTTAATTTGCATCAATAATAATAATTCTATAATAAATACAATTCCCATAATACCATCAACATAATATGTAAAGAATTGAGCTAATACTATTGGATTTAATAATATTATTATTGAAATTATCATTGACCATTTTTTATCTAGTATTTTGCTTAGACAATTATAACTAATAATCATTAGCATTATAGAAAATATTAAGGTAATGCACTTACCAGATTCAATACTTCCTGTCATATTATACATTGTTGCTGCAATAATCCATGTTGCTTTTGGATAATGTTCAACCCATAAATCAACCTTGTATTGTTTTTCAATCTTTATTACTTCATCACTATGTTTCTGGTAACTTCTCATTGATTCATACATTGGGTTCCAGCCACTTTTTATAAAAGCAATTGCTGTTTTATGATATGAATTACCATCTATTGTTAAATCATATGTTTTGTTATATATAAATGGAATTATTAATAATATAAACAAATAAAAAGATATTGTTATTATTTCTTTCTTTATTGATACTTTCTTATTTAATATTAGATAAAAAATAATTGGAATAATAATACTTAATATTTGAATTATTGCTAAATTTTGAATTTTTATAAATTGAAGTACTGAATATAAAAGTAATACAGATAAAAAATATCCGGATAACATTGTGAATAATTTCATTGATTCACTTTTCATAATGTTTTTTTCTTTCATTTTAATCTCCTTACTTATTATATAGTTTTACATAAATCTTAGTTAATAATTTACTTTTTTCTATTGTTCTTCTTAAGAAGCTTCTTGTTTCATAATATTTATTATTTTTATAATCAGGAACTTCTTTTTTCATATATTCAAATGCTTCATTGATAAATTCCATTCCAACTTTTTTATCTGTTTGTACTCTTTGTTGAATAGTATAGTTTGTAATAATACGGACTGTTAATTTATCAATTTTATCTTTTAAATATGATTTATTTTTTGTATATTTTCTAATCTTATCAATAATCTTTAAAATATCAAATACTCTTTTATCCCTTACTGTTGTTTCACTATTACCATGAATCATATAATGAACTAAACAATCATTTACTTTACCTATTTTTTTAGCTTTATCAAGAGCTTCTATTACAAAAGGAGCATCTTCATATTTTAAGTTTTCTACAAACTTAATACTATTATCTTTTAATAACTTTGTACTATATAGTTTTGCCCATGGAGAAAGATATTCTGTAATAATATCTGGATTATCTTTAAGTGATGAGTTTTTAAAATCATTTGTATGTATTTCTTCGATATTACCATTTTCAAATTCTTTAAAGAAATCACATATTACTACATCTAAATCATCATTTCTTGCTTTGTTATATAGTTTTTCACAAATATCTTTTTCTACATAATCATCACTATCTAGAAACATTATATATTTACCTTTAGCTTTTTCTATTCCATAATTTCTTGAATAACCAATCCCATGGTTAGTGTTTTTATAATACTTAATTCTTGAGTCGGTGTATGATTTTATTAATTCTTCTGTATTATCTTTTGATCCATCATTTATTACTATTATTTCTATTTCTTTTTTAGTTTGTTTAATTAATGAATCTAAACATTTCTTTATATATTTTTCTGCATTATAAGCAGGGATAATTATACTTATATCTGCCATATGTACTCCTTTATTTATTATCTTTTTCAGTTTCTTTTACTATATATACTGGTCTTTCTTTTACTTCCAAATATATTTTAGATAAATACATACCAATTATTCCTAAGAAGAATAATTGTATTCCACTTACAAATATTATTATACATGCTAGTGAAGGCCATCCTGATGTTGGATCTCCAAGTACTAATGTTTTTACTATTATTACTATTATTGCGATAAAAGCTACTAAACAGAATAGCATTCCTACATATGCTGATATTAATAATGGTTTTGTTGAGAAAGCAACTATTCCTTCTAATGCATATTTTATTAATTTTCCTAAGTTAAATTTAGATGTTCCAGCTACTCTTTCTGGTGCTTCATAGTCTATCCATTTAGTATCAAATCCTACGAATCCAAACATTCCTTTAGTATATCTATTATATTCTCTCATTGATAAAATAGAATCTACCATTTTTCTTTTCATTAATCTGAAATCTCTTGCTCCTGGAACTTGTTTAGAATCAGATATTTTATCTATTAATTTATACCAACAATTAGTTAATCCTTTTCTAATAAAGTTATATCCTTTATGAGACTTTGTATATAAAGCTACACAATCATAATCTTCCTTTTTAATACTTTTATACATCTCAATAATCATTTCTGGTGGATCTTGCATATCTGCATCCATTATTGCGACATAGTCACCAGTGGTTGCTTCTAATCCAGCAAACATTCCAGCTTCTTTTCCAAAGTTTCTTGAAAAAGATACGAATCTCACTTTACTATCTTTCTTTGATAAATCTCTTAATATACTTAATGTTTTATCTTTAGATCCATCATTAATAAAAATATATTCAAAATCAACCTCTTTTAACTTCTTTGATACCTTTGTAATCTCTTCATAAAATATTGGTAGAGATTCTTCTTCATTATAACAAGGTACTACTATTGAAATTTTTTCTTTTTGAGTCATATTTTCACTCCTAACGTATATTTATTATACCTGTTTTTTACTATAAAAACAAATAATATCCATAGATATGGATATTATTTTATAAATTTAACTGCTAGTTTAGGACTAATCTTATAAATAGTCTTTTTAATCTTTCTAGAAAATGTATCTGTTAATAAATTATCATATACTTTATGTTCTTTTAATTTCTTTTTATATTCTTTATATTCAGGATTATTTAATTCACATATTTTCATTATCATACTATTAGCAATATAACTCTTGAATATTTTTTTATCTACATTTACTTTTTCTATTTCCTTATCAAGATTTAAATAATGATTATAAAAGTCTTTTACTTTTCTTTTAGTCCAATTATAATCTGGAGTATTCATAATACTACCACTTCTTCTATAGTAATTGTATCCTATATATTTAATACTATTAACACGAGAAGCTTTTATTACTACTAATGGAGTTAATCCAAAGTCTTCATGAATTGTTCCTTTTTTGAATTCAAACTTTTCTTTTTCATAGTATTTTCTTCTAATAGCATAGCACCATATACTTTCTATATAATGAAACTTAACTATTCTATTAAATGCTTCTTCTCCAGTTAGTCCAGTAAATTCTTCTTCATTATAATCTGTTCTTTCATCATTATCAGTTACAGTTCTTACTTGGAATCTTACAAGATCTGGATCATTATCTAGAGATTTATTAATTTCTTTTAACAAATCTTTATCCCACCAGTCATCACTATCTAAGAATACTAAGTATTCTCCTTTAGCTTGTTTTGCTCCAATGTTTCTTGCTTCACTTACTTCTACATGTTTACTATTAATAATCTTTACATCATATTTTTTACAAATATCCATACTTTTATCAGTAGATCCATCATTAACAACAATAACTTCATAATCTTTAAATGTTTGACTCTTAATACTATCTAATGTTCTTTTTATAAATTTTTCTACATTATATACAGGTATTACAATACTAAATTTAGGCATATTATCTCCTCTATTCATTAAATAATTCTTCGAATTTCTTTACTCTTTCTTTTTGTATCTTATTAATATCTATCTTTTTATATTTATGATATTCATTAATAATATTATGTACTTCTTTTAACATTTGTTTTTCATCTTTAGAAATTATATGAGCATATTCTTTTATATCTATATAATCATCACTTGTTGGGATTGTAGTAATAATATCTTTATTAAGTGTTATTGCTTCTAGATATGTTACTGGGAATCCTTCATAATCAGAAGTTAAGATTATATAGTCTGCTTTAGCCATATATGGATATGGATTTAATTGTCTACCAAAGAATGTTACTCTATCTTCTACCTTACATTCTTTAGTATAAACTTCATATCTTCCTCTATCTGGTCCATCTCCAACTATCCATAATTCAAAGTCTTTTTCTTCTTTTACTATTCTAATTGCTCTTTTTAGTTTCTTAGATGAATCATCTAATCTACCTACAAATACTAATAGTTTTTTATTCTTTATACGTGTAGCATCTATTTTTTCTTTACTCTTAGTTATTATTTCTTCTGTATCTATAAAGTTATTTAATACTAATACTTTATCTTTTAAATTAGGATAATACTCTAAGAATGCATCTTTTGATTCATTAGATACAAATACTATATGAGTATATTCATTTACTTTTCTTGAATCAAAGAATTCTCTATACTCTTCTTCTGTATCATATACATATTTATAATCACTATGTACGTAGAATGCTGTATTAATAGAAGCAATCTTTGTTAATTTATTACAACTATAACTATATGTTGTGTAGCAGCAACTAAAATCAAATGTATCATATTCAAATATTTTGAATTTTAATTTACGATAGGCATTTATTAATTTTCTTATAATTACATTATCATTATTAGATACTTTTATTTCTCTAACTTTTACATTTTTATTTACTCTTTCTAGTAATTCTCCTTTTTTTTCTTCTAATATTAGAGTTACATCATATTTATTATAATTAATATTATTTAATAAATTAATTTGTGCTTTTTCTATTCCACCAACTTCTAAGTTTTTACCAGTAAATAGTAATCTTTTCTTTTTTGGTTTTGTTAATAAAAGTATTAATATTACTGATACTAAGCTTACTGAAGGTGCTGTTATGATGTGACCTGTGAAGAATGATAATATTACAATTAACAATAAAGATGTATGTAGCATCCAATATTCATAATTCTTCATATTAGTCTTTTCTAATACTTTATAAAGAATATAAAGTGTAATCATAAAGAATACTATGAATCCCATTAGTCCATGACTGAAATAAATATCAAAGTAATCCATTTCAATCATCTTAGTTGCTTTTCCTTTATTAGTATATCCAATTCCAAATACTTTTTGATAAGCAGGTGCTAATTTATATAGAACTGCTTTATCTTTTAAGAATGTTAATCTTGAACTAAATATGAAATGATCTACTAAATGATCATCTGTAAATACTTCAAATATATTATTTAAACCTAAATAATCTAAATGAGTTTCTATATTTTTATAAAAATTAGTTTTTGGTAGTATTAGTGCTATTCCAAATAATAAGACTACTACTGAACAAATAGATATCCAGAAATTTTTATATTTCTTTTCTCTAATTGATTTTAATAATAAATATCCTACACTTACTCCTATTGTAAAGAATAA
>AUXO016612055.1_pt1 | contig 11414 bp, 8 predicted proteins | sample 768731 | NCBI WGS metagenome assembly AUXO01 (sample SAMN02715735, study PRJNA202380) | gut metagenome | biome: sheep rumen | host: Ovis aries | place: New Zealand: Palmerston North | reverse complement strand
ACTGAAGCAAGAGCAAAAGAAGTAAGAAAATTCGTTGATAAAATGATAACTTACGGAAAAAGTGGATCTTTAGTTTCAAGAAGAAAAGCACTAGCATTCTTACATAACGATAAGAAAGTTGTTGATAAAGTATTCAACGAATTAGCTACTCGTTATGCTGAACGTAATGGTGGATATACTAGAATTATTAAATTAAACGAAAGAAAAGGCGATGACGCTTTACAAGTAAGACTTGAATTAGTTGACTAATCAAGTCTTCTTTTTTTTTTACAATTTTTTTCTTATTAACTATGGCATTTTCTTGATTTATGTTATACTAAAATAGTAAAAGAATAAATAGAGGTGATAAGTATGAATCAAGGTAATCATTTAGATCAACAACCTGAAGTAACTCAACAAGCAGCACCAGCTGCAGCACCTGAAGTTCAATCAGCTCAACCAGCACAAAGCGCTGTAGGAGCAAAAGATAATAAAAAAGCTGATAAAGGATTAATTTCTCCAAATCAACAAGAAGTTAAAATTAATCCAAAATTACTTGAAGATAGAAATAAATTAATCGAGGAAATTAATAATAATACAACTCCTCGTGCAGATCATCAAGTAGCTTTTAGATATACTGCTTTAAACCCTGATAATAAAGTTGTAACTAATACTTTCCCTGCTTATTCTAAAATGGAAGTATTTACTTTCCTAGAAGGAGAAGGTTACAAGGTATTCAAGATTGAAACTTCTGCCACTATTGAAAAGCTATTTGGACAAAAATCAATAATGGCAAGAAAAATGAAAACTAAAGATTTAGTTTTCTGGTTAGAACAATTATCTACATACCTTAAAGCTGGTATTCCACTTACTGATGCTATGCGTATCTTAAGTAAGCAAATGGGTAGAACAGATAATCTTAAGAGAATCTTCGATACAATCGTATATGATTTGACTCTTGGTGAAAACTTCTCAACATGTTTGGAGAATCAAAATAATGTATTCCCAGCATTATTAATTAACATGATTAAAACAGCAGAAGCAACAGGTGACCTTGAAGGTACACTTGATGACATGGCAGCTTATTATTCAAATGTAGAGAAAACTCAAAAGGAAATGAAGAGTGCTCTTACATATCCTATATTAATTTTAATATTTGCGTTTGGTGTAGTAGCATTTATCCTAATGTACTTAGTACCTCAATTTGAAAATATTTATCAAACCGCTGGTGCAGAAGTTAATGCATTAACTGCGTTTATTATTGCAGCATCTGGTTTCTTAAAGAAGTATATTATTTCAATTATTATTGGAATAATATTAGTAATAGTTGTAATAGTTGTTTTATATAAGAAAGTTAAGGCAATTAGGTATTACATGCAAACGTTTGCCATGAAATTGCCTGTATTTGGTAATATGATTATTTATAAGGAAATAACAATATTCACTAGAACATTTGCTAACTTACTTAAAAATAACGTATTTATTACTGAATCAATGGATATCTTAGTAAAGATTACAAATAATGAAATATATAAAGAAATAATGATTAATACAGTTAACTACATTGGACGTGGTGATAAAATTTCTGAAGCGTTCAAAAATAACTGGGCTATTCCTGAAGTTGCCTATTATATGATGGTAACTGGAGAGTCAACAGGACAACTTGCAGAGATGATGGAAAAAGTTGCTAATTATTATGATTCACAACATAAAACAATGGTTGAAACTATGAAGAGTTTAATTGAACCAGTTTTAATTCTTTTCTTAGCAGTTGTAGTTGGTGGTATAGTTGTAGCTATCATAATGCCAATGTTTGGTTTATATAGTCAATTAATGTAAGAAAGGAAAAAAATTATGATTCAATGGATGATAATGATATATTTGTTTGTTTTAGGACTATTTTTTGGATCATTCTTTAATTGCATGGCCGATAGACTAAGCAACAATGAATCGATTTTTTATCCAGGATCTCATTGTGATAATTGCAAACATAGATTAACCTGGTATGAATTAATACCAGTTTTTTCTTACTTATTTCAAGGTGGAAAATGTTCCAAATGTAAGATTAAACTTTCATTTTGGTATCCATTTACTGAAATATTAACTGGAGTATTATTTGCTTTTAGTTTCTATTTATATGGTTTTTCATATCAAACTATATTATCTATTATTGTATGTTCAGTATTTATGGTTACTATTATAAGTGATGCTAAATATATGATTATATTAGATGAAATATTAGTTGCTGGTGTTATATGTGCATCAGTAGTATATTTCTTAGATTCTGGTATGGTAGAAGTAGCTTATAGATTTTTATATGGATTAGTTTTATTTTCAATAATGCTTTTAATTAAAGTATTTGGTGATACTGCATTTAAACAAGAATCATTAGGCTGGGGAGATATTAAACTTTCTTTCTTTGTTGGTTTAGTATTAGGTATTAAAATGGGAATAATGTATATTTTCCTAGGTGCTTTTTTAGCTTTACCTTATGCTATATTTCAAACTATTAAGAAGAAGAGCAATATACTTCCTTTTGGACCATTTTTAGTATTAGCATTTATACTTCTTTTTTGGAATTATGAATTTGTAAGTTCAACAATTTCCATGTTGTATGGAGGCATAATATGAGAAAGTATTTATTAATAATTATTACATCTTTTTTCTTATTTACTTCTAGTGTATTTGCTAATCAATTAAATTCATTAGAAAGAGAAGTAACTATTCATGAAGATGGATCTGCTACAATTGTAGATACTATTGGAATGATGGCTCAAAAAGACTCTAATTTTGAAATAGATTTTTTAAATGTTAAGGATGCAAAAATTAGTAATATTTCTTTAACTGATAGAAATAATACTACTTTTGTACAAACTGATAAGTTAGTTAAAGGAAAATATTTCTTTTATACACTTGCTGATGAAGGATATAAGAAATTTATTAGAATTTCTGCTCTTTCAGAAGATAATTTTTACTGTTTAAAATATGATATTTCAAATATATCTGTTAAATATAGTGATGGCTTATATGGTATTGATTGGTTTGCTGCTACTAGAATAGCAGGAGAAAGTATTAGTACTTTAAATGTAACTATTGCATTTGAAGATTCTAAGTTATTTGAACAAATTGATCAAGTTAATACGATTGGTATAAAAGATGCAAGTTCTTCATTAGTTGAAAACAAGATATCTATATCTGTTAAAAATGTAGATTCAGGAGATAACTTAAGAATACTTGTTACTTTTAATAAAGGTGTAACTTTTAAGAATGCTGTTGAAAGAAAAAAGACATATGCTGAATTTTATGATGACGCAGCAAATGGAAGAGATTTTGAAGTTTTATTTAATTCATATTCTTCAAAAGGTTTCTTGATTGGTTTTTCAATTATTGTTGAAATAGGTGTTATTGTATTAATTCTTTCATGGATTATTATTAGATATGGTACTCATGATGAGTATTATGGAATGGAAGTGGCTGGTAAAAAACCTCTTCCTAAAATTAAAGAAGCACCTTTTTATGATTCAGTTCCATGCCAAGGAGATTTATACAAATTATTCTTTGTTGGTGGCTATTTCAAAATATTAAAGAATAAATCAGATTTTATTGGTGCAATTCTTTTTAAAATGTATTTGAATGATAATATCGAAATTGTTAATGGTAAAGCTGGTAAAGACATGCGTTTACGTAATGATTTAAAAATTGATAGATCATTAGATCAAGATTTATATAATATAATGATGGAAGCATCTGATATGAGAGTAGTAAGTGCTTCTAAAACAAATAAGTTTGCTAAGACTCATTTCTTAAGATTAATGACTTGGTATAACATGGGTTATAGTGAAACGATTACAGATGAAATTAATCGTGGACATGCAACTCGTGGGGGTAAAATTGGTAAGACAACTAAAATTGTTTTTAATGATGTTTTCTATGACTATGGAGTAAAGATTTTAGGTATGAAAAAATATCTTCTTAACTTCAATCAAGTTCCTAGACAAACAGCTTTAAGTGAAGATACTTATAAGTTATTGTTAATTTCTGCTGAAATGTTAGGAATCGGAAAACAAGTTGCTGAAGAAATATTAAGAAAAAATCCTAATAATATATATGCTAAAAAATTATTAGAATTCCAAGATATTAAACCAATTTTCCATGAGATATATGGTTTAGCATTATCTGCTTATAGACAAACAGTTAAGAACAATGAAATATATAATTATGACAGTATGAAAGATGCGTCTCTTCAATCTACTAATGTCATAGTTTTTAAAGGTTAATAATATGGTTATTAAGAGTATTCAAAAGACAACTTTATTAGATTTTCCTGGTAAAGTTGCCTGTACAATATTCCTTGCCGGTTGTAATATGAAATGTTCGTTTTGTCATAATGCTAGCTTAGTTTTTAATTATGATAAAGCGAACTTTTTAACTTATGAAGAGACAATGGATTTTTTAGAATCTAGAAAAGGTAAGTTAGATGGAGTATGTATAACTGGGGGAGAACCTACAATTAATAAAGATCTTGTAGATTTTATTAAAGATATTAAGAGTAAAGGTTTCTTGATTAAATTAGATACTAATGGAACTAATCCTGATATGTTAGAAGAATTAATTGATAAAAAGTTAATTGATTATGTAGCTATGGATATTAAAAATTCTTTTGATAAATACAAAGATATAACTAATATAGATAATAATATCGAAGATATCAAAAGAAGCATAGAAATATTAAAAAATAGTAGCATTCAACATGAATTTAGAACTACAGTTATTTCAATTCATGATAAAGAAGATTTAGTTGAAATCGCTAAGTTTATAAGTCCTTCTAAATATTTCTTACAAGAGTTTAGAAGTAATGAAGATGTAATTAATATGGCTACAAAAGGCGTATCTAAAGAAGATTTAAAAGAGTATATGATTGAGTGTAATAAATACACTAAAACTTTTTTAAGAAAAAAATAAATTTTTTTTGAAAATGAGTTGACTTTGAAACTCATGGGATGTATATTATAGATACTTAGTAAAGCAATATACTAGGCAAGGCAATTAGTTAAATACTAATTAATTTATCCAAACAAGTTAATTAGAAAATTTAATAAATTGTTTATTAATATATAGTATACCTGCATTTTTAACGGGTAGTTACAAATGCATTTTATTAAATACTATATGCAAGTCTAGTTAGCCAGCTCATATTATATCTATAATATTCGAGCGGCTTTAGTGTTGCGTTTGATGCCCTTTGGGTCTTATCTAGCTACTAAGTATGTGATCACGTGAGAAAGAAACTCGTTTAATGGATAAGGAATTGATATTTGGGAACTGACATTCTGTAAATATTGATTCATCTTAAAAACTCGAAACATATAGTTGTCAGCTATATGTTTTTTCGTGCCCTAAAATATGGTATTTTTTATTGAAGAATTTGCTTCATTTTGTTATACTTGTTATAAGAATAGATAGGGTATGAGGTAAATATGAAAAAATACATTGGATTGATTATTTTCTTATTTTTTTGTGTTTCAGACATAGTGTTTGCAGCAGAGTGTACTTATGAAACAAAAGCATCCCTTTCTAAAGAGGCTTTGAGTGTTTCTTCTTCATATAGTATTGAAACACTTGGTGATGGTACTCAGTATTTTAAAATATCTGTTTATAATATTACTTCTAATTTATATATTGTATATGATGATGAATATGGAAATTCTCATTATATAACTAGTAGTAATTCAACTAATGGTGTTTATTCTTTTGATGACTTTAATACTTCATCGATTTTTAAATATACTTTTGAAGTTAGATCAAATAGTGATACTACTGGTTGTAGTTATAAGATTATAAGTGTTTATTTAATCAGACCTAAGAAAAACCCATATTCAAGTTTAGAAGCTTGCCAATATGTAAAAATGAAGGATTATCATTATTGCCAAGAATGGTTGACTACTGATTTTCTTGTTGACGAGAAAACAATTTTAAAGAATATAAATGAAAAATTATCTGCTACGTCAACTACTTCAGTTGTTTCTTCTGATGACAATGAAAAAGAATATTTAACATTTAAAGAGTTATATATAATGATTAGAATATATTTAATAATTGGCTTTGCAGTAGGAATTGTTATTGATGCCGTTTGTTTATATATGTCATTTAAGAAAGTAAGGGAGAGTACATTATGATGTTTAAGAATAAAGAATTTAATAAAGCATATGTTCCTGTTATTATATCTTCAATTATATTAATTCTATTAATTGTTGGATTAATTGCAGTAGTATTAATAAATCCAAATTCCGATACTAATAATTCAAATAATATTGTTGTAGATAAAGGAGAATATAAAGTTAATTCTGATGATGTAGTTGTTGATACTTCTACAACATCATGCTCAAGTTCTGTTGCAAATAAAATTGCTAAAGATGCATCTAATGTTAGTGTTTCATTTGATGTAACTACTTATAGTGATGGTGAAAAAGCTATTACTGGTGGTGGAGAAGAAGAAATTGATGATGAAATTGTATATGATGCTTATAATATACAATTTACTAATATAACAAAAAATATTTATATTAAAGTTACAAATAATTTAAATGATGAAACTAAAGTTTTAAAATATGATGATGTTAAAGATGGAATCGCTTCATACATTTCTATTTATGTTACTAAGAAAGTTAAATATACTGTTACAGTGTATTCAAATGATGATTCTTGTATTGGTGAAGTATTTAGAAAGTTTACTTTTACAACTCCTATATTTAATATTTATTCTAAAAACTGTAGTGATAAAAAGAGTGATTTATGTAAGGTCGTTGTAGATGAAGAAATATCAGCTCAACAAATTGTAAATAGTAATAGTGAAGAAGCTAATAAGAAAGATGATAAAGAAGACAATAAGGGCTTTAATATAGTTCTAGTTGTTGTTATTGCTATTATTGTTATTTCAGTTATTGGTGGAGTAGTTTATTACTTAATTGTTAAAAAGAAGGTGAGAAAATGAATAAATTAATTAAAACAATATTAATTTTAATAATTTTACTTTTACCTTCATATGTTAATGCTGAAACATTTGCTGGAACTGTTTCAAGTAGTACAGCAATTGTAAGTCATCTTTTCTATACAGGTACTGGTGATACTGGTCCTACTAAGATGTATAGAGGTAAAAATAATAAGAACATGTATATATATCACTATAATGCTGAATTATATAATATTAGTTCAGGTTCTAAAGTATATAAAGCATTATGTATAGATCCTGGTGCTTCAGCAGGACTTACTAAAGAAGTTACTTGTCAACCTTTAGATAGTCCAGCTATTAGTCATGCAATTGAAGATACAGGAGTTGCTTATTTAGGAACTGCAGATGAAAATCATATGGCTTTAGAGTTAGCTGTTAGAGGTTTATCTATTAAAGCTGGAATTACATCTGGTTCTGAAGGCAAAGCAGATTATGCAGGTATGGCAATTAAGAATTATTTCAATGGAGTTCGTGGAACTGGAGTAACACTTTTATATAATGCTAGTGTTGCTACTGGTAAAGGTGAAACTCAAATAAATAGTATTTCTTATTCCGATACTGGTGCATTACTAACAAATGCTGATAGTATTTATAATAAAGCTCTTTCATATGGAATTGGTGGAGCAACTTCTGAAAGTGGAGGAACTGGTACTTTTATTCATAAATTAAAATCTCATGATTCCTCAGCTAAGACTTATACATATACTATTTCTTCAACTGCTAGTTTAGTTAAAGATAATTTCAAATATGAATGTGAAAATTGTAATGTTGAAAGTTTTACTTGGAATAATAAATTTGGAAAAGTTGTTATTAAAGCAACAACTGAAGATTGTAAGTTTAAGTTCACATTAAAATATAAGAGTGGTACTGATGATGATACATCAGGAAATAAATTATATTTATGTACTCCAACAACATCTACTGGTACATCAAGAAATACTCAAAGATTTATAGCTTATGATGATGGTGGAACAAGCGATGATGATGATTATAAAGTTGTAGATACAATTAATCATACTGAAGAATGTGATGACGATGATGATTGTGAATGTGATGAAGAAAAATTTAAAGATGATGATGAAATAAATATGTGTTGTGATGAAAGTACATTATCATATGTAATTCAACCTAAGATTTCTGATTTATTCTGTACATATAAAAAAGCTGGTGTAGTTGTTAATGGTTATACAGCTAATTGTGTTGCCGAAAGTAGATATAAAGTTACTGATAATTATTTATCAAGTGATTACTGTGAATTATATTGTACTGAAAGAATGTTTGTTACTATTCCTAAATCATCAACAGGTAGAAATGGTAAGTATTTCTATATAACTCCTGTAAATGATGAATCTAAGGGACCTTACTTCGAAGGTACTAAGACATGTAGATTAGTAACTAAGTATAATAAGTGGGTTGATGATTATGAAGATGCAACTATAAATGCAGTTAATGCTTTTAATAAATATCAAGAAAAGACTGCTGAAAAGAATATGTATGAAAATTCTTATGATAGTCATTTAGCAAGTGCTTCATATAAAACTGATAAGACTGCTAAGAGACAAGTTACATTTAAAAATGATTCTGTTAAATATACTTGTAAAGGTACAGAAGAAACTACTTCAATTTCTAAGACAGTAGATAAAGATTGTACTTTAAAATATAAATACTATTTTACAGCTTCTGATTATAATACTGTAACTTATAAAAAGGCTATGATTAGTTGGAAAGATGGTACATCTAAAGATGGTAAATCTCCAATTAATACTTATTATGGTTTTGCAGTTAAGAAAGATACTGATGGTCAAATTCTTGCATCATCTGGATTAACTGGTTATTATGATGTTTCATGGAATAGTGAAACATGTGGATTTACTTCAACTTCAAGCGAATCATGTGAAGAAACAGTATCATGTGATGGAAGTGATATGAAGGTTACTGGAACATGTTATTATAGTTCTGTTTCTGGTGATTTACCTGTAGATATTAAAAACGATTTTGAAGCTAAACGTACTCAAAGTACTGATTCTGAATCATCAGCATTTAATAATAATGTAACTAAGATTGCTAAGTTAGAAAAATATTTAAATGAATGTTTAAATTATTTCGATGAGGGTGCAGATGGATTAGGAACTAAGAAAGATTCTCATGATGAATCTGGTAATAGTCCTTATAAATTATATAATTTTGATCCAACTGTAACATTCTATTATTTCCAAGCTTATGTTAAGAGTTCAAATCAAAAAGTAGAAGCTCTTGAAAATCCAATAGATTATAAAGTTACTTGTGATTATACATTAACTTCAGTTGGTGAAACTGCTTCTGGAGAAGCTACTGAATTAGGACTTGAAGGATGGCATTTCAATGATTTAAATACAAATCCTAAGATAGCAGATGTTAATAACTTTGTTTTAGATACTGTAAGTTGTTTAAATAACTCTGGTAGAAGTGGATGTGTTAACAATGATGTTATAGGTGCTGGATATATTGATTCAGAAACTAAACATTATTCACAAAGATATACTACTGATGCATATTTCAAAGCAATTTGTAAATCAAATGATGTTAATACTGGTTCATATGTAATATATCCATATGGTAGTTTTACAACTAGCGCTACTAGTTCAGCTACATATTATACTGAGCATGATACTTCATATTATATTGAGTATTCAACGTTAAATGCTGCATATGAAACATATTGGAAATTTACTGGTTTAGGTTCAACTAAAGCTGGTAAAGGTGTATTTGATGATAAATTTACTGATAATGGTTTAGATACTTGTGGTAGTCATAAGAATGAATCTGGAGAACCTAGATTATATTGTACTTTAACAATTAGTAATTCAATAACTAAGTTACAAGGATGTAATGAAGATGGTATAATAAGTCTTGCATCTAGTGCTCCATATTATTGGGCATCTTCGAATGGATGTTGTAAGAAACCTGGTTGTGGATATGATGGTGAAGATGAATTAACATATTCATTTAAGATTGTTGATTCAGAAAAATTATTCCCAGATAATGGTGATTCTGATGATGGACACTATGCATATAACTGGTATGATACTACTTATGGAACTGCTGCTATGTCAGATATTCAAGATACAGGAAGTGCTGGTAATACATTTGCAGAGAGTCATAAGACATATGAATTTATTTTAACTACTTCTGATATGGAAATAATTAAGCAATATAATTCAGATCGTGAAAAAGATCATGGTGGTTATGCTGATTTCAATTTATCATGTAAATGTTCTGAAGCTGGACATGAATCAGATACAAAATGTAATGGATATTTCTATGATTGTAGAAGTAACTTCATTAATGATTTCTATAATGGATCAATTAATTCTAAGGATTTATCAACAAGTGTTGGTGGTTCTGCATTAAGTACTGCAAGAAGTAGCAGTTATAGACATATAGTTAGTTAGAAGGAAAGGTGAGTAGAAGATGAAAGAGAGTGTTTGGGGTTATTGGATTATGGTTTTAGGTCTATCAATCCTTTCAGTAATGGTATTGTTACAAAGTTATACAACTACAAGTGAACAAGATTATTACTTAATTAAAAATGTAATGGAAGCTTCTATGTATGATGCTGTAGACTATGGTTATTATTCAGATACTTCTGTACTTAAAATTAATTCAGAAAAATTTGTAGAAAACTTTGTCAGAAGATTTTCTGAACAAGTTAACATTAATAAATCTTATAAAGTAACATTCTATGATATTTATGAATCACCTCCATATGCAGCTGTTTCAGTAACTGCTGCTGGTGAGAATGGTGGTTTACTATTTACTAATGCTTCTGAAGGAGATAATGTTACAAATAGATTAGCAGGTATTTTATATACAACTACTGCTTATCAACATCCTGGATCATAATAAAAGAAGGTTTAATAAACCTTCTTTTTTGTTATCTAAATTGTTCATTAATTACTTTTGTATAAGTATTATTAATAAAGTCTTTTGTAAGTCCTTTAGAGTATCTATAATGAGTTTTTTCTAGTTCATCAGTATATTTATCTAAAGGGACTAATTTGAAGTTATTTTCCCTTGTATCATAGTAATTAACTACTATATTAGTTTTAACATAATCATATTTAATATTATTTTTATTTTTTGTTATTTTTAGATTAACTAGTAATCCAAATTGATATGCATTATCAAATGTTTCATTACCAGGTGCAGTTCTATCTAAATCATTATCTGCTGATACAAAGTTTCCTAGAGAATAGATTACTAATGTTTTATTTTCTTTTTCAATCCATTCCATTGGTTGTATACAGTGTGAATGAGAACCCATGATTATATCTACACCTAATTCATTTAAGTAAGCTGCCATTTCTTTTTGCTCACTATTAGGTTCATATGTAAATTCATTACCCCAATGCATTATTACTATTACTATATCTGATTTCTTTTTAAT
>AUXO017324127.1_pt1 | contig 11415 bp, 7 predicted proteins | sample 768731 | NCBI WGS metagenome assembly AUXO01 (sample SAMN02715735, study PRJNA202380) | gut metagenome | biome: sheep rumen | host: Ovis aries | place: New Zealand: Palmerston North | reverse complement strand
GCTTGTGTTATAGTGCTTTTAAAGTCATTATGTGTCATGTTCCTCCTTTGCTGATGTGTTGACTTTATCAGTATAAAGGAATCAAAACATAATGGCTTTTTTATGTGATCTGAAATTGGTCTTTTTGAATGGTCCCGTAGTGGTCAAAGTCACCGGGCGCTAACAACGCCCAGAACAACAATCAATAAAATGACCAATTACTACCGAGAAGATAAGCAATGACTTGATGTTATCGTAGTATGCAGAGCGTATTTGAGTACCATTCGCCATAAATTCCCTCTTTTTTATTTAGTGTAGATGATCCTTATTATTGCGTTTGAGTAACCATGCAAATAAGAAGGATTTAATGAAATCCGCCCGTTTTTCTCACGCCTTGGGTCACTCTTGTTTAACTAATAAACCAATTACTCATATCATATTTCAATTCTGTTATGAATACGTTTTTGTTAGACACGTCTGATAATGTAATAATTATAATCAGAGAATGCTACTTAGTAGGCGCTCAGCAGCATGCCCATCACAAAAGGTCATATAGTTGTTTTTGAATTGTCGAATCTTGCTAAAATCATAGTCAGAAGCATTCTTAATAGCTTCTGCAAATTCATCAGCATTATGAATAACAGGGAACGGAATATTGTCACAGAGAATTGAATTGAAATTCACGTCCTTAAGGCGCTTCTCAATATCAAACCCAGTAAAGAATGTAGGCTTATTAAGTAACACCGACTCAAAAAGAGTATCCCTGTAATCGCCGATAATAATATCGGCAGACAATGCCATTTCCCTCATACTAAGTTCTGAATTAAATAGCCTGGCGAATCCTTCAACCTCAAAACGATTATTATAATTATTTAGAGATTTCATCTTGTTCTTCACATCGAGAAGAACATAATACTCATCACCTATCAAGGCTCTTAATCGATCAAGATCAAGCATCTCGGCCCAGTATTTGGAATTCTCTCTCCGATACAAATCGGGCAAATAGTATATTACCTTTTTCCCTTCGACCTCAGGATACTTCTCGCGCAACTTTCGAACCGCGTTCTCTCTGTATTCCGCATCAAAATAGACATCAGTAATAACAGATCCATCGTATGACTTTAAGGCAGCCGAATTGGCGTTAAAAGCAGACAACACACTCTGTTCATGGTGATCTGATGCCTTGTCATACCCGGTAATGTGCATCTTCCATTCATAATCCTTAAGAAGATAATCACTTTTTAAGCGATAAGAAACAGCTTGCCCCTTTTTGTAAATGTGGAAAGCTGCCGTATCCAAATAGATAAACTCCGTTCCTTCTCTAAAAGTTATCTCTGACAGTAATGGAGTCGTTCCATTTATAAAGACATAGGCAGATGTCGCCAAACTCTGCGCAAAAGCACACTCCTTTTCCTCATTATCAACCTCTTTACAGGATAACTTATTTACTTCAAACTTTGTGTTACCTTCAAGTTGCTTGAATAGCGAATAATAAACATCACCAAAGCTTTTGGTTACAGACAAGAAAGTAATCTTAGAGGCAATCTCATTCTCTTGGCAAGACTTATTATAATAGTCTTTGATTCTCTCAGCCTGTTCTTTATTACGACTATATTGCACTCTGCTAATTCTGTTATACTCCATCTGAGTTTCAGAAAGAAGAAAACCACCAGCAACATTGTCTCCAGGCTCTATCTGATACATCTCATCATATTTTGCTCTTATTTCTGGAGTACTTCTAGCATACGACATAGTAATTGACATCGTATCCTTATCACGAGGTAGTTTATTTCTGAAATTCTCCAAATCATCTTCTGTATAAGGTTTGGCAAATTCCTTCTTCTGACCATATAATCCGACCGCATCAACCAAACTACCAAAGTTCTCATAAATAAACGATGTAGTCTTATTCTCATTATAGTATTCAAGCAGGAAATCAAACTGTTTCTTATCATACCAGATCGGATCCTGAATATTAAGCTTAGCATATCGCTCAGCATAGATTGGCAGCAACTTTTCCATGGCGCCGAATAACTCAATGTCATAATCTGTTTTGTTGATTAACGGAACTAATCTTCCATCTTCTTCGACGTATGACTCAATGCTCTTATAAGGCATATTCGCAAAGATTGTCTCGATATAATACATCGGCACCGTACTCTTAGTCATATTAAATCTAACGCAATCATCTTCAGTAGGTGTAACCGATCTTGCATAGTAGTAATTAAGTGGCGTGTGTTCTCCCAATGCGTAATTCCATAATTTGCTATGACACCTCTGATTATAACCATGTCCCCAGAACTCAACATAAGCATGTTTCTCAGAAGGATCAACTTCCTGCAGTAAATATCTACACACGGTCTTACGACCTTCAGCTGCTTTATTAAGAATATATGAATGGTATTCTTCGTTATTCTTCATTATGGCAGCTATTTTTCTTGCAGGCTGCCCCTCAGTCCAGTCTTCAAAATCAATTCCATCAAGATCAATCTGAGGAAACATTTTAATAAATGCCTCTTCTTCGTCAAACCCGGCTGCATGAAGGAACTTCTCTTTAGACCTGATATCGTTAAAGTTTCCACCATAATTAGCCCAATATTCACTGTCAATCTCATCAATATATGACGGTACTCTGAATACTCTTCGAGACGCGTAGATGTACTTTGTTTTGATATCCCAGTTATTAACCCTGATTAAAGCATCAGCTATTCTCTTAAGCGGATGACCGTCACGCGAGACAAAATAGAGCGTCTTAAAACCACGCTTTATGGAATCTCTAATAGCCCAGTCTACGTATGAAACAAAAAGCGGCGCAACGTAGTCAATTACAAATGTTGATCTTGCAAATTCAAATTCAGATCTCATTCTCACCTGCATTGCAGCAACCTTAAAGGCGTCATAAGAGCTTAGCTTCTCTATCATCGCCTCTTCAATCTCATTAGGTTCCGGATTAATAACGCGTCTTGTATATATATCCAACTTGCGTGGTTGATTTTGATCAGAGTTAAGGTTATCCCCTGTATGTATCCACTTGCTGAAATTATAATACGGTTTGAAACTTCGATAAACCTCAAAGAAAAGAAGTCTATTACTCTTTAATACACCATATTCATTAGAAAGAAAAAAGGGCAACTCTGTAAGCATAGGATCTGCTTTACGAAGCATCTCAGTTATTACATCTTTAGGAAGATACATGTCGGAAATAAGAATGACTTTTTCTCCGGAAGAGACAAGCTCCTTAACCTTACGAATCCTATCCGGGAGAGGGATCGTAGCTGCTAACTCTGCCTCAATCTCAAACTGCTTCAACAGAACAGCCTGCTCATCTGTTACACCATATACAGCCTGAATCTGAAGTATTATTTGATCTAACGTTATTTCTGTTTTTATTGAATCGCGAGACTCTCGGGTCTTATTCATCAATTCCCTTGCTGCAGATTCAGCAAAAGTACGTATCTCAGGATATCTGTCAATTATATTCTGGTTAAATAAACCTGAGCTTTGCATTCTGGCTTTTACAGCGTAGAAAATACTTTGAGGAAGCAGACCCTCTCTTGAAATCAATGTATCAAAAATATCGAAACTGTACAAAACAGGTAATCGGTCATGGCCTACTTCAAAATTAAGAGTAAAATTAATTGTTCTCTCGAAATCGTCATCATCTGAATATTCCCATTGAGTCTTCAAAATGTTATCCAACGCTTCTTTATCATACCCATTCTCAAATGCAGGAAGCTCGGCAATCAAATCATCAAATGTATGACATATGGTTCCGTGTGTGTACTTATAGTATTCTTCTTCACTATTAACATTACCAACGACCGTCATCTTATCAGCATCAAAAATGTATCTGATGTAGTGCTTAACTCCTGCCAAGAGGAAATCATTAAAAATACTGGAGTAGTCATATATCAAAAGATCTACTTTATCCATTATTTCATATATATCCTCATTGTTGTCCCAAAACAAAAAGTACGGTTTATCCTGATACAGGTTCATGGCGCTTAGATATCCCGTCATTTTAGACGCAAGCGGATGCATCTTAAAAACAAGCAATATATTATTCTCTTCACAGCACTTATATAATCTCTCAAGATTAGGGAAAGCATTGGTAAAGGTATCTGATTGATCCGCTCTGAAAGTGGGGGCAAACACAGCTATTCGTGTGTCGCTGCCCACCCCTTGTCGTGAGAGAATATCATGATCGAATGTACTTATTTTCCTGTATTTCTTTTGATAAGTAGAGCGAGCATACCCTGAATGAAGCATGTTACGTTCAGGGACACCCATATATGATAGGAAATACTTCTCTTGCAAGGGATTAACACAACTAACGATCATATGGTTATGATAAAACTCTGAGCACTTTATATACTTCTTCGCTAAATTGAAACGAATGTAATCATCATCATCAATTCTTGCACGCTCACATGTCTTAAACCCGTGTCCGTGCCACAGATTAAGATACTTAACCTCATCATCAAAAGGGATCAAAGCTCGTACCTGCTCGTTGACACATACTCCTGTCATTGATATCAAAAACATTGCAGCAGAACTGTTAAGCAAATACGCTCGGAATCCTGTTTGTCTGACAAGATCAACAACTTCCTGAGTTCTACAAATCCAGTATGCCTTTATATCACTCCTGTAGTAGTTGATATAAGCAAATAAGTACTTCGGATTCCCTCTGAAGTCTTGACCGTCATTTCCACTATTAAAAGCCCAAATATGATCTTTATCAATCCCCGCTATCCACTCCTTAACTTCGTTAAGCTCTTCAAAATCAGCATCCTTCAAAGCGATTGCCTCTTCTCTGATTTGTGCCTCTTCGGACTTCTTCAGATCTGCTTCTTCTTTCTCACGTTTCTTCTGTTCTCTAACATCATTTAAGAGCTTTCTCTCCGAAGGAGAAATGTAATCAATGTTATAAGGATTAAGCACCTTCAATATTGCTTTTTTGATTCTTTTCTTAATAGACATGGGCTCTTTTACCTGTGTTTATAATTATCTTGTTCTGAGAAGCGCTTCAAATAGTTCAATGTCTTCTTGAGTTGTAAGTCTTATATTTACATCAGAACCAAGTGCAAAATACATCGTATATCCCATGTTAATAGCGAGGACATTGGTTGCACCAAGCTTAGTAAGTTGCTCCTCAGTAGCACTATTATAAATAGAACGAAGCGTTTTAAGCTGGTAGGCATCCGGTGTTTGGATCCTTCTGTACTGCTTATGATCAGCGAACCTATCCGATGAATTGCCATCTTCATTTATTATTGCGATCTCATCATTGCAAGGAATTGCTGCAACTGCCATGCCGTGCTTGGATGATTCAGCCAGAACCGATGAGATGATTTCTTCACTTACAAGCGGACGATTAGCATCATGAATAAGAACAACATCATTCTCATCATAATCGTCTCCCAAGGAATCAACTCCATTCTTGATAGACTTAAGCGATGTCTCTCCACCTTCAACTACTTTTACCAACTTGGTAATTCCGTACTTTTTGGCATAAGATCTGAGATTATCATGCCATCCGTTAACACAAACTACAACGATCTGATCAATGTTAGGATGTCTCTGGAATGCTTCCAAAGTATAAATAATAACCGGCTTGTCATTAACATTGACGAACTGTTTAGGGATACTTGCCCCCATCCTGGTTCCGACTCCGCCTGCTTTGATAATTGCGATGTTCATAAATCTAGTCCTCCCATTTAATTAACTCAGTAGATTTCCGACGGATCAGGTTTCTTTCCGTCCAACAAATCACGCATAAACTTTACAATTCGCTCTGATGAGTGCCCATCATCAATACAGCCCTTATCGATAAGGAATTGCTCAACTTTTGCCAAGTACTCTTCCTCATCAAATGAATCAATAGCGTCTATCAATTGCTTATTATTCTCACAAATGTCAAAAGGAGTCTCCTGAATCGGATAGTAAAACCCTCTATCCTGATCATACCTCTTCAGGTCAGTTGCAAATATAAATCCGGGTTTACGCATGAGAACAAAATCATAAATCCAACTAGAGTAATCAGTGATTGCGATATCTGTAACTGCAATCAACTCTTGCATGTCGATATGAGAGGTTGCATTAATGACCGGATAATCTCTGTTAGTAAAGCTGTCCATAAAGCCCGTTCCCATCTTACTAGCAATCGAAGGATGGTAACGAAGAACAACAGCCCACTCGCCACCAAACTTTGCCTTTATTGATCCTACCGCCTTGTCGAAGTCCAACTCAAACATACTGATCTGATAATCGTTACGGAATGTAGGACCGTACATAATAATCTTTGTGTTCGGATCAATTCCCCATTCCCTGAATAATCTCTCTCTTATCTTCTGTCTCTTCTCCTCATGAGGGGGACACAGAATATCATTCCTGGCATGCCCAAGCATCACAATAGGAGTCTTTGCCCAATATGTATCATGCATGGAGCTATTCTCAAGAGTACTATTCGAGATAAAGTATGATGTCATCTTACCAGTCTGCTTAAGTGCGTTAAGCCGTCTTCTGGTGTCGATGCTCTTGGGATCATGCTTTTTTATTCCCAGTGATCCATGCCATGTCTCAAGCAGTATCTGATCTTTTCTTAGCTTAAAAGGTTGCCCCAGATAAAGGAATGAATTGGTTATTACGATCTTTGACTCATAAATGTTTTTGAAATACTGGTAGGAATTGATAGGCGTCATCTTTACACCGCCAGGAATTCCTCCTGTTCCCTTGGAAGGAGCACGCCATACAATTTCAAGATCTTTATATCCCTGACGGCGGAATTCCTCCATAACATATTTGGGATTGCAACAATACTTAATCTCCTGAGTGTGAAAGAAAATCTTATTGGGCTTTGGTTTGATTGTCAACTTCATGATCCACCTGGTAAAGATCGCAACGATTCTGCCGAGCTCGTTCCAGAGCATATTCCAGACCTTGGCTACAGCACTCCAAAAAACTTGGAATAATCTTCCTTCAGCACATACAGCAACTAATTTATTGCCTATACTCACTTTTTACCCTCCAACGCTTCGAAGATATCCTTAAATCCATCTTCAAGAGTAAACTGTGGCTTCCATCCCAAAGCACGAAGGCGTGTTGTATCAAGGATCAACTGGGTGGTATGAAGGAATGTCATTCCTTCAGGCTTCTTCTCAACTTTCATTACGAGTTCAACGCCACCTACATCAGCACACATCTGGGCATACTCCTTAAGAGTAACTATACAATCTTCATTACCTATGTTATATATGCCGCCATTCTCACCGGATAACATGGCAAATAGCATTCCTGAGATACAGTCGGTTACATAGCAGTAAGAACGTATCTGTGAGCCCTCACTGAACATGACAATGTCTTCGTGATTAATCGCCTGGCGGAGAAAATACACATCTGCTCTGTTATTAGAATCGATGATATCCTTTCCATAGATATAAGCGGGTCTTACAATCACAACATCAGACCCAAACTGTTCCTTATAGCAAAGGGTAAGTGTTTCCGCAGCTCTCTTACTGGAAGGGTAGCATGCTCTGGCCCTCGTAAAATTAATTGACCCGGGAATATCTTCCGTGAAGATCGGAATCCTTTCTTCATTCTCTCCATATACTTCAGAACTAGATACAAACAGGAAACGGCACGAAGGATGCGACTTAGTGTAGTCAAGCATATTCATAGTTCCGATGTAATTAGCATTCATAACATCTACAGGGGTAGTATTGAACGCAGTCGGATTCGCAGCACTTGCCGCATGAACAATGTAATCAAATTCATAGCTGTCATCTAAAGGAACGATTACATCCTGAGCGATAAGCTTAAAATCCTCGTCTCCCATGTAATCCGCAAATCTTTTACTTCCCCGCTCCTGACTTCTGCACAGAGCATATACAACAGTACCAAGATTGTGAGTTCTGGATAATTCCAGCACCGCCTCAACAAAAGCCGAAGCAATCATACCATTCGCTCCGGTAACAAGAATGGACTTATTCTTCAGTCTGTCCAAGGGCAACGGTAAATTCTCAAGTGCACCATATTGGCTCATAATCATACCTCCGCATATTCACATCATCTTGAATACATACTTGTTAGATTGTAATATAGAACCATATTAAATTCAAATAAGGACGCTTGCTCAAAGTCAACTATGAACCGCATCTCCAAATTGTTAAAAATCCCTATAAATCTCCTTCGTGTGACAGTCAGGCGTATCAAATACGCTAATCTGCCAATTGCCGATAACAAGGTCTTTGTTATGACATACGATAATAAATTTACCTGTAATCCGCGATATATAACCGAAGAGCTGCTCAAGAGCGAGAATAAACCGGACATAGTATGGGCTGGGGATATCAATGATCAGTCGCAATTTCCAGATGAAATACGCGTTGTTAAAAGAGGAAGCGCCGAGATGTTCCGAGAGCAAGCTACGGCTAGAATATGGATTGATAACGCCATAAACTGCGTATGGTATGGAATACCTAAGAGTAAGGATCAAGTCTATATTAATACTTGGCACGGCAGTATGGGTATCAAGAAGATCACTGGCGGTTTCTGGTGGCGTCGCAAGGCCTCTCTTCTCAAAAAGTATTCGGATTATTGTGTTACCAACAGCACATATCTTGAGGATATCTACAAGAGGACACTATGGCCCAACTCTCAATTTCTTAAGTATGGCCACCCGAGAAACGACCTTCTTTTCAATAAAGAATGTGTTCAAAAACTGAGACACGTAGTGCGAGATTACTATAATCTTCCGGATAACACAAATCTTATAATGTATGCGCCGACTTTCAGAGACGATGGCCACAGTGGGCAAGGAATGATTGACTACTCAAGATTGAGACAGGCATTGGAAGATAGATTCGGGGGTACGTGGAAGATCCTTGTCAGACTGCATTTCCAAGAAATCAAGAAGGGCTATTCACCCGAACTGGACTCCGACTGCATAAATGCTGCTGATTATCCTGTAATGGCTGAACTTATGGCGGCAGTGGACATCGGAATAACAGACTATTCGAGTTGGGCTTATGACTATGTTCTGACGCGTAAACCGCTTTTTATTTATGCTTACGATCTAGAGAAATACGAGAATAGCAGAGGACTGTACTATTCTATCTATGATACGCCTTTCCCTATATCCCGGAATCAGGATGATCTATTCAAAAATATACAAATGTTTGATAATATTGATTATCTTGACAAAGTCGAACGGTTCCTTGTAGAAAAAGGCTGTTATGAAGAAGGTAAAGCATCTATAAGATGTGCTGACTTTATCGAGAGGATTATTAGGAGAGAAGAATGAACACTGCTTTGATCTTTGCCGGAGGAACCGGTTCCAGAATGCAGAATGACAGTATCCCAAAACAATTTTTGGAATACGACGGTAAGTCTGTCATCGTTCATACTGTCATGAACTTCCAGGTCCATCCTGAAATCGATAATATAGTAGTTGTATGCATCAAAGACTGGATTGAACGCTTTAAATCAGACTGCGGGAAGTTTGGTCTCTCAAAGGTCATATCCGTCATTCCCGGAGGCTCCAGCGGTCTGGAGTCGATCCGGCTTGGCCTGTACGAGATTCAAAGACTGGCAGAGGTTGACGATGATCAAGTAATAGTGCTTATCCATGATGGTGTGAGACCTCTGATTAATAGTAAGTTGATATCTGACAATATCAAATGCGTAAAAGAGAATGGAAATGCAATAACGGTCGTTCCTGCAATCGAAACAATAATCGAGATAGATGATAAAGGTAATATAGACAGGATAGCAGACCGTTCAAATTGCAGGCTCGCCAGAGCCCCTCAAAGCTTTATTCTCTCTGATATTCTAAATGCACATCGTATGTTGCTTCAGGATGGTAGTAGCCCTAATTTTATAGATTCTGCCATGTTGATGGAATATTACGGTGCAACCCTTCATACCGTCGAAGGACCGTCCGAGAATATAAAGATCACTACACCTATTGATTTTGCACTCTTCAAAACCTACGCTGAATTGAAGAAGGAGCTGTCTTAAGAGTCATGAACAGTTTCTCAACAGCCGACACAATAAGGACTCTCTCAGTCGAGGGTACGCACGAACTCACTGCCGACGAATTAAAAAAGTTGCAAGGAACACTTCTTTCTATGCTTGACGATATTAAATCAGTCATGGACGCAAACGATATCAATTATTCTCTCGGCGGCGGCTCTGTTCTCGGAGCAATCAGACATAACGGCATAATTCCTTGGGACGACGATATTGATATAAATATCAGTAGGGCTGAATTTATGCGCTTTGTTCCTCTATTCCGCGCAAGATTCTCTGATAAATACTGGATAAGAATCCCGGGGCTGACACCGGGACATGTGCTTTTGTTCCCACAGATCCGACTCAAAGGAACATCTGTCCGAACCAGAGATGATCTCAACAACGAGGAATGTGGCGCTTGCATTGATTTCTTCTTCGTCGAAGAAACGTACGATAGTTTAATCAGAAGAAAATGGCATGAATTAGGATGCTTATACCACGGCATGGCTGTATCGTGCCGTAAATTTTACAGAGATCGTGCATTTCTTAAGGAATTTGCCCATAAAAGCGGCAATACAAGTCTTATCAGAATGACTCGCTTGAAGGTACTCATTGGAGCTTTGTATGCCGGAAGATCTCTTGATAAAATGGTTGCGAGAGCTGATCGATTTTACGGAAAGTGCAAGACAAGTGGGAAGTATGAGGTCGTCCCCACAGGAAGACATCACTTTAACGGTGAATTGTATAGCAAAGGTACCCTGCTAGAATGTACGACACACGATTTCAACGGCAGACAAGCTCCGGTCCCCGTCAAATACGATGAGTATCTCACTCATATGTACGGAGAATATATGGAAATACCTAAAGATGCCGGGAAGGAGAAACATATTTTTCTTGAACCATTCAGCATTTAAGAATTTGCCATTACGTATGATTCTTTTGGCTGTTCTCCGCTCTCTTCTTTAATTCGTTCTTGTCAAGAAGATCCGGAGCATTCTTCCTTATAATCCTAAGAGCTGCCTCAATGGCTTCGTCTGAAGATCCCTTATTAAGGATTTTGGACAGCCTGTCTATTTCCTTTTTACGTTTCTCTTCTTTCTCCTTGTAGAGACGAATATCGTAATTATCAGCCATTTGCTTCATCTGTGCACCGTTCTCGGGGAGAATCTTGGTAATCAGGAACTCTTCATACGCATTACAGATAGTTTCCACATCATCCGAGAATATGATCTGATTGCCGTGATCGAGCCAGAGGACCTTGTTGCAGAGCTCTCTGATCTGACCTACTGCGTGAGATACGAGAAGCCCCGTAACGCCGCCGCTAAGGATATCCTTCATCTTGTCGCCGCTCTTCTTGCGGAAAGCACCGTCGCCGACACTCAAGACCTCATCGAGGATCAGGATATCAGGTTCGACAAGACATGC
>AUXO016448203.1_pt1 | contig 11416 bp, 7 predicted proteins | sample 768731 | NCBI WGS metagenome assembly AUXO01 (sample SAMN02715735, study PRJNA202380) | gut metagenome | biome: sheep rumen | host: Ovis aries | place: New Zealand: Palmerston North | reverse complement strand
TGATTTGGTTTATTGATGGTGATTATTCTGGAGATATTGTGTTTTTAAAAAATAATCAATTTTATATTAGTGATTATTATGAAGGTAGTAATGGCGTTGATTTAAACTATGCTAGTTTTTTAAAAATGGATTATTTAGGAAAAATTTATACACAAACAATAGGCGAGTACGGATATCATCACGAAATGAAACTATTAAAAAACAATCAAGCAATGTTATTGGGATCAAAACAATTATCGCCATTTTTGGAATCATATGTTTATATAATTGATTTAAAAACGGGTGAAACAATCGATTATTTAGATTTTTATGAATTATTTAATGATATATCCCCAAAATGGGTAGAAAATTTAGGGTCAAATTTTTATTTGGATATCAATTCGTTTGTATATGATGAAAGCACAAATGAATTGATAGTTTCTTGTGGTGGATTAGATGCCATAATAAATGTTAATTTTAAAACTCAAAAAATAAAATGGATCTTTGCAAATCCAGAAAATTTACCAAAAGAATTAGAAAAGTATGTGCTTAAATCAACCAATAATGAATATCCTAAATGGCCAAGTGGTATCACAGTAAATGATAAAAATGAAATTACTTTTCAAAACAATAACTTTGAATATGAAAGTATGCAAAGAGAAAAATTAAGCGATTATATTGATAGTTATTCTTCTTTTGAAACGTATGAAATAAATGAAAAATTAAAAACAATTACTAAGATAAATGTCTATTCAGAAGGAAATTATTTTAGCGTTTTAGGCGGCAAGTTAGAATATTTAAATAATAAAAATAAATTGCTAAATTATCGATGGGCAGTAAAAGAAGATGCTTATAATGTTAATGATGTATTATTAGGAAATAAAGATTATTTAAATGGAATTGTTGAAGAATTAGATAAGAATAATAATATTATTTTTAAAGCAGTAACTAAAGAACCAATTTATCGTGTATATAAAATGAATTTTTATAATTCACTTACAAGTAACTTTGAACCAATTCAATATACTAAAATTGATGGTAATAGTAATAAAAGTAAAATAGTAGAAACTAATAACATAAAGAAACATTTAGATAATAGTAGTGTATGTAAATTTGATTTTGATGTTATAATCAATAGAATGATGATAACCGATAAGTATACGGATGAAGATGAAATAGATGTTTTATTTGTTAATGGAGAAAAAACATTCATTTATAATTATAAATTAAATGGTGCTAAATATAGCGTATATAATGTTTCAAAATTTGGAATGCCAATATATTTGGAAAAAGGCAATTATAAAGTATACATAAAGAAAAATAATACTTATTGCAATACATTTGTAACTATGGTATTTGATTAGGAGATTTATTATGCTATTTAATTCAATTCAATATTTGATTTTTTTACCAATAGTTGTTTTATTATACTATATTTTTCCTAAAAAGCATAAAAGCTTATTATTACTTATTTGCAGTTTATTTTTTTATGCCTGCTGGATACCAAAATATTTATTTTTAATATTAGGCACTATTATAATATCTTATATTTTTAGTATTTTTATCGATAAAGCAAAAAATTTAAAATTAAAAAAAGTGTGTTTATCATTGTCAATAATAATAATTTTGGGTATTTTGGTAATCTTTAAATATTATAATTTTTTTATAAATAATATTAATTTTTTAATTGCTAAATTAAATATTAATTTTCAATTTAATAATGCTTTTTCTATAATCTTGCCTATAGGCATAAGTTTTTATACATTTCAAATTATTGGATATCTTGTAGATATATATAGGAAAGATTGTAAATGTGAATATAATTTTATAAACTATGCATTATTTATTAGTTTTTTTCCTCAATTAGTAGCTGGGCCAATTGAAAGAAGCAAGAACTTATTATCGCAATTAAGTATAGATCATAAGTTTAATTATGTAAATTTTGAAATAGGATTAAGATATATTTTATCAGGAATGTTCCGAAAAATTGTAATTGCAGATACAGCTGCAATATTTGTTAATGCGATATATAATAATGTTCAAAGTTACGCAGGAATAGTTTTGGTGTTGGCAATTTTTTTGTTTTCAATTCAAATATACTGCGATTTTTCTGGGTATTCATTAATTGCAATTGGATCATCTAAATTATTAGGAATAAATTTAATTGAAAATTTCAAATCTCCATATTTTTCAACTAGTATAAAAGAATTTTGGAGTAGGTGGCATATTTCTTTATCAACGTGGTTTAGAGATTATATCTATTTTCCTTTAGGAGGAAGTAAAAAAGGAAAGATAAAAAAACTATTCAATTTGTTTATAGTGCTTTTTGTGAGTGGAATGTGGCATGGTGCATCATATACTTTTATTATTTGGGGAATTATTCATGGATTTTATAGAATTATCGAAGATGTATTACCTAAATTTAATAATTATATAATAATAAAAAGATTTTTTACTTATATTTTAGTTATAATTGCTTGGATATTTTTTAGAGCAAATAGTGTATCTGATGCAATATATATATTTAGTAATATGTTTAATAATTTTAATATTAGATATTTATTAAATAGTGTATCAGATATAATTTATACTAGTATGTTTAATTCATATACATTAAAAATATTTATTATAATTACTTTATTGGTTTCTATTTCAATATTATCTATGGAAGACTATATAATGTATAAATATAATATTAACATTTCAGATTATTATTTAAGAATTAATAAATTTAGATATCTATTATATTTTGTTCAAGTAGTTTTTGTTATATTTATTTTCTTGTTATTAAATGCAACTTATGGTCAGACTGGACAATTTATTTATTTTCAATTTTAGGAGGGTATATGGAATCATTTATAAAAAAATTTTTAATTATATTATTGGCGATTATATTATTTTTTGTAATACTGTATATTATAGTTATTAAAATAATTCCATCTCAATTTGACTCTAAATATCAAAGTATAATTAATTTGAAATATAAACAACTAAAAGATATAGATACGAGAAAAATAGTATATGTTTCTGGATCTTCTGGTGCATTTTGTATTGATAGTGAAAAAATAAGCAAAGAAATAGGTATACCATTTGTAAATTTAGGAACACATGCTGGTTTTGGAATGTCTTTTTTAAATGAATTATCTTTGTCAAACATAAATAAAAACGATATTGTTATTCTTGCTCATGAAATAGAATTATATCAAGATGAATATGGCACAAATGGGAATATATCTTTAATAGCAACAGGCATGAATGACAATTTTGAAATGATAAAATATCTAAATACGAAAGAAAAAAAAGAATTTATATACTATTTACCATCATACATGTTTCAAAAAATGGATTTATATTTAAATAAGGCTAAAATAGATACGGGAGTGTATTCTAGTGAATCATTTAATGATAAAGGAACAATGGTATATTTACCTGATAAAGTAAAAGAAGATGAAGCGTTAAATAATAGAAAATATGAAAAAAAAGATGTTATTACAAAAAGCACTAAAAATAATTTACTGAGATATATTTCTAAAGTAAAAGAACGTGGTGCTAATATAGTAATAAGTTATCCGTATTATTATGAAAATTTTATTGAAATTGACGATGCAGTTGCTATTCAAAATACAATAAATAATTCATTAAAATTGAAAGCACTTATAGATATTAATGAGGCAAGAAGCCAAAAAAATAATTTTTATGATACAATTTATCATTGTAATAAAAGTGGACAAGAAAAATTTACAAATCTATTAATTAATAAATTAAATGTATACCTAGAACAAAATAATTAAGTATTGATTTTTTTCTCATTTTCATTTAGAATATCAAAACAAGAAAAGAGGAATTAAGATGATTGAGTTTATATGTTTATTTATGCCTGCTTTTATTTCTTTAAATAATAAGTCATATAAAAATAAATTTGATATTATATTAGATTATGTAATATATAATTTATTTATAAATATTATTACAATGATTTTAATCTGCCTATATAAACGTGAAATAGTTGATGTTTTTTCCAATTTTAATGTAATGCAATTTTGTATAAAATATTTAATAATTAGTATTATTATGGCAATAAGTATTTCTTTTGTTGAAAAAAATATACATCTTAAAATAGAAATTAGGAAAGTTAAAAATGCAAAAAGTAAGTAAAATTATTGGTATTTTGATTATTACGTTATCATTATTATTGCTATTTTCAGCAATTTGGGTTAAGAAAACTTTTGGACTTATTAATCTAGATTCTTTAATATTTCATTTTAATGTTCCTTTAAAAGGGGCAGAAAGAGGAATGATTATAAGTTACGTATACTATGTTATTCCTAGAATAATAGTGTTATTAATAATTTTATTTTTTATTCCAAAATTAATATTAAAATTAAAATATAGATTTGTAATAATATATAATTTTTTTAATAAAAATAAAGGGGAAATTTATTTAGCGGATTTAATTAAAAAATATAAAGTATTATTATTAATTATATTATTTATTTCAGTCATTATTTATGTATTAAATTCTTTTAAAGTGTTAGAATATTTTCGCTTAATTAATCAGGATTCAGGATTTATTGAAGAAAATTATGTATATCCAGAAAATACGAATATTGAATTTAGTGAAAAAAGAAATCTAATTCATATTTTTTTAGAATCCATGGAATTTACATATGCTAGTACTAGTGAAGGTGGAGCTTTCGAAAACAATTTAATACCTAACTTAACAAATTATGCTAAAAAAGAAACTAGCTTTAAGAATTCTTATGGAGGCGGTTTTTATAATTCAAGAGCAACAGGATGGACAATTGCTGGAATGGTAGCACAAACTGCAGGAATAGGCTTTCTAGTGCCAGGTGATGGTAATGAATATGGAAATTATTCTAAATTCTTACCAGGTGCGTATTCTTTAGGAGAAATTCTAGATAAAAGAGGTTATAATCAAGTGTTGTTAATTGGATCTGATGGTAATTTTGCTGGTCGTAACGATTATTTTATGCAACATGGCAATTATATTATAAAAGATTATAATTATGCGCAGGGAAAAGGCTTAATAGATAATGATTATTATGTCTGGTGGGGATATGAAGACAGTAAATTATTTGAATTTGCAAAAAACGAATTAACTGAACTTGCAAGTAAAAATGAGCCTTTTAACTTAACAATGCTTACAACTAATACACATCATATTGGTGGATATCTAGAAGAAGATTGTGATAAAAAATATGATTCTAAGTTTAAAAATGTTATTTTGTGTTCTGATAATCAAGTAAAAGAGTTTATTGAATGGATAAAAAAACAATCTTTTTATAAAAACACAACCATTGTTATAACAGGAGATCATCTAAGTATGGATCCGACCTTCTTTAATGATATAGGAGAATATGAAAGAACAAATTATAATGTATTTATTAATCCTGTAAAGAAAGCTAATAATACTAAAGATAGATTGTTTAATACATTAGATATTTATCCAACAATAATAGGTAGTTTAGGTGGAAATATTGAAGGCAATAGGTTAGGATTAGGAACAGATTTATTTTCTGATACTAAAACTTTGTATGAAGAGTATGGTAAAGAATATGTAGATAATGAATTTGCTAAAAATTCATCATTCTTTAAACAACATATCGTTTATGGAAAGTAGAAGATATTATATTTTAATATCTTTTTTTTGGCATATATGGTAAAATAATTACAACAAGGAGTAGAATATATATGAAAAAATTAAAAGTAATGGTAGTGGTAGGAACGAGACCAGAGATTATTAGATTATCTGAAGTAATAAAAGCAATTGATAAGTATTTCGAACTTATACTTGTTCATACTGGACAAAATTATGACTATACTTTAAATCAAGTGTTTTTTGAAGAATTTGGACTTAGAGAGCCTGACTATTATTTAGATAGTCCTGGAGCACATTTAGGAGAAACGGTAGGAAATATTATATCAAAAAGTTATGAGGTAATAAGAGAAGTAAAGCCAGATGCATTATTAGTACTTGGGGATACTAATAGTTGTCTTGCAGCATATAGTGCCAAAAGATTAAAAGTACCTATTTTCCACATGGAAGCAGGTAATAGATGTTTTGATTTTAATGTTCCTGAAGAAATAAATAGAAGAGTAGTTGATCATGTAAGTGATGTCAATTTAGCTTATACAGAAAATGCTAGAAGATACTTAATTAATGAGGGAATTAAGAATGACTTTTTATATGTAACTGGTTCACCAATGGCTGAAGTTATATCTAAAAATATCGGAAGTATAGATTCTTCTAATATATTAGAAAGATTAGATTTAAAAGAAAAAGATTATTTTGTAGTATCTGCTCATCGGGAAGAAAATATAGATATAGACAAAAATTTCGAAGAACTTGTAAATTCATTAAATAAAGTAGCAGAAACTTATGGTAAAAAAATAATATTCTCAACTCATCCAAGAACGGCAAAAAGAATAAAAGAGAAGAATATTAAATTTAATCCATTAATAATAAACATGCAACCATTGGGATTTTTTGATTATGTAAAATTACAAAAAAATGCGTATTGTGTTTTGTCTGATAGTGGAACTATACCTGAAGAATCAGCAGTACTAAATTTTCCTGGTGTGTCTATGCGTAATTCAACAGAAAGACCAGAAGCCCTTGATGCTGGAAGTATAGTACTTGGTAGTGTTAGAGAAAGAGATTTATTAGGAGCTATTGAAATAGCTGTTAATTCTCATGTTGAAGGAAGAAATAATCCAGTTAAGGATTATCAGGATACGAATGTATCATTAAAAGTAGTTAATATAATTCAAAGTTATTATAATATTATCAATGAGAGAACTTGGAAAAAATAATCATGAAAAAGAAAATAGTTCAAATAAATGTTGTTTGTAATGGTTCAACAGGGAAAATAATGTGTGATATCGCTAAAACTATTAAAGATGATTATGATGTTTATTGTTTTTATGGTAGAGGCAATCCCAATCAAAGTATAAATTGCATAAAAATAGGTAATAAAATTTCGACATATTTTCATGTTTTTTTAGCACGTCTTGGTTTTAATGGACATGGCTCATATTTTGCTACAAAAAGATTAATAAAAAAGCTAAAAAAAATTAATCCGAATATAATTCATCTCCATAATATTCACGGCTATTATTTGAATTTAAAAGTATTATTTAATTATTTAAAAAATGATTATAAAGGAAAAATTATTTGGACTTTACATGACTGCTGGGCCTTTACTGGTCACTGCTCTTATTTCAGCAAAATAGATTGTAAAAAATGGAAAGAGTGTTGCCATAATTGTCCTCAATTAAAAGAATATCCAAAAGAATATATTGATACAACCAAAAATGAGTTTTTATTAAAAGAAAAAATATTTACAAATTTAAATAATTTAACGTTAGTTACTCCGTCTGAATGGCTAAAAAAATTAGTCGAAAGGTCATTTTTAAAAAAATATAAAACAGTAGTAATTAATAATGGTATTGATTTGAAAGTTTTTAAGCAAACTTTTGATGATGAAATATATGATAAATATAATATTCCTAAAAACAAAAAAATAATTTTGGGAGTTGCAAATATTTGGGAAGAAAGAAAAGGATTAAAAGATTTTATTGAATTATCAAAGTTATTAGATGAATCATATAGAATTGTTTTGGTTGGTGTAAGTGATAATATTAAAAACAATTTACCAAATAATATAATTGGTATAAAAAGAACTGAAAATGTTAATGAATTAACATTATTGTATTCTTTATCGTATGCTTTTTTAAATTTAACTTATGAAGATAATTATCCAACAGTTAATATAGAAAGTGTAGCATGTAAGACTCCTGTAATTACCTATGATACAGGGGGATGTAAGGAAACAATAAAAAATTATGGATATGTATTAAAAACTAAAAAAGATTATAAAAAGATAATAAAACTATTAAATAATTTGAATAAAAATAGTTTATTATGGAATATAAATGAAATTGATAAAGATGAAATGATAAGAAAATATATTAATTTATATAAATAGTAGGAGGAAAAATGAAAGTATTAATGTATATGTATTCACTAGTTCCCTATAAAGTGGATTTTTGCAATATTTTGGGTAAATATGTTGATTTAACTGTTGTTTTTGAAAAAGGGTTTACATCTGATCGAAATAGTGATTGGCAAAAATCAATACAAATGAAAAATTTTAAAGCGTATTTTTTATCTGACGATAGCAAATTGCAAAACATTTTTAATCCAACACTAATAAAAATAATAAAAAATAATAAGTTTGATATTATTGACTTTGGTGTTTATGCCGATTTAAAAAGTATGAGAGCCATTAAGTATATGCATAGGCATAAAATTCCTTTTATCTTTGGTATTGATGGTGGGATTATATCAAAAAATGAACATAAATTAAAATATAAATTGAAGAAAAGTATAATTAGTAAAGCACATTATTACATAAGTCCTGGAGAAGTATCAGATAAATATTTAATATATTATGGTGCTAAAAAAGATAAAATATTTCATTATCATTTTACATCTTTAAAAAGTAAAGATATTTTGAATGAAATAATAACAACTAAAGAAAAAGAAAAAATTAGAAAAAATCTTAATATATTAGAAAAAAATATGGTTATAAGTATAGGACAATTTGTTTATAGAAAAGGATATGATGTATTACTTAAATCCGCAAATATTATTGATAAAAATACAGGAATATATATTATAGGAGGAAAGCCTACTGATGAATATATAAATTTAAAGAATGCGCTGAAATTAGATAATGTTCATTTTGTTGATTTCTTGCAAAAAAAAGAATTAAAAGAATATTATAAAGCGGCTGATTTATTTGTTTTCCCTACAAGAGAAGATATTTGGGGGTTAGTTATTAATGAAGCAATGTCTTATGGGTTACCCATTGTTACCACTGATAATTGTGTTGCGGGATTAGAATTAGTACATAATGGTGAAAATGGATACATTGTAGAAGTAGAAGATGGAAGTACATTATGTGAAAAAACAAATATGATTATTAATGATAAAAAATTAAAAAATAAAATGTCAAAAAATAGTCTCGAAAAAATAAAAAACTATACAATTGAAAATATGGCTAAGGAACATTATAAAATCTTTAAAGAAATTAATAATAAATAAGGAGTTGGTTTTAAATGCAATTATATTATGTATCATCTTTAGCTTCTAAAGATAAAATAAACTATATTATAAATAATTCTTCATCAAAGCCTTTACAATCTATCCAAAGATATCATAGACTTTTATGTGAAGGGTTAGTAGATAATAATATCGATGTGCATACAATATCAGCATTACCAATTTCAAATAAAATATCATCAAAAAAATTTTGGAAATATGAAAAAGAAAATATTAATGGGGTTAAATATAATTATATTCCATTTATAAATATTCCTATTTTTAGACAAATATGTTTGTTATTTTTTACATTATTGTTTGTTTTAAAAGCAGTTTTATTTTCTAAAGAAAAACCAGTATTTATATGTGATATTTTAAATACAACAATTTCCATTATAACTTTATTTATATGTAAATTATTTGGCTGTAAATGTATCGGTATAGTAACAGATTTACCTAAAGATATGAACAATTCAAATAAAATAAGTGTATTTTTAAATGAATTCTTTCAAAAAAAATATGATAGTTATATATTTATAACAAAATATATGAATGATGTAATTAATAAAAATAATAAACCATATATAGTAATTGAAGGAATTGTTGAAGAATTTTCTGCTGAGCATGAAGATACAAGTGAGAAGTATATCATGTATGCTGGAGGATTATATGAAAAATATGGAATAAAAGAATTAATTAAAGGCTTCCAAAATGCCAATTTAAAAGATATTAAATTATATATTTATGGTAGTGGTGAATTAGAAGAGTATATTAGTAATTTAAATGATGAAAATATAAAATATTTTGGAACTGTTACAAATGATGAAATACTTAAGAAAGAAAAAAATGCTTTTCTTTTAATAAATCCAAGATTTAGCAATGAGGAATATACAAAATATTCTTTTCCTTCTAAAAATATTGAATATATGTCATCTGGAACACCAGTTTTAACAACAAAATTAAGAGGAATTCCTGAAGAATATTTCAAATATTTGTTTGTTATAGAACATGAAACAGAAAAGGGAATAAGTAAAAAATTAAATGAAATATTTAAAATTTCTCTAGATAAATTAAAAGAATTTGGTGAAAAAGCCAGGAAATATGTAACCCAAGAAAAAAATAAAAAAGTTCAAGCAAGTAAGATTGTTGATATGTTAGGTAATGATAAAAATATTACTAAAAATAGTAAGTTTTTAAATATATATGGTCTATTAGTAATGCTTTTTACTATATTATTAAGTAGAAATAGTCTAATTAACACAAGTATATTAGGTATATTTAATTCAACAATTATTTTATTAATATTACATGTTCCTTTGATATATATTTTTTTGAAAAGAAAAAATTATAAAAATATAAATCTATTGTTTTTGTTGCTATTTATATGGATTATTATATGTATTGTGTTTAAAAAAGATTTTAAAGGCTATAATTTGTCTATATTATGCGGTATTTTCTTATCATATATTTATATTAATATCTTTGATTTAAAATCTATATTAAAGAACTTTTGCTATATTATTTTCTTTTTAGCACTATACTCAATTCTTACAGAATATTTTGTATATCCATTAATACAAAAAATATATGGAATAACAAAAATTCAAACATCAGAGCTTATTTTTTCCAATTCTGTTGGAACACCATTTTTAAATATGTTTTTTACATTTCCAGTTATAATAAGTGGATATATTAGAAATTTTGGCATATTTACTGAACCAGGGTATTATCAATTTTATTTAATATTAGCGTTACTTATAATAAGTTTTAATTCAAAATTATTTGATAAGAAAACAAATATTATTATAACTATAGTATATTTATTAACAATAATCTCAACTTTTTCAACTGCGGGCTATATGTGTCTTGGCATAATAATTATGTATTTATATATTAAGTTTATAATTTTTTTAAAGCAAAAAAATGACTACCAAAAAATTATAATAACAATATTAATAACAGTTTTAATGTTTATATTTATAGTATTTATATTTTTAAAAAATGAAACACTTTTAAATTTATTAAAAATGATATTTGAAAAATTAACAGGAAATAGTGATTCAACTTCAACAAGGTTGACAGGTTTATTTTATACAATCAAATTAATGTTTAAATATCCATTGTTTGGCGCAAATATATACACAGTTTTAAATAATAATATTATTATTGCAAATACTAACTTTGCATTTGGAGCAATTTATGGTATTTTTGAATTTATATTATTGATAATACTACAATATAGATTTTGTGATAAAATATCTGGTAAAAGAAAATATTTAATTATATGTTTAATAATTTTATTATTATCAA
>AUXO016335441.1_pt1 | contig 11416 bp, 8 predicted proteins | sample 768731 | NCBI WGS metagenome assembly AUXO01 (sample SAMN02715735, study PRJNA202380) | gut metagenome | biome: sheep rumen | host: Ovis aries | place: New Zealand: Palmerston North | reverse complement strand
AAAAAAGAACACAAAAAGAAAGAAAAAACAACAGACAGTAATATATAAACCCTAGATAAAAAGAAAAGATTGGCTCCACTACATAAAACTCTTGGCTCTAATAAGCATATAAGTCCAGATAAGTACATAAAAACAGAGAAAAAGACGAAAAACAAAGACCAAAAGAGAAGGAGAATGGCTATATATATTGGCCAGAAAAAGAGAAAGAAAACAAAAAAGCAGAGATGATATATCTCCATAGATAGAAAAGAATAAGCCCTAAATAGGGTTAGATATGAGACCAAAATTACATAAAAAATTATGGCTCCAAAGGGGTAAAATAGGCCCAAAATATATGTACAAAAAAAATACACGATTTTGAACATAGGTAAAACTACGTAAACCTTAGATATAGCTAGAAAAATTGGCTCTTATCATTTTATATTTCCAGATAATTAAACCAGAGGTTATAGCGGTTATTTTGATAAAAAAAATAACTCTAAAAACCTCTATGTTTGTCGTATAAAAAAGGGACTCCAAAAAGTGGAATCCCTTAATTTTTTATACTAACAATTCATATGCAAATGTCTCAAAAAACATATTCTGAACAGAAATTTTTTCTAAATAAACCTTCTTGTAACGAACAATATTTATCAACCATTATAAGCATCCAGCTTTCCTTATATTTTGGAATTCCAAAATAGCAGGGAAACATATGACTTTTTATAATATCCTTTTCAAGTTCACAGAGTTTAAATCTTTTTTCAGCTTCTTCAAGAGCAATAAAAGGATGATAAAAAGCGTGAAAGCCTTGTAATATTCCAAGGTCTTTTTTATAATCACATTCTCTCCAGTCATAAAGAAAGAAATCGTGTAATAAAGCAGCTCTAGAAATTTCTCTTAAATGTATCTTCTTACATTTCTTTGCCCATAAAAAACAAGCATAAGCAGCGTTTACACAATGTTGATATCTGGATGTATTATAATGATGTCTATATGCTTTTAATTTCAAAAAGTCTACATCATCTAAAATATCTTTTACATAAGATAAAAATTCTTCTTCCATAAAAACCTCACTTTCAAATATATTTTAAAATATTTCAAAGCCATAAACAAGTAAATAAATCCTCTATATAGCATTTATTTTAAAACATAATAAGTATTCTATCTTTAAATAAATTTATTTACTCACAAAAGAAGAAGAGACACATTATCAATATTGATAAATACACCTCTTCTTCCGTGGAGTTAAATAAGTACAAAAAAATACTTACATAATATTTTATATCTCTTAATTTATAAAAAGAATTAAAATAAGCTTTATTTTAATTGATATTTATTTTATTTTTAAACGTAGTATAAGTATATTATCATCTTATTTTATAAACAATTAAAATTATAATATAAAAAATATATTTAAGGAGATTCTTATATGGAATTTGAAAAGTTAGAAGAAATTACTGATTTAAGGAAATATTGGAAAAACGAAGCATATGATTTTACTCCTTGGTTATGTGAAAATATATATTTGTTAGGCGATGAACTTGGGATAGATATAGAAGTAGAAGAAAGCGAATCAGATGTTGGTGATTTTTCTCTTGATATTTATGCAAAGGAGATAAATACAGATAAAAATATTATTATTGAAAACCAATTAGAAGATACAAATCACGACCATTTAGGAAAACTAATTACATATGCAAGTGGTAAAGATGCTAGCATTGTTATTTGGATAGTTAAGAGAGCAAGAGAAGAACATAGAAGTGCTATTCAATTGTTAAATAATCATATAGATAGTAATATTGATTTCTTTTTATGTGAAATTAAGATATATAAAATTGGAGACAGTAATCCTGCTGTAAAATTTGAAATAGTTGAAAAACCAAATGATTGGTCTAAAGAAACAAAAAAAATAACAAATAGAGATATAAATAATGAAAATTGCAGAAATAGATTAGAATATTGGACTGCTTTCAAAAATTATTTAGAAAAAAATGGTTATGATAAAGGGTTGAAGATTAGTAAACCAGGTCCTTATTCTTGGTTTACATTAAATCTTGGTAAAAAATATTGTACTATTGGAGTAGACCGTTTAATTAAGTACAATAAATTAACTATCGATTTGCATATAAAAAAAGATAAAGATTTTTATGATATATTGTTTACTGATAAAGGAAAAATTGAGAATATTATAGGTAAAGATTATATTTGGCAACGTGAAGTTGGGAAAGACGATAGTAGAATTATAAAAGAAAAAGAAAACGTTGAGTTTTTAAATAAAAGTGATTGGGAAAATCAATTTAAATGGATTATTCAAAATGCACTTAAAATAAAAGAAGCAATAACTCCTTATTTAAAATAATCTTTTAAGACCAGCCTTATAAGCTGGTCTTTTTATTTTTACAAAAAGAAAGGAGAAGGGCTTTTAGCCCCTCTCCTGTAAAATCTTTATTATTCAACTGAATTAAGCTCCATAATTCTCTGACAAACCTTATCGAAGTACATATTCTCTCTCATTTCATATTCACCATTATAACTATTAATATCTTCCTTTAAAGCTTCAGTAGAATCATAACCATACTCTGTAGCGAGCTCTTCTAATCTGGAAGCATATTCCTCGTCTGTAATCTCAATATTTTCTTTATCTCCAATGTAATAAAGGACAAGTGCTTGATTAGAAGCTTCCTTAGCATAATCTTCGCACTGAACAGCAAACTCATCTTCAGTCATTTCACAATATTTTTCCAAAAACTCTGACATTGAAACGCCATAAATTGTAGCATATTCAGAATAGTAAGAATAAAGAACATTCTTGTAATAAGAAAGCATATCCTCAGGATAATCTTTAATAGTAGCAATCTTAAGAACCTGTTCTACAACCGCACTAAATGTTTCATCTCTATAACTTGATTCAAGTGAATATCCAAGAGACTCTTTAACTTCAGCTCTAAGCTCTTCCTCTGTAGTAGCAGTAGATGAAAGAGAAGCAATTGTCTCTGAATTAAGTTCAGGAAGAACTGTTTCCTGAATATTATCAATTACAATCTTGAAATGAGCCTTCTTACCAGCAACATCCTCGTTATAATCATCAGGGAAAGTCAAATCCACATCAACAATATCTCCAATGTTTTTATCATATAAAGCCTTCTCAAAATCATCAAGATAGAATCCTTCACCAAGAGTAAAGCTCTCATTCTCAGCAGAACCACCATCAAATGTTTCTCCATCGATTGTTCCCTCATAAGAGATTGTAAGCTTATCACCTTCCTTAGAAGCTCTGTCTGTAATATCATTATAAGTAGCAAGAGCTGAAAGCATATTGTTAATATAAGCTGTTACATCGTCATCGGACACTTCCTGCTTCTCAACATCAATATCGAGATTAGTATAATCCCCAACTTCAACATAATCTGCAAAATTGATATTCTCAATATCAGGTCTTACAACATCTGTCATAGAAACAAGTTCTGTAGATGTTTCAGTTGTTGCTGAATCTTCCTTCTCAGTTTCAGTAGTATCTTCGACCTCAGTTGTAATCTGAGTATCTTCCTTTGGTGTTTCAACCTCTTCAGTCTTCTTTCCACAACCAGCAACAAGTATTGCAGCAGCAAGACCAATACCTAAAAATTTTAAATATTTCTTTTTCATTAAATATCGTAGCTAAAAGCTATCTCCTTTCACAAATTTCTACATTTATTATATACAATAAATCTGAACAATTCAAGTCTATTAAGTTTGAAACTTTTAAACACTAAACTGTTCTACTAATCTTACCTTAAAATAAAGGATTTTATGAGTATCTTCACAAAAAAATTTCATTTGTAAGACACTTAAAATGAAATAAAATACGTCAACTGTGTAGTATATATAGATGGTCAAAACAAATTACCATCACGAGACACTCAAAACAATTTATAGTTTGTGAACAAAAGAAATGCAATTTATTTATTGTTTTAATCATTGCAAAAAGCAAATTTTTTGTAAAATAAAAAATAAGGAGTTAGAGCAAGTCTCACCTAGATACAACATTTAGGGGCTCAAAAATTAAGAATGGAAAAAAATTTTAAAAAGTTGCTTATATTACCATTTGCAACTATATCTCTAGTAAGTTTACTTGGGACAAAAAATGTACACGCTGCTGAATTAACACAAATTTCTAATATCAATGATATGACTCAATACGTATCACTTCTAGAAAACGTATCCGTAGATGGAACAGTTTTAGGAGATGTCTCTCTCCAACAAACTGCTTCAGAAAGTCCAAATCTTTCACTTACAAATCCTGAAACAGGAGAAGAATTAATAGTAGGAACAACCTACACTATAACAAAAACTGAATATGATGAACTTTGTAAGATAATTCAAGCAGAAGCTGGAAATCAAGATGAAGAGGGAAAAATCTTAGTAGGAAATGTTATTTTTAATAGAGTAGCTTCTGAGAAATTCCCAAACGATATACACAGCGTAATCTTCCAAAAGAGTCAATTCTCGCCAATAGGAAATGGAATGTTTAAGAAAGCTGTGCCTTCGGAAGAGACAAAAACAGCAGTAAACAAGCTTCTTAACGGAGAAGATTATTCTCTTGGAGCATTATATTTTAGAGCAACAAAGTCAACTTCAAATTGGGGAAAATTGAAGTTAATTTTGTCTCACGGTGGACATAAGTTCTACATTTAAGAAAAACAAAAAGAAGGAGTTCTAAAACGCCTTCTTTTTTATTTTTAAAAACAAAAGAGGCGAAATAATCGCCTCTTTTATGTATTTAATTTTATTACTTTTTAGGACTATAAGAGTCAATAATATTCATTGTTGTAAGCTGCATTTTTCCATTATAGGAATCATATCTAAGCTCACCAATCGCATTGAAACTCTTAACATCTTCTCCAAAGTTCTCAATCCAGTCTTTCTGAGAATTCCAAGCAATGAAATCTACCTTTTTACCGATAAATTTAACGTGCTTATCCTTCTCATCTCCACCGAATTTTAAAATCTCGTCAGGTTCAAAATCTCTAACACCATAAATAGGCATTTCAAAATTCTGACCGAAAGGCTCCAAAGCTCTCATTCTATCAAAATACTCAGGAGCAAAATTCTCATCCTTAAGTACAACATCTACTGTAATCTTTTTAGTAGACTCGATATTTAAAAGCTCAGCACCTTTTTCAAGCATTGCAATCTTAAAACCTACAAGATTATCTTCTTTTACAGTAAGTCCAGCAGCACCTTCGTGTCCACCGTAAGCTGCAAGGTAACCACCTTCAATACCGCTTGCAATAGACTCTTCCTGAATCTGGTCTAAAACTTCCTTAAGATTAAATCCTTCAACGCTTCTCGCACTACCCTTCCAAATATCAGGATGTTCTCTAGAATTTGTAAGTACGATACAAGGTTTATTATACTTTTCAGCAATACGTCCAGCAATAATACCAACAACTCCTTCGTGAAGTTCAGGATGCCAAACAACATAAACCTCGTCATCAATATAATCGTCAATCATTGTCATAACACCATCAGTCTGAGAATTACAAAGAGCTTTTCTTTCTTCATTGACATCTCTCATAAGTTCAATGTCTTTTCTCATAAGAGGAAGATTTCTTTCATCATTCTCATAAAGAAATGGCTTAACAGGAAGTTCAATGCTGCCCATAAGTCTTGAACAAGCATTGATACAAGGACCATAAGTAAAACCAATAGTTTTAGCTGTAACGCAAGTCTCATATCTTGCATCCTGAAGGATTTCTCTCATAGCTTTCCAAACGACTTTAGATTCGTTATTAACTCTTCTAAGACCTTCTGTTACAATAATCCTATTCTCATAAAGAAGAGGAACACAGTCAGCAATTGTTGAAACAGCTACAATATCAAGAAGTGACTTTAAAATCTTTGTATCAACTCCAAGCTCTTCATAAACAAGATTGCAAACCTTCCAGATAACACCAGCACCGCAAAGGCTATCAAAAGGATAAGTCTCATCCTGTCTGTGAGGGTCAACTACAGCAGAGCACTCAGGAAGTCTTCCGTCAGAAGAAGGCATATGGTGGTCTGTTACAACTACCTCAATACCTTTATCAATAGCGTATTGAATTCCTTCATATCCAACAATACCATTATCAGTAGTGATAATAAGTTTTGTGTCAGGATACTTTTCAAGAATAGCATCTATTCCTGCAGGCATAATACCATATCCCATATCTCTAGTATTTGCATACCAATCGATATTGGCTCCGAGTCTTCTTAAAGATTTAAGACAAGTAATAACACATCCCCAACCATCGCAATCGTAGTCAGAATAGTTAACAATATGATTTCCACAAGAAATATGTTTAGCAATTACTTTTGCAGCTTTTTCACCATCCTTTAAAAGATGAGGGTCACACATATTATCAAGTGAAAGATTCAAAAAGTTATCTATATCCTTTTTAGTACGAATATGACGATTATAGAGAATTATGAGTTCATCTTTACTAAGTCCAGTTTCAACCATAAGTTTCTTGATATCAGCCTGAACAGTCTTATCTGCTAAAGGATAAACCCACTGAACATTTCTTTCTATCATTAAATTAATTCCTCCTTAAAAAAGTGAATAATTATTTCTTTATTATTATATATAAAAACTTTACAAATAACAAATATAAAATAGAAAAGTTTCATAAATTATTAAGCATAAATATAATTGTTTAAGTATGTAAATGACTTATAATATACTATATCTTAAGTAAAAGGAGTTTTATATGAAGAAAAAAATAATTATAGGACTGCTAGTTGCCATTGCAGTTTTAGGAGGAGCTTATGCATATCTCTCGTTTTCTGCTCCAAAATATCAATTAGAAAAAGAAGAAACAACAGAAACTAAAACAAAGGGAACTCATAGCGAAGAATCGAAAATTGCAGAAAGCATAGAGGAATCTCCAGTTAATATAAAGAATCTTGCAAACGAAGAAGAGTTAAACAAACTTATTCCAGAACTTGAAGATTTATCGAATACAAATTATTCATATACTTATAGAGTAGATGAAGAAACTTCCGTAAAGAAAAATTCAGTTGATTTAATTTTTGAAGATAAAACTTATGTAAAAGTTACTCCTACAGAAAATTCAGAATTATTTAGAAAAGAAGACTCTGTGTCTCAAAAAGAGATAACAGATGCATTTATGGTTTTAAGTAAGAAAAACAATGTATTTGTATCTGGTATTATAAATGATTATTTTGGAGAATATTCAACTGAAAATATAACAGAATTTTTTAGCTATTTAAAAGAAAAAGACCAAGAAACTCTCCCAAATCATTCTTATTACAGATATTATGATTTTGGAGAAGTCAAAGAATTTAAATACAAAAATTTTAAAGGTGTATATAATGAATGTGTTAGTGGAATTTCAGAAAGTGCAGCTCAGTACACTCATCCATTTATGAAAACATATAACATTGCAATAAATATGAACGGAAAAATGTTTAGAATATTAATTCAAACACTCAAGAACACATCTTTTGGACAAATGACTCCTCAAGAATTATTGGATTATATGATAAAAATTGAAGAAGCCTAAAAAGCTTCTTCTTTTTTTACAAAAAATCGTTTAAAAATAAATTACAATGTGATACAATAAAGTTGTAAAAAATAAAAGGATAAAGATAATATGAATAAAAGAAGCTTTAAAATAATCTTATTTTTATTTGCATTAACGCTTTTAACTATTCCTTTAAAATCTTTTGGAGCAAACATAAAAGAAGATAAAGTATATTTAGTTGCAAGTGGAGACAATTTGATACACTCAACAGTGTATAATAAATGTGAAAAGAATGGAAAATATGATTTTAACGACATTTATAAATATATAAAAGATTATATTAAGAAATATGACATAGCAGTAATAAATCAAGAAACTATATTTATAGATGATAATTCAAAAATAAGTTCATATCCGACATTTGGAACTCCACAATCTATGGGAGAAGCTGTTGTAAATGCAGGTTTTAATACTATTCTTTCTGCAACAAACCATACTTTTGACAAAGGAATGTATGGAATAGAAACAACTCTTAAATATTGGAAAGAAAATTATTCAGATGTGAATCTTTTAGGAATTCACGAAACCATAGAAGATTATGAGAATATAGATATTATAGAAAAAAACAATATAAAAATAGCAATGTTTAATTATACGTATGGATTAAATGGTTTTTCTCTCCCAAAAGACGAATTTTATAGAGTGAATCTTTTATCTGATAAAGAAAAATTTTTAAATGACTTAAAAAAAGCAGAAGATTTAGCAGATATAAGTATATGTTTTGTACACATAGGAGAAGAATATAGATATACTCCAACAGATTACCAAAAAAACTATATAAAAGACTTAATAGATGCAGGAGCAGATATTATAATTTGTGCTCATCCTCACGTTATAGAGCCAGTTGAATATGTAGAAACAAATAAAGGAAATAAAGCACTTGTATATTATTCTCTTGGAAATTTCATATCAGGACAAACAGAACTTGATAGAAATTTAGGGGGACTTGCTTCTATAGAAATAACGAAAAAAGACAATATTACAAAAGTTACTGATTATAGTTTTATCCCAGTTGTTACACATAGAACTTCAAATGATATAAAAGCTTATTTATTAGAAGACTATAACAACAATTTGGCATCTAAGCATTCTGTGAGCGGAATAACCATTGAAAAATTATGTGATAAATGGAAAGAAATAACAGGTGAAAATATAAATTATATACTAGATAAAAAATATAAATTTGAAAAGAAATATAAAAATATATCCAAAAGTTCCGAGATTTTTAAAAACGAAAAGATATATAACAGAAATGATAGACTTAACTTAAAAAGAAGGATTTAAATTCCTTCTTTTTTTATTTGTTTAAATATGATATATTAAAAGAAAGAATGTAAAGAGGATTCAATGATAAATGGATAATATAAAAGAATTTTTAAAAACAGTCCCAGAAAAACCTGGAATTTATATAATGTATAGTAAAGCTGGAGAAGTTTTATATGTTGGAAAAGCAAAAGATTTAAGTAAAAGACTTCCAAGTTATTTCAGAGAGAAACTAAATAGAAATCAAAAAATAGAAAAGATGGTAACTTTAATAGATAGGATAGAATTTACTATTACAAACAATGAAGTAGAAGCTCTTATTCTAGAAAACAATCTAATAAAAGAAAAGAAACCAAGATATAATACTCTCTTAAGAGATGACAAAAGTTATCCATTTATAGAAATAACTTTAAAAGACGATTATCCAAGACTTATACTTTCAAGAAGTTCTTTTAATAAGACTTCTAAATATTTTGGTCCATATCCTAATATTGATGCAGCAAAAGAAGTAATAGATTTATTAAAGAATTTATACAAAATTAGGTCTTGTGAGACAGAGATTTTGCCAAAGAAAGATTGTCTTTATTATCAACTTGGAAAATGTAATGCTCCTTGTATAGAAAAAGAATCTATCGAAGAATATAAAAATCACATAAAAGAAGCTATTTCTTTTTTAAATGGAAATACAGGAGAAGTAAAAAAAGAATATAAAAACAAAATGGAAGAAGCTTCTTTGAATTTGGAATTTGAAAAAGCTATGAAATATAGAGATATATTATCTGCCATAGATAAAATATCTAATAAACAGATAATAACAGAAGGTACAGACGATAAAGATGTATTAACCATAAGACTTGATGATAAGGATTCCTTTGTTTTGATTTTTATTATTAGAAACGGAAAAATAATAGATAAAAAGACTATATATTTCTCAAATAAAGAAAACGAAGACAAAAGACTTCTTCTTTCAGACTTTATAGAAAACTATTATTTAAACAATATATCTATTCCAAATCTTATTGTAGTTGAAGAAGATTTAGAAGATAAAGACCTTTTGAAAGATTATTTAAAAAATATAAAAGGTCATAAGGTAGAGATTATAAAACCTCAAAAAGGAGATAATAAAAAACTTTTAGACCTTGCAATAAAAAATGCAGATTTAATAGTGAATGAAAACAACAGAAAGAAGCAAACAAAAGAGCTTTTAATAACAAAAGGAATAAGAGAATTAGAAGAGCTTCTTAATTTAAAAAATTTAAATAGACTTGAATCATACGATATATCTCATCTTTCAGGAACTTTCACTGTAGGAAGTATGATTGTTTATGAGGACAATAAATTTAATAAAAAAGCTTACAGGAAATTTAAATTAGAAGATAAAAATGATGACTTCAATAGTTTAAAAAAGATGCTTGAAAGAAGATTTAAAGATGAAAACTTAAAAGAAATAATTCCTTCAGCTCTTCTTATAGATGGAGGAAAAGAACAAGTATCTAAAATAGAAGAACTTTTAGAAGAACTCAAGATTTCTATTCCAGTTATAGGAATGGTAAAAGATGATACTCATTCAACTGACCATTTATATTTCAAAGAAAATAGTTTTAATTTAAAAGAAAAGACAAATGCTTTTAAGCTTGTAACAAACATACAAGATGAAACACATAATTTTGCAATAAATTACAACAGAAAACTTAGAAATAAAAACTTTATAAAATCAGAACTAGATAATATAGAAGGAATAGGAGAAGTGAAGAGGAAATTGCTTCTAAATACTTTTGGTTCAATAGACAATATAAAGAAAGCATCAATTACTGAAATTGAAGAAATTAAAGGAATTTCAAAGACAGATGCAGAAAAAATATATAATTATTTCAACAAAAAAGAAGAGGTTTAAAACCTCTTCTTTTTGATTACATATCAAAACCGAAATCATCGTTTTCTTTATTGTTATCTTTGTTACTATTTTTTCCAAAAATAAGATTATTAAAAGCATCTTTCACATCGTCTGAAATTTTACCTTCAAACTCATTTAAAGCTTCGTGAAATTTATTGCTTCTTTCTAAGCTTTTTTCAAATTCTCTTTCATTTTTCTCATCAATAGCTTTTTGCCTTTCTTCTGCTTCAATTTCAAGTCTTTTTTCTTCAGCTTCTTTGTTCATATATCTAAAAGCATCATAGTCATCTTGATACATAGGTTCAGCCATAGTTTCTTCTTTTATGTTATCAAGATAAGCTTCTAAAGCTATTTTACTATCATCATCCAAAATATCGTCAAAGGATTCTTTTATTTGAGATATATATTCATCTACGTTAGCTTCCATTTTATCTTCCTTAAAATAGTGCTCGACATAAAGACCTTTTAAAGCATCTTCAACTATTTTAGAATCATTTTCATCTAAAATTCTATTAGCTTCTGATTCAATAGTCTTTAAATCAGTAAGATAATTCTCTTCTGTAACACTATTAGATATACTTAAAATTCCTCTAAAATCTATTTCTCCGTATTCATTTCTTGGAATCATAGAAAGTGCTTCATCAGAAACAAGTGAATCAGCAATCATATTCATACTTTCAGAAGAATCTATTTCTTCATTGACATCTATACA
>AUXO017298366.1_pt1 | contig 11417 bp, 7 predicted proteins | sample 768731 | NCBI WGS metagenome assembly AUXO01 (sample SAMN02715735, study PRJNA202380) | gut metagenome | biome: sheep rumen | host: Ovis aries | place: New Zealand: Palmerston North | reverse complement strand
ATATTGTAAACAATTATTTAACTTTGACTTTTGAAGTGTGTTGCACTTCTAAATTGAATTCACCTTTTTATGCCAGCAATAAGACAGTATCATCAGGACTTTCGTTATGGTTTCCCGCTTTTTTCTCCTAAGAAATCAAAAGGATATCTGCTTTCGTGTGACTCAATACGGGTATCGGATCCTTGGTCACTCCTGAACTACACTATTCGGGTAAGTCATGATTCCGCAACGAATCATCCTTTGAACAAAGGGCAGCAAGCATATCTTTTGGAATTGCTGGAACAGGCGGAATACTTTTATAAGACAGCGGTATCTGCACCCATTAAGTCACAACCGTTACTGTATTACTATGCTTTCATGAACTTGGTGAAAATAGTGATTAACCTTTACAGTTACCAAGGGAAAACAAAGAGGCACGTACATGGTATCTCAGACAGTATTAATGCAACAACAAAACTATCTAATGCCGAAATCACCTTGTGGACATCATCAGGTGGGGAGATTTCAAATAGCGAATCATTGATAGAAGCGTTGAATGACCTTAGACCAACGTACGTTGCAGGAGTAAGAGGACATGCTGCTTCCTCCAGAATTAGAGTGATTGATCTACTGCGGGATTGTGTGGGTATTAATAGGACATTCAGCGAAATCTATAATTTAAAAGAGCATTTCATGCAGCTTCATGACTATATGTTCTACTCTCAGCAGAATAAGCTATTTTTCAAAGCTATGGTTGAAGGTTGCGATGATATAATAATGAACGCCCTTGTTGCAAGAGGATATGATATAGACAAGTTGGACGATCTGACATATATCTGGAATGTGGAGACTTCTGTAAGAACTACCTCATCTCCAACGGTTGTGGAGCGACACTCATTATCCAAGAAGATGAGAGATTTAGGACTTTGGAGTTATACTGATGGTGAGGAATACAAACTCTATATTTCTCCCATTGCGACTAGGATGTCATCTCCTTCAATTATATACCATGCGATGTTCTTCTTTGGCTCCATAACTAGGTATCATCCGGATTTGTTTGACTCTATTCTGACCGCTAAAGACTATTGGCTGGTTAGCGAGTTCCTGAAAACTCAACCTCAGCAGTTTTTGTACTATATGCTCTCGTATATCAATGGTACGGAGGTGCTGTATAGTAAGCAAGTGTAGTGGCTTAGGCTTTTGTAAAATAATAGATAATATTTCTGCTCTGATTATGCCTTAAATCAAGAGGATTGAAACTGATAGGAGGTGGAGGAGTTTACGATTAGTCTAGCGTTGTGAACGAGTCTATTGACCTTTTTCCTGATGGTCAGGTCATGGCTCTGAGCATTCCCATCGGCCAGTGGCATACCGTTCGTGCCCTAGAGCCCTGGACGGCGATAATGGAGGTGAAGGATGGGGTGTGACTCTTTTCTGGGCACTTCCTATAGAGCATATTAATCGCTTTAGATATGTCAAGATCTATCATTATACTTGGAAACGGGTTCGATTTGGACTTGGGTCTTAAGACCAGCTATTCACATTTCGCTGAGAGTCCACAGTGGAAGAATCTGATGGACAATAATGCGCATAGTTTGGATGGATCCTGGTTGCTTGGCTTCTTGAAAAGCAAGTATGACCTGGTTCGATGGATAGATATAGAGTCGGCGCTTTTGGAGTATGCCGTGGCTAAAACAAAAAGCCATATCATGGCGTATGCCCCTGCGGATGCAATTGATTTCAAAGCCCTCTGCCAAGCACTTAAGACCTATCTTCGGGAGCAGCAGGACATTTTCTCTCCGTCAGTTCATTCCGTTGCATCTGTTTTCTTGAAGTTGTTAGTGTCCCTTTCAGCCCAGTCAAGTATCTATTCTTTCAACTATACGGATTTGAATGTGTTGGCTGACAAATGCAGCTTGACGATGAATCATACAGTTAATCATATCCATGGTTCATTGGCAGTTGATGATGATATTATTCTCGGGATAGAGACAAGTGACAGGATTGATGACCGATATGCTTTCCTTTACAAAACCCAGAATCGGAATTATGCACATACTAATATCTTGAAGGACTTGCATAATAAAGAAGAGTATGTTTTTTATGGCCATTCCCTGAATGGAATGGACTATGAGTATTTTAAGAATACTTTTCAGAACCTGTCTTTAGTATCAGGCTCGAATCCGTCACGTCTTACGATTATTACCAAAGATGAAGCATCAGAAAACTGCTTTAAGTCTTTTCTTCGTCGACATATCTCATTGCAGGGCCTCTACTCCTATTCCAATCCTGTTTTCATCCTTACAGATCTGGTTTACAATAAAGATAAGAACGAAATACAAAAGGTTTGCGATTTGTTGGAGCGCATGAAGGCAATGTAATAGTGTCCCACACGTTGGAATCATACATTATGTTTAGTGGTATAGTTGAGTGTTTGGTTTTATGGAACGAGACGAGTTCTGGCTCACCAAATGGCAGGAAGCCATTGACTTCCTGGAAACCTACCATCGCAAACCATCCAAGTTTGTTCCGGAGGAATGCAACATGCGCTCTTGGTGGAAGCAAAGCAAGCAGAAGCTGGGGTTAGGGGAAAAATACGATACTTCGCTAATTGCTCTTACCCATTATGCTTTTGGCGAGCAGGTATACTCTTGTTCCTACTGTTTGTGGCCACCTGTCTTCTGGGTTGTGGTCCATGGCGGCAGCCCTTCCAATGGCATCGTCAATCATAGGTAGTAGTAAACCCGCATTATAACTCGCTTCGTTGTAACCGCCCATCAAAACGCTGAGTTTTTGTTTCAGCCAAGTCTTATGCCTTGTACTTTTCCTGTTGGCCGTGAGACTCTTCTTGTCTTCATCAGAGTACAAGGAGACATCATCCAGATGTAGCAGGAGCCAGAGCTCAAAACAGGGATTACTAACGCAGAAACGAAGATTCTTGTTCTGTGCACAAAGCCTGGCAATATTGGAAAGCATTTTGTTTGTCCACCTGTCACGGTCTACTACAATCCAAAGCTCATCATCGTCTTCAATGTTGTATTCTTCCATAAAGCCTCGAATCTGCTCATGTACATGCTCAGGAGAGGAGTCTCCATCGCTTTCGCGGTGGAGCACCTCAACGTGGACGTTGGCTGCCCGCAAGCTCGTTTTCATCGCTTCGAAGTAGAGATTCTCTGTTTCGAAACCTTCGGCGGCGATGACAACCAACCTTGCGGATTTGTCACCTTCCAGGCGGGTAAAGTCTTTCCGAACACGCATAAATAATCCCTCCTACCACTGAAGTGATTTGATGGAAGCAAAGAAAGGAATAGCGCCATATCGGCCTTGGAGGTAGCCCTTCTGGATATCTTCACGAGGCTTGTACTCGGCGAGCGAGGTCAGGTGGGAGGATCCTCCCTTATCCTTTTCCACAAACCAGACTTCGTCGGCTCTCAGCAGATTGAGGTCTAATAGGTTGCTTTCGTGAGTAGAACAGATAAGCTGCGTGTCGCGACTATCGGTTAATGATTCATAGTAACATTCCAGCAGTTTCTTGGAAAGCATGGGATGCATACTTCTGTCGATTTCGTCAACAAGATAAACGCGCTGGTTACTTCGTAGATCGAGTAGCATCGGAATGAAATCCAGCAAGCGGACGGATCCATCAGACTCTTGGTTCATCTCAAAGACGACTTCCTGGCTATCTTCGCCCAAATGTACAGCCTTTTGCTTGCTAAGTTTGTATTGCCCATCAGTCCCGATTTCCAGATAATACAAAACTGTATTTTGTGGCGTAGAGATAACGATGGTATTGCCTGGCCTTCCATTGGCTATTAAGTCTTTCAATAGCTCGGTGGGTATTTCTGCTTCTTCTGGATTTAAAGGGAACCGCCGAATGTCATAAATGCCGGTGTTGAAGAAAGCTAATAGCGACTTGGTGGCATTTTGAATGGCATTGTTAGACTCAACTTGATATGTAAGCCCTCGATATCTGGTCTCTGGGAATATTATCTGCAATTTGGCTGCAAACCAGCTAAAAGCATTCTTTATGGCATCCAGGCCGATACCATTCCGCTGGACATATTCGGACAGGAAACTCTTGTTCTTTGGAGTGCCGTGGGATAAGAACTTAAGCAGTTGGTTAGCCCCTGCCCCTCCAGATACAGTCCCGAATTCGTATATGCTATCATCAATATCGTCTTTTCTGATGAAGATGGCCTTCTCGGTCCGACTATTTACGTCGTACAGCCACTCTTCCTTGATTCCCTGGATACTGAATTCTACCCCATAGGCGTAGAACTTCGTATCAACCTTGAACTCAACTTCTATCTTTGAGACAGTATTGCCATCTGTAGAAAGTTTGAAGGGGTCTATTTGATATAGAGGGAATCTTCCCAAGGCGATTTCCTGAATGATTGCAATAGCCTTAATGACATTACTTTTGCCAGAGGCGTTAGCACCGTATATGACGCCAGACTTCAGCACAGAGATGTCATCCCTCTTTTCGGCCCTGACAACATGTTCTTGGTGGAGTGTACTTTTTCCGGCCACAAAACTGATTTGAACTTCGTCCTTGAAAGAGAGGATATTTTGGAAAGTGGCTCGCAGTAACATAAAGTGACAGTGTTTTTGTGCAAAAATAGTCAAAAGAATCGATAAACCAAAGAATTTTGTCAAATTTTTGCAGTGCTATATGCTATATTCGACAAATGGGGCTATCTTGTTTAGGCGATTGGCGGTTTTAGATTATTAATGTGAGGAAAAATATGTGGATAGGTTAGTTTTATATGTTGTTATTGGTGTACTTGATTAGTAACCGTTCACAATATACTTTCCCTCAGGAGGTAACCATGCATAGAGCCTCTTTCAATGATGAATGAAAGAATAGATAAGATTGAGTTCTTTAGTTTACAATCTGTCTTAATCTTCATTCTGTTATCAAAAATGACTCTGCGAATAAACTCCTCAATGTATTGTGTTGTTGCTGATTCCAGATCTCCAAGTTCTATCGATGGCTCGGAAGACACAATATTGTAAAGCCACTGAATCCCGTCTTCTTTATAGTCATATCCGATAGTATTGAGTACTCTGGAAATGCTATACAGGCACGCAGGAACTCTTGCCATCTTTTGGGAGACTTCATTGAAGAAACAGATATCATTCTGTCTCAAAGAATGCCAGTGCTTAACGTTGTCGATCCAAAACCGCCAAGCGAGTAAATAATTGATAACTAATTCTGACAGGCGGTAATCTTGTGGCTTTTCGTTACAAGTTTTGACGATTGCGGGAAGCAAATAATACCATATTTTCCAGAATGTGTCATGCCTCTGGAGTTGATCTTCGGCGGCTACAAGTTCGGAAACAAAACGGCTTGATTCTTCTGTCGACTGTATGTTTCTGATGAAAGGAGAAAGGAACTTTTCCAGTTCGGTTTCTTTCCTGTTAAGCAGAAATAATGCTATCCTTCGAAGTATATTGATTTGGACGCTGTAGTGATAATTATGCCGATCTTCATCGTGATAAAGCTCCAGCGCTAAAGATGGCAGCATCTTCTCGATGACTGATTTATGTACAGAATCGTCAGTCGCAGAGGGAATGATCAATAAGATTCTTTCCCTTCCATTTCGGCCAATTTTCCCAATGGAATCCATATCTGGTTCTTCCTCCGAGTACTGTATTTCCCCCATTGAGTTGAATACCTGGATAGGCAGGACCCTTCTCCATTTTTCTTTGGTCTTTAGTTTTTGTGCCGTTTCTTCAAACAGCGGTTTAACGGCAATGTATCCATAAAGAATTGACTTAGCCGTTTTAGGGTCTTTCTCCCATAACTTGGCTCGTTCTACTGAATCCGTAACATAATCGCAGATTCTCTTGTACTGGCCGATAGGCGTTTCGTCCAGAAGAGCCATTATCAGTGCCGATACATAGTTGTCTTTTTCGTTCGGGAACAATGAAATAAGAGCCGGCAACGCGTGAATGGTAGCTTCTACTCCATCACTGATTTGATAGTCATAGTTGTCTGAAAAGAGAAAAGCGAGAGTTTGGTCTATTATTTCTTTGCAGAACAATCGATCTTCTTCAGATAGACATTCGCTATGATGCAGAATAATCTTTGAGCAGACAAAGGGAGGAATCGTATAGTCCAGATTATTCATACTTGCCCTTCCGTGTTTCAGCTCTTCTACAAGACTTTTCGTTTCTTTTAGAGCCTGCAGTGGGTCATAATCGTATACCTTTTGTGGAGAAGAGCCTTCAATGTCGTTGTCCCCGTGGATGAAGTCTCCCCATAATCGAAGTGAGGAATACTTAAAATAGTCTTCAAAATCTTTTTGTGCTTCTTGACTTTGTTTCTTGAAATTATCATCTATTTTTTTAGGCGCAAATTCTATCTTGATCTTCCCATCACCGGTATTGGATACTTTGGGAGAAAGGTTTCGTCGGTCCATTCTTGCAAGAAGAATCCCGTAAGTGTTGTAGATATCCTTGTTCGCTTTATAGTTATCTATAATCTGATACAATTCACCAAGGAAATGGCTGTTTCGTTCCTCATTAAACCCAGAGACGCCAAATAATTGATAATTGAGGAATAATGATTCAAGATTGTTTTGCCGATGCTTATTCTCACAGGTTTTAAGCCTCTCGTCAGTATACAGGACATCGTTAATCTTGTTAATGCCATAGCCGATTGAGTATAGTAACTTGGATTGGGCTTCATTGCGACACCGAAGCGAATCGGCATGAAAAAACTCAATAGTCTTGAATAGTACCTGAGCGACTCTGTAAAGAGAGTTTGGATAGGCCAGGACAACGCTGCAAATAACAGCTGAAATGGATGCAGAATGTGTTTTGCGCAGTATTCCCATCAGGATATTCTCCATCATATCGGGTTCCAGTACTTTCCCAATAGCCAGAAGATGTTCTTCCAGGGCCATATGCATGGATTGTAAAAGATAAGGGATAACCGGACTTCCAGAACCGCGATAAGTCTGCCATAATGCGTCGCTGAAATACTGATGGATAGTCTCTCCATCTACATGAAGATGGACGGTGTTTAATTCTGCTATACCATAATCTGATTTGCTATATTGCGCCACAGTTTTATCAGTAAAGTCTATGATAAAAGAGATAGTTTTTTGTGGATGTGTGAAAAGCAACCACTTAAGAGGTGTCTGATTGGCGCTGGCTGGGAAGTATTGGAATGCATATGAATCATTCAGCCCAAATTTGCTCTCCATCGAGTCTTGAAATTCCCCTAAATACTTCCTGTGATTTCTGGGTTTAAGCCAAAACAGATAACAAAGCTTAATAACATAATCAGGAAGCAGATTAATCAAGTTCGCTGCATTGTATGGCTGTTCTAATATCTTTTCGCAAAGGATTATGTGGGCTGAATGATCATAATCAATCTCATCAGTCTTAAGAACAGTTTCAATAATGGCTTCCAGCTCCGTTTTTATAGTTGCAGCTGCTTTGAATATGATATGATGTAAGCTATCTTCTGTTTCCCTGGGCAAATAGTGAGGACAATTTAATAAATCAAGCGCCAATAGAGCGGCATGTCTGCATGTGTCGCCGTTTTGATGCTCATCTACCCAAGTTCTCAATACGGGTATTGAAAAAGAGAGGTTTTGCTGGACAAATACTTCCCATTTTGAATGAAGACGACTGATTATCGAGTCCCATCCCTTACCTTTTGGTACAATTGTATTAATACTATCAGTTAGCGAAAGATCGGCACAAGCTATTCTAAGCAAGAAGAGGACACGCTTTAACAGAAAGAATTCATTCTCCTCAAGCTTCTTTTCATACCGTTCGATAAAAGACTCTGAATAGTCTGAAAGTAAAACTGAAATAATGATCTCATCTCTCCAATACAGTTCCAGATCATTTTGGGAAAAGGCCGATAGGATAAAGCGATAAACGGCTTCATCGCCATCTGCAAGTTTATCGGACAACCACATCCTGAATGCCCGTCTCATAATCAGGGAGTTGCCTAATTGAGCAAAGAATCTGTCATCGGCAGAGTTATTGAAACGGATTTGAACGATTCTCTGTAAAGCAAGCTCCTCATAAATGTCATGAGAGATGAAACAAGCATCGTGAGGCTCATCGTAACTTATTATCTCATCTTGTTCCAAGGCGAACAGGGCTGGCTGCGAGTAATCGTATGTGTTTATATAGAATAATCCGGTTTCGCTCCTTTTTTGAGCTATCCCAAGCAGGCATCGTTCTCTATCTTTATCCAGATTATTATTCTTTATTGAGCCTCTGATTCTCTTATTCCAGATAATGCCAATGAATTCCTGATAATTTCCCCTTTTGTTAATTGAGGGGTATAAGCGTACGAATTCGTTCAAGAAGAACAGGTTCCTCAAGCGCTCAGTGAACTTTTTATTGGACGGGAGTGTCAGTTTGTTCGCGTCGCATACAAATCGCAGTTCTTCGTATGTAAGAGTTGGTATTTTAACAATGTCAAATTGCATCCCAAATGACTCTTTCAGGTGAAAGGTCAAATCGCTGAGATAGACATTCCTGGTAGTAAACATCAGGTTCCATCCACTATCCTTCAGTTGACTTATCAGTTGTTTATGGACTTCCAGGCTGGCGTGTTCGGCAATTTTTTCGGCTGAATCTATTACAAATACTTTGAGAGGTTCGTCTTTGAATGCATCAATAAACTGTTTGAAAGTGTACTGCCTGTTCAGATTGAACAGATTGTTTATGTTCTGCACATTAAGCTCGCCTGCTTTAAAAATGCAGATAGGGAACTTATTCTTGCAATCTTCATAAAGATCCTTCAATACTGCAGTTTTGCCACATCCGCCTTCGCCGGAGATGACGATATTAATCTTCTTCGCAATACAGTCTGTTATTGTTTGTATGTATTGTTCTCTATCTATCTTTATGGATATGTTTCCGGAACGGATTTCTGTTTGGATGTCTTTAAGAATTAACTGGTTATGCTCTAATATGTCGTCTGGCAGTTCACTTGTGTTGTGGGAGTTATTGAAAAAAATGTCATAAATATATTGATTCTCTGGTAAGGAAAGTTGCAATTCGAAGTAACTTGGAACGCGCCACTCCAGAGTGATGCCGATATTTGCAGCTGCTTGTTCAATCTCTTCCTGATACTTAGCTTTCTTTCTTCCCTTTTGTGAGCTTTCAGATAACTCTAAGTTTACATATAGGTACAAGATGTCTAAATGGCTGTTTTTCGCCTTTGTTTTTTTTATGGAATCTATGATGTCCTTTTTGTTTGATGCGATGGAGGTGGAATAGTATTTTGCTTGAAAACCAATTAGCTTGCCCTCTTTTTCAATAGGCTCTGTCTCTATTCCAGCCTGGTTCTTATATCGGAATAATCCCACTCTGTTGTTGTGTTCTGCGCAAAACAATAAATAGGCTAATTGCTCGAATGCCCAAGTTTCCCTCTGGGCGTATTTGATTTCAAATTGTTTCCAGTCCATTGGCGCCATTGTTCTTTTGCTGCAAATATAGTAAAAAGAATAATACGATAGTTGTATTATTAAAGACTAGTTCGTATATTTGCAACGCTGTGTTATTTTCGCATACGCGAATTAAATTGATTTGTACTATGAAATGTGCTCTATGTGGTCAGGATGTTCCTGAAAATGCAAAGTATTGTCCTGAATGTGGATATCGGATGTCAGATCCAATAACCGGACAGTATCGCAATTATATTAAGTATTCAGAGGTGAATGGGCATAAAGAGTTTGAATCGTCGTTTTCTGATGGTGCTGCGGGGAATGTGGTTGCTATGTTCTCCTCCTTTCTGACTGGACATAACATGCCGTCAATCAATGCGTCTGTCAGGCATGAGGAGAAAGAAAACGAAAGCGATAATAATGCTATAGGTATGTCAGAGAATAATGATCGAAATGTTTTAATGCCCCGGCTTTTCAAGGAACAAAACGGTGAGATAAAGTTGATTGAGAAGCGTCTTAAAGCTAAGAACAAGACTGATCATCAGGGGAGGGCTTGCCTGCTATACCTGTTATATCGCCAGGAAATTGGCGACGCGACGGTATTGAGGGATGATTTATATGATTTTATGCGAAATGAGAAAATTTATGACGGAAGTGTCCGTTCTTGGCTATCTCGTAATTCGTCACTTTTTTTACGCGAAAAAGACTATATCGGCCTGTCAATTGAAGGTGAGGAAATGGCCAATAGTATTTTGTCAGAGGTCTTTGATTCATCTGTCGTGCAGAGTTGGAAACCAGGCCAGCAGTCTCCTGTTTCATCCGTTTCTGGAAGCAAAAATACTAGTTCCAAGAATAAGCAGGTTGCAGAAATCGTGCAGGAACTGAATTTGGCTCCGTCTGGAAAGGAGTCTTTATCGTCTTTCCTTGAGCGGCATCGTTTTCGCAAAACGGCCACACAGTATAATCTCCTGTTTGTGTACTATCTCAAACAGATTCTCAACATACAGCAGGTAAACCAGAATCATTTATTCACCTGTTACAGGTATTTGGAGGCGAAACTCCCTAATGATCTTTACCATTCCATATCGGATACTATCAGCAAGAATAACTGGATGAGAAATATTTCTAATCTGGAGCTTACTTCGAAGGGGATTAATATGGTCGAACACGAAATGCGAATAAAATGACGCTTGAGGAATATATAGAGAGGATAGAGGGCTTCCTAAACAAGAAACCGTCCGAGCAGATTCCGTATTTCGCGTACTATTTATGCCAAATTGAAGGAAAAGCATCGTTTACGGCATGCGATGTTTCCCGTTGTTTCGATGATCTTCAATTACCCGGGTACTCAAATGTATCTGCCTATGTCTCTGCGCAGAAGAAGGCAAAACGATTCCTCAAGAAGAAGGAGGGCGGATATGTCCTCTCAAGAGCGGAATGCGCAAAGATTGCTTTGAAAATAGGCGAAAAACCTAAGAAAGCTCCTTCATCGGCGCTTTTCCCATTAAGCATCCTGGCAGATGCTCGCCCGTATGTCTCAAGAATTGCTGAAGAGGCTATTATTTGCTATGACTCAGGTGTTTACAATGCTTGTCTCGTGATGATAAGAAAGCTGATAGAAACCCTTATCATTGAGGTTTTTGAGCGACATAATGTTCAGGACAGGATCATAGCGTCCAATGGGAGTTATCTGTATTGCGAGTCTCTTATGGAGAAACTGAAAGAAGAAAGAAAGCTGTGGAAAATCAGTCGTAATACAGCCAAGGCTTTTCAAAATATAAAGTTAAAAGGGGATGCTTCAGCGCATAATCGCCATTTCAATGCTCAAAAGAGTGACGTTGATGATATAAAAGCAGGTCTTCGCGTTGCACTTGAAGAGTTGTGCCAAATCTGATATGAATCTATGACTCAATCCGAACTCTGGCTCGCCAAATGGCAGGAAGCCATTGACTTTCTGGAAACCAACCACCGCAAACCCTCCAAGTTCATTCCGGAGGAACGCAACATGCGCTC
>AUXO018687726.1_pt1 | contig 11418 bp, 6 predicted proteins | sample 768731 | NCBI WGS metagenome assembly AUXO01 (sample SAMN02715735, study PRJNA202380) | gut metagenome | biome: sheep rumen | host: Ovis aries | place: New Zealand: Palmerston North | reverse complement strand
TTTCATCTGTTCGATAGGGAGTAGCAGTAAGACCAAGAAGCTTTACATGAGTTCCCTTCGCCTTGGCTTTCTTCCTTACTGCCTCAATAATCCTCTGATATGTTCTTGCCACAGCATGATGCGCCTCATCGATAACAAGAAAAATATCGTTATCTCCCATCCAATCTTCAAGCCTGTCCAGATTCTTGACGATACTATCCTTACCGCATATCAGAATATCATCATCACTTTTGATATTGATCGGCTGGTCATGCTTTCCTGATATGATCCGATATTTATAAGATGTGCGGTTTGACAGGAAGTCTGCACCCCCGCTAGTTTTCCGGTATCCGTTTTTCCCGAAAGTCTCCGCCGCCTGCTCCAGAAGAAGATGACGGTGCGCTATCCACAGAACCTTTTTATTCTTATCTATGGCATTCTTTAATAGCCAATAAGCGGCTGTCATGGTTTTGCCCGCTCCGGTGGGGAGTACCAAAAGTCCATTGAATTCATCTTTCTTGTTATACTCATTCAATTTGAGCATAGCAACTTCCTGGAACTCATGGAGGTTGACCGGACTCTTACCAGTTGAAACCTCTACTTCCGCTGCATTCTCATTATCATACTTTTGCATTACTATTCCCCCCTTTCCTAGGGTTACCTCAGCACTTATACTACAAATCAAACTGCTTTATTTCTCGTATAAAACGATCACGCTTCTGCTCCCAAATAATGTCTGTCTTTTTTGTTAAATCAAATTCACAGACAATCTTTTCATATAGCTGGTTTAATTTGTCCTTCAACTCCAGATCAGGTAAGTCTAACTTTATAGAAATCGAATCGCTATTAACTACCCCCGTCATCTGTTTAAACTCGAAACCAGGAACCAATATGGATGTAACCTCATTCCTAAGAACCCATGCAGCCCCCATCTCATTCAAACTCACTGTGCTCTTGTAGTAATTCTCTGAATGTATAAAAAAAACATGAAGATTATGTTCAGAAAACTGCTTCCTTAGAAAATCGAATATATTACAATCTATCGGAATACCATACCCAGGCAACGAACTACAAAATACTTGTGTCTGATTCAGCCCCATCGCATCTAGTAAACTTACGATCTGAGTCACATATGATTTATCTTTAGATGAATGGCTAATAAAAATTTTAGGAGTTTTCTCCACAACCTTTGACTTCCTTTCTTCTAACATCCTTTCTGTAACTTTGGAAACACTCGGATAGTACTTTCCAATATTACGTCTGATAGCCTTCAGCTTTCCCTTAATTTCCGCAAATACTTGTTTATCTGTCCATCCATTCTTATTCCGTTTGAACAAATTAAGTGTTTCCCAAATATAGTGATCATTCGTCCGATCATGAATATCTCGCAATTCAAAATTCACTTCTTGAATCCAATCCTGAAAATGCTGAGCATCAAATATTGTATCCGTAGCAGGAATTTCATAGCCAATCACAGGATGAATTAGCTTTTCTATCTCATCCATCTGATCTATCAAAACAGCTATCCTTGGCCTATCCCCGTTGTCATCATCAAAAAAATGTTTTCCTTCAAAAGTTATGCTATGTACCCAAGCCCTGTTATCTGCATATAGGCAGACAATTAACCCTTCTTTTTTAAGCACTCCAAATATATGGTTCAGATCCTCGCTAGTATATTCGTCACCTTTATAAAGAGAGTCTATATAGGCCGAAAGATCATCGGACTCTGCCAATAGCTTACGAAAAAACTCTATATATTTCTTATCCACACTGTATTTTGCCCTTCATTTTTTATCGTTATCCATTAAAATCCTTAAACTCATACTCCAATATTGTCCTATATAAATCCGTTCTTTCATTAATAGCTGTTCTCTTGAACTCATCATAAGACTTAAACGCTAACCCTGTACTGTTCACAAAACTCAGGAATCCCGGATTGCTTGTATACTTTTGCTGGTTCAGTGTCTGTGCCAGTATATTCTGTGAAAAATACTGTTTCACCTTAACATCATAGGTTGCATCGCCGTAAGACGCGTTAAAGCTCTTTGGAAGTACCAGTAGATCCCCGATACTGTTTCTCACATTCTGAAAATCGCTCTCATTATCGAATTCGTCCGTATGCTGCTCAAAATGATTTGACCAGATGTGCTCTACCTCGATTTCCTTCTTGTTCAGCATATAGTCCGGTGTGCCGGAACCCTTTGCGACGATCTCGGTAATAAGTGCCAGCAACACCTTAATCTTAGGCTTGTTCTGCTGATTCAAATGCGGCGACGTACCGTTCAGAGTATTATCATCCATCTTATATGCATAAAGATGCTCCCTCAGATCCGACACAGACATGTTGCGGATCTGCTTGCAAAGCTCATAAATTTTTGATTCCATCTGGTTCTGCGATGTCAGCCAGTGATTCCAAATACGCCACGACAGTATTTTTGTCAGGTACTTGGACACTTCCTTTATCTTCTCAGCAATCGTATCATCGCTGTCACCGTAGGCAATGGAGGCCATAATCAGCGCCGGCTGTAATGTAAATCCATAATCTGAATTAACAATCAGATACAGGTATTCCGTAACATTCCTGCTCTCTATCAGCTCCATAATGTGAATGTACACATTTGCAAAGTACAGAATCTTATTAACAAACTCCACATAATCAGCAGAGCCTTTAAGCCCTAGGCTCTTCTCTTCGTCCCGTACCCATCGGTGGAACTCCTTACCTATCTTTACAAAGTCTGATGAGGTATTCTTTGCCTGTGACAGGTTCTGAGCATAGTGTGATCTGAAATATATCTTAAAGAATTCAAACTCGGCCTTTGATTTGGATGACAGATTTATCGCTGCAAGGCTCTTTGTTGTGGCATCGAACTCCTTCATAATGACTTCACGCTTGTCTTCATCGATATTTGCCAGCAGATAGCTTCGCAGCATTTCCACCTGAGTCAGCGATAATCCACGGTCATTCATGGTTTCAAATATAACATAGGCGAAATCGTCACTGTTCGTCCATACTTTGGAGAACATCACTTTTTCCTTCAGCCAATACATAAAAGGAACGATATTGTGATCACCTATTTCATCACGCCAGCATTCATCAATATCGGCATACCTGTCTACAAGATTCCGCACAGATACCGGATCATTTTTCTTTACCGTGTAAGAGCCGTTCTCATACAACGCTTCCATGCACGGCCTTCTTTCTTTAATATCCAGATTGAAAAGCTGTTCTCCATAATGATCTGACGCAATAAGGTTATCAATGATTGCTGGAAAACCTTTTACGCCTCCAAACTTTCTCTTCAAATATATCAGAAGCAGGGTAACTGTGGTGATTCTCTGTTGTCCGTCTATGATGGCGCTACGAGTACCGCCATTTTCAGACAGAACAATCTCTCCCATGTAATAAGGAGAGTACTCTTTGACCTTGGACAGCGCATCCCCATCTCTCCAATTCTTTAAAAACTCAATGGTCAGATCCTCTACCATATCCTCGATCTGCTTCTTTTCCCAAACATACTCCCTCTGATAGAAGTCCACATCATATTTTTCCAAAAACAGAACCTCTATCGGATACACATCACTTTTAACAAACACGCTTGAATTATCCATGATTGAAAATCTCCTTCATCTGTCTTTGTTTGTCCAAATCGATGGCCCTATTATAGCAGTTCGCCTAACGGCCTCCAGCTTTCGTCTGACATATCCTCATGATACTCCGTATTATTGATGAATAATTCCTCATTAATATCCCTGACAAAGCCGAAATGCAATTTATATCTCTCAGCATACTGCTTAAATGCTCTAAATTTGTTTTCAACCTGAACATCGATATTCTTACTATGACCGGATACTTCTCCGCCCTTTGTCTCGATAAGCCAGTCCTGGCCATCTTTTGTATGCACTATATAATCCGGATAAAATAGCCACTGTTTTAGCAATCCATCTAAATAAACTATAGACAAATACTGCTGGCCGGTATCACCATTTTTGTATACCCAATCTATGGTGTCCTTCTTGCTTTCACAGTAACGTTCAAATAAACGTTCTGGCGTGCTTCTTGTTTTATCAGTAATAAATTCATTCGTGTATTCCTTATATGCGTTCAAGCGAAGGAACACTCGATTTTTCACCTCACTATACTTATATATCTCCATCTCCGGTATATGGAAAGTTGCAGTCTTAGCTTCCAAAATAAATGTCATCTGTGTACTACCCATCTGTGTAGTTACCGTATTGAAATCTATCTTCAGCTTTTTCGCATTGTTAATTACAAAAGCATAGAAGTCGGAGTTTTCTAGAGCTATAAACTTGTACTTTGTCTTCTTTCCCTTGCTGAACATGCGGCGAAGAATACTTTTAACTTTTTGAGACTGCATTCCTGTAGCCGTCTTTATTCCATCTATTGAATGCAGCAAATATATACCATGAGAGTGGGTATTCACAGCCGTCTTAACATTCACGTTGTGCTTATTCAGTCCACCGGCCATGTCATCTGTTGTCCTAAACACACCCTGTAAGATTTTGCTGTCTATCTCATGATCAAAATTGTACCCACCGGCTTCAAGATTCTCCTTATTAACGCGTTTATCATTTCCAAGGTTATACGTCTTCTTAAAGTACTCATAAACCTTAATTAATGTCTCCCTCTCTCCTAAACCGTCAAAATCCAGATTTCGCAATTCTTTAGTCAATTGGAAATCTTTAACATCATCACGAATAAACAAACGTCGCACCTGATATGCTTTATCCATCTGAGAGAGTAGCCCAATTTTATACTTGGTATCTAGCGTATAAATATAACAATAATCCAGTGTATCTAGACCATAATGCTTTCGTTCCGGCATACGTCTGATGCGTCCTATAGTCTGTATCTGAAAATCTTCACTCCCACCTTCCCGAAGCTTTACCAGAATTTTTGCACGCGGACAGTCCCATCCGGTTGAGATGGCCTGTTTCATAAGCAAAAACCCCTGTTGTCCATCATTATCAGTAAGTCCATCCGTGTTCTTCTTATCATCACTCATCCATATGGAAACCATCCCATTGTCATAGGTATATCCCATACTTTCCAGCTTTTCCTCTACCGCCTGAATAGTTTCAGGTTGCCCCGCCGGAAACTGTATCAGTACCAGTGGCCTGATTTTCAGCTTCATCAGATCATATGCTGCTTGAATCTCTTTTCTTTTCTCATCCGCAAGATCCAAGAGATATTCATAATCATTTGTAATCTGCTTTCTTTCATCGACACCCTCATTGACGTAAATTGCACGAGATATCAATCCAGCGTTTATAACTTCATCCTCAGAAATCTCATAGAACTCATTATGTGGCACCTTTGCGGCTGTTGCAGAGACACGGATAATATTTTTCGGTGCAAAAGCACTTATGATATCATCCGCCTTCTTTGTATTATTCATATGCTCTTCATCTATGATGACGATGAATCGTATACCCGCTTTGTGTGCGTCCGCTATCACCTCAAACAGGTTCGCTCTCTCACTATCTTTTAAGGCCGTATTTCCCTTCTTAGTCACAAGCTCCCAGTTTACAAACGTCACACTTCCTCCATCAAAACCCATTATCATGGAGTAATGAAGAGCTCGCGTATCAATGTGCGGTGCAAGAGCATCCATGCTATCCTTACTTTGTTGTTCAAGATCTCCTTTTCCGGGGCATAACCAAATAAATGCTGTATTTCCATCCGTATTTTTTAAGTATTCATCAACGTACTTTATAAGAACAACTGTCTTTCCAGCACCCGTCGGAGCTTTAATAGTAATAACCTTTTTGCTATCTTCAGCAAACGTTTTATTAATCAAGTAATCTACACATGCATCCTGAAATTCATAATCTTTTAATCCATTTACCATAACTCACCAGCCTCTCTAAGTTCAAAGTCAAAATAGCAATCCGGTATTATAAATGAACTTATATTGTCCAACAATTTCTCTTGTGCTGTAGTTAGTAAAACGTCTTGGTTAATAAACACTGCTTGAAGAGACTCATACTTCTGATAATTCTTTTCAAACATATCCATTTCATCATCATCGTTTATGATAATGTATTTTTTATTATCTACGGCAACACCATATTGAAGCTGTATCATCTCTTTAATATGGCCAATCAATTCGTCCAATAACTCATCGCTATTCTTACTAACAAAATCTGTCACATAGTACTTAAGATTAGCAGGTATACCCTCGATAACCTTTCCATTGTCTCTAGTACAACCTTTTATAACATTTGTTAATCTGGTATACGTGATTTTTTCACATATATCTGCTTCATTATTCGTGCATAGTATAAAGGATCTCGTCCCACCATCGTCCTGATTAAGGGAAAGGACAGCATGTCCCGTACTTCCTGATCCCGCAAAGAAATCCAATACTACAATATTTTTGCGAGGGTACAATTCCAATACCCTTTTAATCAGTTTTATTGGCTTTTTCCCGTTCGGGAACTCGACATTTCCCTCCTTTGACAGGTTCTTAGTCTCTCCTGCAAAATCCCAGTAGGTTCCTTGCAGATTCTTTTTATATAATCGTCCATCTATTTCCTCCGACACGTCCCTAAGCCACGCAAATAGTCGGAAATTATTGCCTTTATAGAATTGCTCATACATTTTTCCTTTATTTCTGCCAGTTTTAGGAACATACTCTATTGAATGTAGATCAGATTCAATACCAACTTCCTTCATCTTTTCCATTACTCTCGGTCTAATAGAACTCTGCGGCATTGCCGTTTGAAAAAGACACCTTGCATATTTATTGTATGCCTCTTCTTCAGAAAGACCCTCTTCTTTCATTATTGCGCTAATAGACTTTATGGAATAATCAACTCTCTTGTATATTTTTATCTCATTTCCATCCCCATCCACAGTTGAAGTAACATATTCTTTCTTTCCGGGATCTACTAAAGCAGACGTATATTTCCAACTAATACCTTCCTCCCTATAGCGTTGCACCAATGCTCCTATTTCTTCATAGTCATATGCGCCATTAAAAACTGGTAATAGGTCATAATTTTTTGCGTAAATCAGAATGTACTCGCAATTCTTCTTTAGTTTTTTATCTTCTCCTCCACCCGATGCTCCCGCAATATTCTTCATGTTGACACTAACAATATTCAGAAAGTTGCTGTCTCCAAATACTTCGTCACATAAGCATTTCAACTGTGCAAATTCTATGTCATTTATCTGAACAAACAGAACGCCTTCATCGGTCAAAAGAGTTCTAGCTATTTCTAGACGTTCGCTCATAAAACTAAGCCACTTACTATGTAGAAAACCATCCTCAGAATCAACATATTTATCATCATACATGAAGTCTTCATCACCGGTATTGTAAGGTGGATCAATATATATAACGTCTATTTTTCCTTTATGTGTTTTCTCTAACAGTTTTAAAGAGTGCAGGTTATCCCCTTCCAACAAAAAATTGAATGAATCATTTTGAGGATCACCGATTATCTCTTTCTCATCCTTCTCTGTAAATACTGGGATATTATTCTTAATCATAATATCCACGTTCTCTTCGTGCTGCTCCCATACAAGTCCATACTTCTTTGATGTTAGTTCTTTCTCTATCTGATTAAAAGCAATCAGTGACTCATCATCATTATGTTGTGCTTTGAGTTTTTCAATGAAAGCTATCATCTGCTCTCTTTTGATCTGTGATAAATTTGCCATGGCTATTCTCCTTATGATTTATTTACCTTGCCGCAATAGTATCTCATATCGCAGTTTTGACATGTTTTCTTGTTCTTTGCTTTTGTTTTAAACTCATGTTTTTGAATCTTCTCAACCACACTGTCAAAAGTCTTTATCGTTGCCTCTATCGATTCCTTTGATTTGTCGAATGTCACTGTAGGATCGCCTTTGTCTTCTCCGGTATAATAGAGATGCATCCGGCTCACTTGTTTTCCTGTGTGTTCCTCTACAAGATGTGCATATACCTCTAATTGTCTTCGATACCGATCAACGGCCTCTGATTCAACTACGAAATCCGGCTTCTTCTCCGATTTGAAGTCTACTATCTCTACTGAATCACCGTCACCACGAATCAAATCTACTGTTCCTTTAAGTATGTAGTCTGGCTTTACAAGACTCACATCGACTTCCGCATCCTGAATGTGACTCCACAACGATTCTCCCGGTTCACCGCTTACTAAGGTTCCATTGTTCATCCTGTCCACATAGGCCTGAACTTGGTTATAGGCAGCATCCACCTGTTTCGCCCCCAGATACGAATGCTCACTCTTTGAAAGGGTCGAATAATTGGTATCCAACCAATGACGGATGTTCTCTGGTGTTATGGAATCTTCTTCATGACGCATGGCAGCGCGATGTATATCTTCGATTGTTTCATGCACCAAAGTACCAAATAAGGTAGCACCCACACGAACCTGCGTGAATCCAAGCTCCTTGAAAAACTTGTACTGCAAAGAACAATTCTCATAAAGCTCAATATGTGATGTAAAAGAAAATGTCTGTTTCAGATTTACAGGCTTTACTTCCTCCAAAACGACATCCGACAAGTCAACTACATCGTATGATTTCAGCCGTTTGTATTGATCTTCAAACGCTTTGCTTGGCGTTCTCCAACTACCCCCGCACTCATTGCAAGTTAGAACCAATAGGTTCTGAGCACGTGAGAATGCCGTATAATACAATCTCCAAAAATCAAAGAATTTTATATCGTTATAATCTTCAAATGCCGGTCGCTTAAAGTATTTTTTCTCAACTCTTGCAATCAGTCCCTCTTTTTTTGCCGTTGGCCTATCATACAAAGAATCAACCATAACGATAGGGAATTCCATGCCCTTTGATTGATGAATCGTCATAAAAGAAATGCAGCCACTAGGCGCATATTCCGAGTCATCTTCATATTCCGTGATTCCTCCATCATAAAGGAATTTCAGATACATATTGAAGAATTTCTCTGCAACATCTACTATGTTTTGAGCTGTAAAGACATCCACTCTATGCAGATATTCGTATTTCCCCAACACTGACGAAAGTATCGAAATATTCCTTGCAGCACGCTCATCGATAACGCCACTGCCTATATCTATCCCTATGTATGAGCGGAATGGCTCAAACTGCAACAGCTGATAGAGAAGCCCTGTGAACGCATAATCAGTATTTTTCGTAAGGGAACTATGTGTTCTCAAAACATTTTCATACCATGCTTTTAGATCATGATTCTCCTGCAGCAGCCTCCTTGCCGGTTCAACACACTGGTTACGATAAAAGCGGTAGAAATTCAAATACTGATCACTTGTTATAGGAAAGCTGTCTGTTTTCAACCGCAAGTAATAATTCGGGAAACACATGATCAGCATACCCAACAGTTCTCGTATCTCTTTTCTTTCAAAAAACATTTCAGATCGCGGGGAATAGACCGGAACATCGTTCTCTTCCAGATACCGGATAACATTCAGCACCTTTCCATTCTTTACAGAGCGGCACAAAAAAGCAACCTGATTATAATCCTTGATAACACCTTGTTTTTTCAGTCCCGTAATGAACTGATAAACATTGTCGCTCCAGTCATCAATGTCGTTTTCTCCGTAGCATTTTATAACTCTGGTATCTGTAGAATAGTTTTTCTTTCCCGGAACAATTTCCTTTGGAAAGCGGAAATTTCTCCACGAGAAATTCTCTGTATTCTTCATCCACTCATTATAGAAATCAATTATTTCCTTTTCTGAACGATAATTGACAACAAGGTTTACCTGCTTACATTCATCCTTCTCAAAATGTGTCGGGAATTCCAGAATGTTTCTTATAGTTGCTCCACGGAAGCGATACAAGCCCTGGTCATCATCACCGACCACGCATATATTTTTCTTCTCTCCTGCCAAAAGAAAGACTATTTTTTCCTGTATAAAGTTTGTATCCTGGTACTCATCTACCATGATGTATTTTATCTGGCCACGGATTTCTTTGAGGATATCAGGATTCTCTTCTAACAGCCTATATGCATCTGTCTGAATACTCGTAAAGTCAATCAAGTTTTCATCATGAAGGATATTCTCATATTCTTCCATAACATGAGCTATACCTACAATTTCCGGATCATCATCGTCAAGCATGGCTTCTGTATCTACCAATTCTTCCAGCAGATTATTAACATACGATGCAATCTCTCCGGCCTGAGCCCATACTCCCTTATTGGACGGGAATATTTCATCATAATTAGGAAGATTGCGGAAATGGCTCATGTGTTGAAAGATCATATATTTCTGATCAAACTGATCCAGCATACGATAATTCTTTTTTATTCGTGTATACTCTAAGTGTTCTTTAATAATACGCAAACAAATAGAATGGAATGTACCCACATACATCTCATTTACATTTACAGTCTTTCCTATCTGCAATAACTCGTTGGTGATACGTGTCACCAGCTCTTTCGCTGCCTTCTCCGTAAATGTTGCAACCATTATTTCCTCCGGCTGCACATTTTTCTCCATGATTAAGTAAACGATACGTTTGACGAGAGTAAAGGTCTTTCCTGTTCCAGGGCCTGCAATTATAAGAAGCGGGCCTTCCGTTGTCTTAATTGCTTCCCTTTGTGCATCGTTTGCATTTCCAAAATCAAATGCCATAACCAAATCTCCTTTGTCAGCGATTGTCATCTATGCTATTATTTCGACTCGCTCGCTCCGTATACCATACCAATCCTTTCTAGCACCCCTTTTTCAACTTTAAAGTTTAAAGGGTTAAAAGGTTTTTAGGTAATTTTTTCATCGTTTTATTTTTTCAATCTAACTCCCGAGCACTGTCATTTTACCATAATATTCTGTCCAATAATCTGAACTTACACTCATTTCTGACTCTTCCCATCAAAAAAGCGTACAGGACATCGTCCCATACGCCATTTTACATCAACCGGCTATATTTTTCAGAACTTATTTCAGCTTCTCCGCAACCTTTGCGATCGGGGCAAGGGTCTTTGTGAGTGCGTTGATAGCTTTGATAAGATCATTATTGCTGCCTGATGAAGCAGCGCGTTTTGAAACTCGCTTAGTGACAGGCTTTGCAGCGGCGGTTCTCTTCGTAGTAGTTTTCTTTGCAGCAGTCTTCCTTGCGGTACTCTTTGCTGCTGTAGTCTTGAGTCTTCCAGCGGACCTCTTTGAAGCGGGCTTTGCTGCAGTTTTCTTTGCCGTGGTTTTCTTTGCGACAGTTTTAGCGGCGGGCTTTGAAACGGATGCTTTTGCCGTTGTCTTCTTTGCCGCTGCTGTCTTTGCAGTTGCCTTCTTTGCTGCAGCTTTCTTCGCCGGTGCCTTTTTTGCTGTTTTCTTCGCAGCTGTTTTCTTTTTCACGGAAGCCTTCTTCGGCGCTTTCTTCACGTCTGCTTTCTTCTCCTCTACTGCCGGCTTCAGCATTTCTGTGGCTATGGTCTTTTCTTCATCCATTTGGTTTTCCCCTTAATC
>AUXO014820567.1_pt1 | contig 11421 bp, 9 predicted proteins | sample 768731 | NCBI WGS metagenome assembly AUXO01 (sample SAMN02715735, study PRJNA202380) | gut metagenome | biome: sheep rumen | host: Ovis aries | place: New Zealand: Palmerston North | reverse complement strand
AAATACCTGTTTTTTCCTTGTTTTGACCAATCCGGTCACTGACACATTCGTTCAATGTGAGTATAATATATTGGAAGCAATTTTCGGACACCCGTAAATTGCGGTAAAAGACATAACAGATATCCGGAAATAAATACCGGAGAAAGAAGGAGATAATCAATGAAATGCAGTAAACTTGTGCTGACGTCGGCACTCTGTGCCGCGGTACTTGCTCTTGCATCATGCGGACAGAACAATGCGCCCGCGGCGACCTCGGCAGATACTTCCGCAGCGCCGGCAGAAACAACCACAGAAAAAGCAGCCGTAACGGAAACCTCCGCGGACACTTCGGAAACAAGCGGAGAAGTCACGGACAAGCCCGAGGACAGCGACGAGGGCATTACGCAGGGCTACTTCGATCCCGGCGTATATGCGGCAGTAAAGGACGGCGTGATAGAGTCCCTCTACTACTTCGACGACGCAGCCGGCGGTCATACCGAGAACATGGACGGCATCGGCGGTGTTCCGTTCTCATACGAGCAGAATTTCGATGAGGTGACATTCCACTTCGGCGGTCCCGATGACACCACAAAGATGTCGGTACACCCCGACGAGCTGGGATATACCGTGGGAAAGTTCGAGACGAGCGGCGACGAATACATTTTCACATTTATGGGCGAGACCGGCGACCACGATGTTGCACTGCCGGAAACGGAAGCTGTGAATGCTCTCACAATACCCGGCGTTTACTCCGGAATGAACCGCGGCGAGTTTATGAACTTCTACATCTTCGATGACGAGACCAACGTAAGAGAGATGTACATGGGCGGCACAGGTTACACTGCCACATACGAGCTCAGCGACGGAAAGATCGTATTCCATGACGAAAACGGCGATGTTCCGGTAAAACTCCGCCTCGATGACTATTTCAGACCGATCGGCGAGTATGAAGGCTCCGGCGCTATAATCACATTCAGCTATATCCGCGGCGCAGACCCGAAGAAGATCGTACTTGCGGAAGAGCCGCAGAGCGAAGGATATGAGCCCGCACACCCCTTCCAGTACACAGATGCCGGCTGGGAAATGGAGAACGTGCCGGATATGCTTATGGATATGAACGGCGTAGCCGGCAGAAACAACGCATTCATGCTCCAGCTCGACAGGGCAAAGGCACAGGACGGCTTTGAAGCTCACTTCATTTTCCTCGACAAGGACGGACTTATAATAGCTGACCACATGGTAAAGCAGGACACTGTTGAAGATGCCGGGATCGCTCCCGCTCCCATGCTCGGAGCAATGGACATTGTAGTTTATCCCGTAAAGCTGAAGGATCTTATGGATACATACGATATCGACCTTGCAGATGTCGCACGGTTCTATATCACCGACGATCCGAATGATCCGTGCATTGAACTGGTAACCATCGAGCAGAACTGATGCCCGAACGGAATATGAAAGGAAGGTAATAACTATGAAAAAGAGAATTATGTGTGCTGTTATAGCTTCCGCTATGATAGCAGCAGCATCTATGTCGGCTGTTGTATATGCAGACGATACACAGGCTGCGGCAAGCGAGTCCACGGCTAAGCTCACAAGAGGCGTATGGGCAGCATACACGGACAAGGAAGGCGACGGAAAATACGACGATATTGCCGACTACTATGTTTTTACAAGCGAAACAGAGGGACATACCTCTTCTCCCGATCTTGGCATCGGTCTCCCCTTTGCAGTTGAGCAGAACGGCGATTCCGCATTATTCCACTTCGCAAGTGCCGACGACAACACAAAGGCAGAGATAAAGGACGTTGAAGACGGCTCTCTCGATATCACATTCACCTATGACAGCGGCGACAAGAAGACATACAGACTCGTATTCCTCCCTGGCGAAGATCCCGACACATTCTCCGGAGATGAAGTAGAGTACGCTGTTGACGCGGCAGAGACAAAGATCACAAGAGGCGTATGGGCAGCATACGGCGAAGACAAGATCACCGACTACTACATATTCGACAGCGAAACACAGGGTCATACAGCAAAGCCCGAAAACGGACTCGGACTTCCCTTCTCTGTTGAGCAGGTTGGCGACGGAAGCGCAGTATTCCACTTTGCAAGCGCAGACAACAACACACCCGCGGAAATAGCTTATGTTGACAAGGGCGTATTCAATGTCACACTCACAGGCGAGGACGGAGAGTCTGTAACATACAGATTCGAGCTTCTCCCCGACGAGGATCCCGACACATTCATGAAGGACGCTGCGGAAGCTCTCCTGGCACCCGGCGTATATGCGGCATTCATCTCGCCGGAAAAGAACGAAGTTTATGATATGCTCGACACATACTTCGTATTCACAAGTGAAACAGAGGGATATACAAATTCTCCCATTATGGGCATCGGTCTCCCGTTCAGCGTAGAGCAGAACGGCACAAATGCTGTGTTCCACATGGCATCGGCAGATGACAACACTCCTGCGGCAATTCTTCCTGTCGGCGACGGATCGTTCATGCTGACGCTCGACTACGGTGAAGGCCGCTCAACGATCTACCGTCTTGTAAAAACAGTAATCGCCGATACGAAAAACTTCAACGGCGCATCTTCCTATTACGGATTATTTGAAACTACCGATGAGGGCATTCAGCTTTACAATGCAAACGGCGAGTTCAAGTTCCTTCTCGGCACTCCGAGAGCAGACGAGACCGGTCTTGAGATCAACTACGTAATGCCGCTTCTTGAAGGATTCGACCTTGATTTCATATTCACAACAGCCGACAAGAATTTCGCAACATACAATGTAAGCTACAACGGCACTATCGACAACGACACTATATTCTTCGATCTTGAAGACCTTCTCAAGGGCGCAGGAATTGACGGCGAGAATGTTGCTTCCTTCACCGTAAAGAACAACGGAAACGGAACTATCGTACAGCTCGGATTCCTTACGGAAAGACACAACTCCGCAAAGATAAACCTTGTTTCCGATACAGCCGATTCCGATGCAAATGAGCAGAACCCTGCAACCGGAGCAGATGACATCTTCGCCGCAGGCACACTTGCCGCAATTGCAGGTCTTACAGTTCTCGCTTCGAGAAAGCGCAAGTAAGTCCGTAAATCAAAATAATACTTTTTCGACAAAAAATCTCCCGGTCTCGTGATGAGATCGGGAGATCTTTGTATTCGCTAATTCTCTTCCTGTGCAGTATCGAGTCTCTGCCGCGCGACAAGCTCCGCAAAATACCCGTTCTTTGCGATAAGCTCATCGTATGTGCCGTCCTCGGTCACATTTCCCTTGTCAAGCACAAGAATGCGGTCACAGTGGCGTATCGTGGAAAGCCTGTGGGCTATCACTATTCGTGTGCAGCCCATAGCGTCCAGAGCTTCTGACACCTGTTTCTGCGTCTTGTTGTCAAGGGCGCTGGTAGCTTCATCGAACATAAGTATCTTCGGCTTGGGGGCAATTGCGCGCGCTATCATTATACGCTGCTTCTGTCCGCCGGAGATACCGCCCTGACCTTCCGATATCATTGTCTGCATACCCATAGGCATATTCCGGATATCCTCCGCGATACCCGCAGTCTCCGCCGCCGCCCACGCATCATCGAGGGTAAGCTCCGGAGCCGTGATAACTATGTTGGAGTAGATATCCCCCTGGAACAGACCGCCGCTCTGCATTACCGTACCGATCTTTCTGCGGAGCGAACCGAGATCGAGACTGTTTATATCTCTTCCGTCGTAGTAGATCGCGCCTTTTTCGGGCTTCTCGAACCCAAGCAGCAGGCGCATGAGCGTTGACTTTCCGCAGCCTGTGCGTCCGACTATCGCCACATACTCTCCGGGTCTTATCCTGAGCGTCATATTGTTGACGATATACGGGGATTTCTCGCTGTACCGGAAATACACGTTGTTAAGCTCTATCCCGCCGGACAGCCTTGTAACTATCTCCCTGTTGTCGGAGGTTTCCGGCTCGGCTTCAAGGAACGGCTTTGCCATATCGAGCGTAGGCTTTATCCTTGCGGCGGTAAGCGCTATCCCCGCAAGTGACGAGAATGCACCCATTACCGAACCGTACGCAGCCGTGAACGCGTAGTATGCCGACTGATCGATACCGTTCTGCGCCGCGAGAAAATAAAGAATAATCGTTGAAGCAAGGTTTATCGCAAGATTTATGACGCTGTTTATCTTTATGAATGCGGGCGGGGCGTAGGTGTAGGACATACCCTTCGAGTAAAGGTCAGCCCAGCGAGCAAACACGCGTTTTTCCGCGCCCGCAAGCTTTATCTTCTGAATGCCGGTTATCATCGAATAGGACATACCGGATTCTTTCGCGTCATTCTCCATTATCTGCTTTGTAAGCCGTATCTGCACCAGCGACGATATCGTGCTGAACAGCACCGTCACAAATATTATCAGCAGTGACGGGAGCGCAAGCGCCGGAGCAAAGCTTATTATCTGCGTTATGTACAGGAGCGACATAAGCGAGGTAAGACCCGTGGACATAAGCGTTCCGAGCAGCATATCGCACAGCGAGTTCACCGACATCGAACGGTTTGTAAGCTCGCCGGCACTGTACTTGCGGAAAAACTCTGCCGGAAGCGACATTACTCTCATCATCATCGAAGCCTGAATGCCGATAGATGTCTTGCTTTGTATGCGCGACATATACATACCCTTGACCGCGCCGATGAGCTGAGATGACAGCGTCGCGCTGAAAAGGCATATCGCAATGGATATCAGCATAGACTCATCTCCGCTTGTAAGCACCGGACCTGTGAGAGCCTTGGTTATGCGCGGTATCAGCATTCCCACCAGCGTCATTGCAAGCGTTGCCAGCACTATGAGGGGGACATCGTTCGGCGAAAGACAGCTTTTCATATAAAGCATGAGATCGGATATGCCGATCTTTCTCTGCGGAAGCGGGCGGTAGAAGCAGTATGCTTCGCGCTTGAAAAGATCAGCCGTTTTCCTGTTGATCCTTACCTTTTTTCCTGTCTTGCTGTCATTGAAGAAATACCCCCGAAGGGCACCGGGCAGGAGCGTGACCGGCTCGCTGTCCTCTTTCCTGAATGCGAGCATAGGACCGTAAGCGTCCTTATACCAGCCGTCCTCGAGCACCACATCACGCCTCATCACCCCGTAAGGGCGCAGGCAGTAATCAATATACTCCTCCGGATCCTTGACGGATCTCGGCACTTCTACGGGCTTGTAGTGGTAGTATTTCAGCACCTCATCTATCGCCTTGCCGGTGATAATACGCTCGTCGGTGATCCTCGACACGTATTTCTCACCCATTACTACGCCTGCAACACCAAGAAGCGAATCCTCAAAGAGCTGCTGATCAAGGTCTGACCTTTGTTGTATTTGTTTTTCAAACCAGCCCACGAAAATAATTGATAATTGACAATTGACAATTGATAATTTGTTTTAATGTCAATCATCTGCTCCTTTCGTCATAATTTTTTAGCAGTGGATATCAAGTTCCCGATTATTTCGGTTTATCATTACTTTCAAATCCCGTCACGATTCAGATTTGTCGCGAAGCGACACCACAATTGTGCATTGTGCATTGTGCATTGTGCATTGGCGAATTATTCATTCGTGACGAGTTCGGTATAAGCTCCGCCGAGCTTCATAAGCTCATCGTGAGTACCGCGCTCGACGACTTTTCCCTTTTCAAGCACGATTATCTCATCACAGTCACGAATCGTTGAAAGCCTGTGGGCAATAACTATGCAGGTTATTCCGCGGTCCCTGATAGACTTTACAACTTCGTATTCCGTCTTTGCGTCAAGCGCGGAAGTAGCCTCATCGAGAATGATTATGGAGGGATCCTGCGCAAGGACTCTCGCTATCTCAAGTCTCTGCGTGGGCAATAACTATGCAGGTTATTCCGCGGTCCCTGATAGACTTTACAACTTCGTATTCCGTCTTTGCGTCAAGCGCGGAAGTAGCCTCATCGAGAATGATTATGGAGGGATCCTGCGCAAGGACTCTCGCTATCTCAAGTCTCTGTCTCTGACCGCCCGAAAGATCGCGTCCTCCGGAGGTGAGCTTATATTTGTAACCGCCCTCACGCTGCATTATATCCTCATGTATCTGCGCGTCACGGGCTGCGAGTATCATCTCGAAATCCCTTATGGAATCGTCCCACATTTTGATGTTGTTCGCGATTGTATCTTCAAAGAGGGTTATTTCCTGATCTACGACGGCAACGGAACCTGTCATCACAGGGCGCGGATATGCCTGACGGGGCTTTCCGTCAAACAGGATCTCGCCGTCCCACTGGTCATAAAGACCGGAGATAAGCTTGGCGAGCGTCGATTTTCCGCAGCCGGACGAACCTACGAATGCCACTCTGCTTCCGGGCTTCATGGTCATTGAAAAGTTCTCGATCAGCGGTTCCGCAAGCTTTGAATAGCCGAATGTGACATTCTTCAGCTCCACCTGTCCGCCGAGCTTTTCTTTTGGAGCATCTTCAGCGCCCTCACTGCTTTCCGCGTTTTTGTCCGGCGGGTATTCCATCACGTCCTCGACACGCTCCATCTGTGTGCGCATTTCCTGTATGGTCTGACCTGCGCTCACGAGCGTCATCGCCGGTGCCATGAATGAGCCGAGGAAGCCCTGGAACATCTGCAGCACGCCGAGGGTGAACTCACCCTCCATAATGAACCATATACCGAGAATGAGTACCGCGTAGCCTGCGAGGGTGCTGAAAAACATCGGTATCATTCCGATCATTTCGTCGGTTTTATAGGACTTCACCATCTGCGAATTAACGGAAGCCTGGTAGCCTGCCCATTTACGGAAGAATCCGTTTTCCGCGCCGCTTGACTTTATCGTCTCCACCATTTCGATGCCGGAGACAGTCGTTGCCGCGAGCTTTGCTCCGTCACGCTGCATAACGCGGGTGATGTTTATACGCTTTTCGGAGATTATCCGGGACATAATGAGGTTGAGCACTATGGTGCTGAGTCCTATCGCCGTAAGGACTATGCTTCTCCGGAGCATCAGCACAAGGTAGAATATCATCATGATCGTGTTCAGCGCAAGGGGCGCAAGAGTATTCACAAGCGTCCCGGCTATCGTTTCATTCGTACCGCGCCTTTGCTGGATATCTCCAGCCATTCTCTGCGAGAAGAACTCCATAGGCATACGCAGGATCTTCCACATATAGGTGGTGCTTCCTATCGCCGCCATTTTTCCGTTGATCTTGAGGGAATAGATAGTCTGAGCCCATGACACGATGATCTGCAGAACCGCAAGTCCGATCATGATGCCGATGAACGGAAACAGCCAGTCCCGGTTCGTGCCGGAGAGGAGCCTGTCCATGAATATGCGCGACATTATCGGATCTATAATGCCGAACAGGTACGAAATTACAGTCGTAAGCATTACGAAAACCACAGCCGCGCCTGCGCCGGCAAGACGCTTTCTTGCAAAGGCGACAGTGCTCTTTCTCTTTCCGCTGGGCTTGAAATCCGGACCCGGCACAGGCACGACAGTCACGCCGGTAAAGGAATTGTCGAATTCCTCTTCCGTGACTTTGACAAATCCCCTTGCCGGGTCATTTATGTACGCATACTTTCCCTTGAATCCGCAGAGCACCACGAAATGGTTGAAATTCCAGTGGATTATGCAGGGGAACTGTCCGAGCTTGCGAATTGACTCGGGGGTTTTGCGGTATCCCTTTACGCTGAACCCATAGCCCTGTGCCGCGAGATAGATATTCTTCGCATTTGAACCGTCCCTTGAAACGCCGCAGTCCGAACGCACCTGCTCCAGCGGTATCCACTTCCCGTAGTACGCCATTACCATAGCAAGCGATGCCGCTCCGCATTCAAGCGCTTCGAGCTGCATTATCACCGGAACCTTGGCGGCACCCTTTGCAACAGTAGGCCTGATCTTTTTTTCGCTCATTTTACGCTTTCCGCCTTACTTGAATAAAAATGTGACAGGTGAAACGGTCTCCACTACTATTTTCGCTTCATAATCTCCGTCAAGAAGCTCAACCGGTACGAGTGCGACAGTTCTCCCGTGATCGTCTTTGCTCATCGAGGCTATGCTGTATTCCTCGGAGCCTATGCGAACGGTCATGCCGGCGGCGATCGGCACGGGGGTATTTTCCGTAGCCCACACATTCGCGGTGCCGTCCGAAACGTCTGCCATAGCGCTCACCGTCGTTTCAAGCTTTCCGAGAGAAGCCCATGCGATAAACCCTATAAGCAGTGTTATGACTGCCGCGAGTATTACCCAGATACCGGGATTTGTTACTTTAAGGTAGTCGTTTAGCTGTTCGGGGGAGTTTATCCTGTCGAGCGCACGCTGACTGAATATCTTGTTTTTCTGTTCTGCCATTATACCATTCTCCTTGATGTTCACACAATGTTCTTGGTTATGGTAAGTATATTGCGGCCGTCCTTGTATTCATACTCGATCCCGTCCATGGTCTTTTTGACCATGAAGATGCCGAGTCCGCCTTTCTTTCTCTCTTTAAGCGGGGTCTTAATGTTCGGATCCGGCTTTGCGAGCGGGTCATAGGGCGTTCCGCCGTCAATGAAGCTGAGGACTACCGAAAGAGGGTCCTCCTTTGTCTCCACGCGTATCTGTGCAATTCCGATATCCGGGTCATAGGCGTAGCTTGAGATATTCACGAATATCTCCTCCACAGCCACATCTATCTGCGACTTTATTCTTGAACTGCACGAAGCGGCTTTGAGGTGTTCCCCGACGAACGCGAGCACCTGCGGAAGGTTTTCCGGCACCGCCTGTATATCAAGTTTATCCATTGCGATTCTCCTTATTCTATGGTAAGATCGTCGATGAAACCGGTAACTTCAAATACGTCCATTACCTCGGGGCATACATTCTTCACCGTCATCTCACCCTGATCCTCCATTATCTGCATTGCGGTAAGCAATACGCGAAGACCGGCGCTTGAGATGTATTCAAGCTTCTCAAAGTCCATCACGAGCTTCTCAACGCCGTCAAGCGCAGGTTCAAGCTTCTTTTCAAGACCCGGTGCCGTAAGGGTATCAAGTCTTCCTTCAAGTGCGACGGTAAGATGATTCCCGTCTCTGTTCATTGTAACATTCATATCTGTTCCCCCGTTTTGGTTTTTCCGTTGTATTTTATGCAAAGCATAGTAAGATCGTCGAACTGCGGCGCATCACCTACAAATCTGTTTATTGCCTCAGTCATATTTTTCAGCAGTGTTTCCGGCAGAGCATCTGGATCGCTGTTGAGCGTTTCGAGCATACGTCCCGTGCCGAAAAGCTCGTTTCCGGCATTTGCCGCTTCAGCCGCGCCGTCTGTATATACGAAAAGCGTTCCGCCGGGTTCGACATCGAACTCATACTCGGTATAGCGCTTTTTCTTCATTGCTCCGAGCACAAATCCGTGCTTGTCTTTGAAAATCTCAAACTGGCCGCCGGGCTTCCGTATCATCGGGTATTCATGACCGGCGTTTGCAGCCTTTATATGACCTGTCGTGATATCGAGCACGCCGAACCACACCGTTACAAACATCTTGTTCTTGTTGTTCTCGCAGATGCTTGCATTTGCGCGGTTCAGCACTTCCGCGGGCGGCAGCCCCGTCATAGCGTAGTTCTTCACAAGCATCTTTGACATCATCATAAACAGCGCCGCAGGCACGCCCTTGCCGGATACGTCCGCGATAACAAGTCCGAGATGCTCCTCGTCTATGAAGAAGAAGTCGTAGAAATCACCGCCGACTTCCTTTGCCGGATCCATTGAAGCGTAAAGCGAAAGCTCCGGTATATCCGGGAATGACGTCGGGAGCATATCCGCTTGGATCTTCGTGGCGAGGTCAAGTTCGGCTTCCACTCTCTCCCGCTCACTGTTGAGACGCAGGTTTTCTTCCGTGTACCTGTCGATCTCCACCGCAAGTTCCGAGATACTGTCGGCAAGCCTTCCGAACTCATTCTTCGCCTTTACAGCCGACATTTTCTTAACTACCGCTTCGCTGTTCTTTGTCTCGATATATTCGCGGACTGCGTTATGCACTTTCACCGTAGGTCTTACGGCTTTGAGATATATGAACAGGATCAGCATTATATTTATGAGAATGAGGCACACCGCTCCCCATATTATCATATAGTTCAGATTGACATTGAGTATATGCGCAAAGGAAGACCAGTCATATTCAAAGCAAAGAACATACAGCATTTCTCCGTTGACTATCACCGGTACAAATGCAAGATATGTAAGGCTTCTGTTCCCTTCAATATAAAGGTCCTGATAAACGATATCGCCGTAATCAACGCCGTATGTTCCGTTATGAAGCACGTCAAACAGCGGGACAGAATCATCTTTTTCAGCCTGGAGCCCGAGAGAGTGATCGCCGACTTCATCGCTGTAGCCGTTGCTTTCAAATATCATGCATATATCGCCTTCGTCTTCACTGTGCTCTTCGCCGTATTTACGGATATCAAAGCAATAAACGGCTTCAAAGGTGTCATCTCCGCGCTTTCTGTCAAAGACGTTCACTATATAATTGTACATGGCTTTCAGAAAAGCACGTTTCGTCTCTTCATCCCATGTATTGATCTCTTCCATATCAAGCGTCTGCGCATAAACGGAATAATTCAGCTCGTCCTCAAAGGTCAGCTGTAATTCCGAGGCCGGCTCATGGACCATATCGGGATCCTTTTCCCACTCATCTATCACCCATTTTACTATATCGGTGCTCATGAACAGGTTCTTGTACTCTTTGACCTGCTTCACGATAGCGTCGTTGTTCGACTCTATGTACATGTTTCTGGTACCGCTGATAACGATAAAACCAATGAGCGCAAGCGCGAATATGAACATCAGCGTTACTATGATACTTACCTGTACGGCAAGTTTTCTTGTTTTTTTCATTTACACCACCAATGCCGGTTATTTTTATACAGACAATCCGCCGTCGATCACGAAGGACTGCCCGGTAATATACCGGGACCTGTCGCTTATCAGAAACGCGCATAGCTCCGCGACTTCCTCCGGCTTTCCGAAGCGTTTCGCAGGGATCTTTGCGATGCATTCGCTGCGGAATCTCTCATCGAATCCCGCGGTCATATCCGTTTCGATAAATCCCGGAGCAACCGTATTTACGCGGATATTCTTTCCCGCAAGCTCCAGTGCCGCAGCTCTCGTCATAGCGTCAAGAGCGCCTTTTGAAGCACAGTAGCTTGACTGCCCGATACCGCCTCTTATGCCGAATACCGAGCTTATATTCACGACAGAACCGCCTTTGCGTGAAACGAGGGGTACGACAGCGCCCTGCAAAATGCGCATTGCCGAAAAAAGGTTGGTCTCAAGCACATTTTCCCACTTGTCGGGAGAAGCGGCAAACAGCGGTTCGGAAGCTGTGATGCCGATGCAGTTCACAAGAGCGTCTATCCCGCCGAAAGAGCGTATCTCCGCCTTGACCGTCTTTGCGATATCTTC
>AUXO011017845.1_pt1 | contig 11422 bp, 16 predicted proteins | sample 768731 | NCBI WGS metagenome assembly AUXO01 (sample SAMN02715735, study PRJNA202380) | gut metagenome | biome: sheep rumen | host: Ovis aries | place: New Zealand: Palmerston North | reverse complement strand
TCTGCGTGCTTCGGCAGTGGATGATCCGCTTTATGAACGCAAAAATACAAAAACCAACACACCGGCTGTCATCTATACGGATATCGTGGATGGGGATGAGGTGAAAATCTCCCTGATGGCAAAAGGCTTCGGATCGGAAAACAAATCGGCATTGAAAATGCTGACACCGGCGGATGGCGAGCAGGGGGTCATTGACTTCGTGCTTGAGACAATCGAAAAAGCCGGCGGCAACGCATGTCCGCCGTTTGTGATCGGTGTCGGCATCGGAGGAACTTTTGACTCCTGTGCCTGCCTTTCCAAAAAGGCGCTCTTAAGACCGCTCAGCCAGCACAACAGCGACGCCCGCTATGCGGCTTTGGAACAGAAGCTGTTGGATGGTGCAAATGCCCTGAACATCGGTCCGATGGGATTCCATGGAAACACCACCGCGCTTGCGGTACAGATTGAACAGGCCCCGACCCATATCGCCGGCATGCCGGTCGCGGTCAATGTATGCTGTCATGTATGCCGGCACGCAAAGGCGGTGATCGCATGAAACGTCTGCAGCTTCCGTTGAGTGAAGAAGAAAGAATGAGCCTCAAAGCAGGGGATGCGGTTCTTCTGAGCGGGGAAATCTATACAGCGCGTGACGCTGCCCATAAGCGCCTTCACGAAATGATTGAAAGAAATGAAGAGCTTCCGTTTGATCTGAATGACGCTGTCATTTACTATGTCGGTCCTACTCCCGCAAAACCGGGACAGGCAATCGGCTCCGCCGGTCCGACCACGTCCGGAAGAATGGACCCCTATGCTCCGCAGCTGCTGGATCTTGGCTTAAAAGGCATGATCGGCAAAGGGAAAAGAAACGATCAGGTCAAGGATGCGATTGTCAGAAACAAGGCAGTCTATTTTGTTGCAGTGGGAGGAGCCGGAGCGCTGCTGTCCCACAGCATCATGAAGCGCGAACCGGTCGCGTTTGATGATCTGCTTGCCGAAGCAATCACAAAACTGACGGTAAAGGACTTTCCGTGCTTTGTCGGAATCGACTGTCTGGGAAGGGATATCTATGATCGCGATGAGCGCGTGCCTGGCCGGGAAGAACTGTAAATACAACGGCGGAAACAATGAAATTCCGGAGTTGAAGGAACTGTTTGAAAAGGGAGAAGCAGTGCTGGTCTGCCCGGAAGTGCAGGGAGGTCTGCCGGTTCCCAGATTGCCGAGTGAGATTTCCGGAAATAAGGTATATAATACTGCCGGTGAGGATGTGACAGACGCATTTATACAGGGTTCCCGCAAAGCCCTCGCGCTTGTAAAGGAACATCAATGTGAGCTGGCTATCCTCAAGGCAAACAGTCCGTCCTGCGGAACGGATCATGTCTATGACGGTACATTTACGCATACTCTGAGAGTGGGATGCGGCATCTTTACAGCAATGTGCAGACAGTCAGGAATTGTCTGTCTGAATGAAACAGAATATATGGAAAGGCAGAAACAGCAATTATGAATCTCTATGAAGAAGCATTGAAGCTCCACGAAGAACACCATGGAAAACTGAGAATCGAACCGAACGTTCCCTGTGCTGACGCACACGATCTTTCCGTCGCCTACACACCTGGCGTCGCCCAGCCGTGTCTTGAGATCGCAAAGGATCCGGAAAATTCCTACAGATATACCGGCCGCTGCAACTCCGTTGCGGTTGTCACCGACGGCACAGCGGTACTGGGACTTGGCGATATCGGTCCTGCCGCCGCGCTTCCGGTTATGGAAGGCAAGGCACTGTTGATGAAGCGCTTCGCCAATCTTGACGCATGGCCGATCTGCCTTGATACAAAGGATCCCGATGAAATCGTCGCTATATGCAAAGCCATCGCTCCGGGCATCGGCGCAATCAACCTCGAAGATATTTCCGCTCCGAGATGCGTTGAAATCGAAAGAAGACTGATCAATGAGCTGAATATTCCGGTCTTCCACGATGACCAGCACGGAACAGCGATTGTTGTTCTGGCGGCACTTATCAACTGCATGAAGCTGAAGAAGACAGATCCGGCTGATATGAAAGTTGTCATCTCCGGATGCGGAGCTGCAGGCTCTTCCATCATCCGTCTGCTCTACAGCTATGGTTTCAAAAAGATCTACGCATTCGATATTGACGGCTGCGTCGATCCGGATCATGCGGAAAATTATAACGATCTGAAAAAAGAACTGCTGAACTATGTCAACAAAGACCATCAGCACTACGCATCCCTGGCTGAAGGCTTAAAGGGAGCCGACACCTGGCGTCGCCCAGCCGTGTCTTGAGATCGCAAAGGATCCGGAAAATTCCTACAGATATACCGGCCGCTGCAACTCCGTTGCGGTTGTCACCGACGGCACAGCGGTACTGGGACTTGGCGATATCGGTCCTGCCGCCGCGCTTCCGGTTATGGAAGGCAAGGCACTGTTGATGAAGCGCTTCGCCAATCTTGACGCATGGCCGATCTGCCTTGATACAAAGGATCCCGATGAAATCGTCGCTATATGCAAAGCCATCGCTCCGGGCATCGGCGCAATCAACCTCGAAGATATTTCCGCTCCGAGATGCGTTGAAATCGAAAGAAGACTGATCAATGAGCTGAATATTCCGGTCTTCCACGATGACCAGCACGGAACAGCGATTGTTGTTCTGGCGGCACTTATCAACTGCATGAAGCTGAAGAAGACAGATCCGGCTGATATGAAAGTTGTCATCTCCGGATGCGGAGCTGCAGGCTCTTCCATCATCCGTCTGCTCTACAGCTATGGTTTCAAAAAGATCTACGCATTCGATATTGACGGCTGCGTCGATCCGGATCATGCGGAAAATTATAACGATCTGAAAAAAGAACTGCTGAACTATGTCAACAAAGACCATCAGCACTACGCATCCCTGGCTGAAGGCTTAAAGGGAGCCGATATCTTTGTCGGTGTCAGCGCGCCGCGTCTTGTCACAAAGGAAATGGTCGCTTCCATGAATGAAGGCGCAATCGTATTCCCGATGGCAAATCCGGAACCGGAAATCACATATGCCGAAGCGAAGGAAGCTGGCGCATATATCATTGGAACCGGCAGAAGCGACAACCCCAACCAGGTCAACAACATCCTCGCATTCCCGGGTCTCTTCCGCGGAGCCCTCGACGCGAAGGCAACCAAGATTACAGAATCAATGAAGATTGCCTGCTCAAAGGCAATTGCCTCACTGATTGATGAAAAAGATCTGACACCCGAACATATCATTGTTTCGGCATTTAATGACCGTGTCGTTCCCGCTGTCGCAAAGGCAGTCGCGGACTGCGCGAAGGCGGACGGCGTCGTCAGAAAATAAAAAAGGAGCATTTTTATGGAATCCATTATGCATATTCTTCATCTGATTGTTGAAAACACAGCTTCAATCGCCGGAACCGCGCTGGAACTGTTCGGCATTGTCATACTGATTTATAAAGGCTTTACAAGCTTCATGCAATGGGTGGGCAAAAGCGAAGAGAGTTCCGTATCCCTTGCCGAAGGGATTGCGATGGCACTTGAATTCCTGATGGCAGGTGAGGTTCTGCATACCATTCTCGCGGATGATGTAAATGATCTGGTCATCCTCGGCGCACTGGTGGTGCTCAGAGGCATCATGACCCTGGAAATCCATTGGGAACTCAAAAATGAGAAGGCCGAACTGGAAAACAGAAAACTAAAAGAAAAAGCAGGCGAATAAGTTCACCTGCATGCCGCTGATCTTCAGCGGTTTTCTTTTTGATAGACGCGGATGATGAATTCCGAGGTCAGATTCATTTCCTTGACTTCTTCCAGCCGTTTTCTGTCTTCTGCTTTTGTACGCCAGACATAGGGCGTCATGACAAACAGATTTTTCAGCTGATCATTGCTGCAGACAAATTCATTCCTGATTTTCTCACTGTGAATCAGTGTGAGATCCGTATCAAGATCCTGCGGTCTGTTTTCATACGGATGTTCATAAAGAACTTCCTTCATTTCAAAGAGATGGCGTTCGCCCGGTGTGACAAAGATGAATTTTCCGCCCGGTTTGAGAATCCGCTGAATTTCTTCTCTGGCATGCGGCGCAAAGCAGGTGAGAACGGTATCGCATGATTCATCTTCAAGAGGCAGATGGAAGATGGAAGCGACGGTCCAGTGGGTTTTATGATCCGCTTTTGCGGCATGTTTCAAAGCATCCTTGGAAAGATCAAATCCATATTTTTCTTCTGCTTCAATTGCGCTTGTATAATAGCCTTCCCCGCATCCAAGATCGCACAGTACCTGTGTGCCTTGAGAAAGTTCACGCAGACGGTCCCTTAAAAACGAATAGGGGCCGCTTTCAAGAAATGCGGTTCTTGCCTTTACCATGGCGGCGTCATCGCCATGGACTTTTTTATTGGAGACAAGCAGATTGAGATATCCGCTTTTGGCATAATCAAAATGATGTCCGCTTTCGCAGACGGCTTCTTTATTCCCGGCAGTCAGGTGAGTGCCGCATACAGGACAGATCAGTTTCATGGCTCAAGTATAGCACAGCCGTATTGACTGACGGTCAGTCGGGATGTATATTAAACATGCGGAGGTGATATTGTGGACAGAGACAGTGAAGACCGAAGAAACGAATTTGTGGACGCCGCCGAAAAACTTTTCAAGGAAAACGGAATTGTCGATACCACCATCAGCTCGATCGTCAAGGAAATGGATGTGGCCAAGGGGCTGTTCTATTACTATTTCAAATCCAAGGATGATGTGATCGAAGCAATCAGTGAGAAATACAATGAAGTGTTCAATGAAATGATGAACGCGTCCATGGATCAGCAGGATTATCCTGCTCGTCTGAGGCAGTTTGTAGGGAATACTGTCAGTTCATTCCGTGACCTCGACAACAAGCTTTCCACAGAAGATGATGTGGATCTTTCGCAGCTGAGCATGCGCTCGGTGGAAGAGGCGAAAGCCAGCGCAATTGAAGCGCTTGTCGCTTTGTTTGAAGAAGGCAACGAGAAGGATGAACTGATGCTTGAACATCCGAAGTATTACGCGGACATTCTGATCAGCGGCATTATAGAACTGGTGCAGCAGAAGGAAGCGTATGACGACGAGATCAAAGAAATCATTTTGGACCTGATTGAAAGGGCCGGAAAGGACTGACATCATGAGTGAAGATTTCAACAGCAAAGTCAACGAATTTGTCGATAAAGCAGCCAAGTCAATTGAAGAAGGCGGAAAGTCACTTCTTTCCCGTCTGGAAATTGAAAAGAAGAAAGCCGAGATCCGCTCGGAAATCGGCCACAATTCCAGAGAGCTTTCCAAAGCTTATGAAAGACTGGGAAGGGAATTCTTCATGGCAAAGGAAGCCGGCAGGGCTTACAGCGATGAAAACGATCTGCTTGACAGAATCCGTTCCAAGGAAAGAACAATCGAGCTGCTCAACGAAAAACTTGACACTCTGGAAAAATAATCAAACCCCAAGAGGCACCAGCTTTCAACTGATGCCTTTTTTCCTGCGTGTATCTGATGCTATGATAGAGGCATCAGTAACAGGAGAGTATCATGAATGAAATTACTACAGGTGTCCAGATCATCCTGGCACAGCATTGCAACGGAAATGAAAAACCCCGTCTTTTCGGCGGGCAGCTGATGGCGTGGATCGATGTGATCGGCGCGGTAGCCGCAAGAAGATACTGCGGCAAGCCGGTTACCACCGCATGCATTGACAACCTCAGCTTTTTAAGGCCGGCATGGCTCAATGACATCCTTGTGCAGGAAGCCAGAATCACATGGACCGGAAGAACCTCCATGGAAGTGCGTGTGGATTCCTATGTGGAGGAAAACGGCAGAAGGGAACTTGTCAACAGGGCATATCTTGTCTATGTGGCACTGGATGAAAATGAAAAGCCTTCCCCGGTACCGGAATTCTTCCCGCAGAATGAAGAAGAGGAAACAGAATACGCAGCCGCTGTGGAGCGCAAGATCATGCGCATGCAGGAAGGCAGCGAAAAGAAATAATGATGTGAAAAAGGGAGGCGGGAGTTTATGGCAAAGTTTGAAAGAACAATCCGTACAGACATCCATGCGCTTGCGGCATGGACCGAGCATATCATCCTGGAAAACAGTATTTCCGCGTCTCTTGAGGACACCAGCGATTTTGTCAGCGGCAGCGCTGTCTGCTGTGTGCGTGTATTTGAAAGATACAGCTATCTCGGCCAAAACAGAGTCTCTCTCAGTGTGACATTCTTTGACGGAGGAGACGGAAATGTGCATATTTCGGCAATCGCTTCCGGCGGTTCGCAGGCAATGATGTTTAAAATCAATACACTCGGGGAAGAAAACTTCCTTGAAGAATACCGCAGCGCCTTAAACCGGTATCAGCCGTAAAAGAAAAAGAACAGCTCATCAGCTGTTCTCATCACGGAAAGAATAGACGCATCCGCAGTAATTCTGTTTATAGAGATCATAGGCATCGCAGATGGCATTGGATTTGACCTGGCCGTCTGCTTTTTTAAAATCACTGGTGAAATATTTTGTATGACTGTATTTTTCACCCAGCTTCAGACCGATCTCATTGAGCTTCTGGGAATCCTTCTGCCTTGAGAAAGTCATGACGGTTGTGAAATAGTCAAAGCCATGTGCATCGGCATAGGCAAATGCTTCATCCATCCGCTTTTCATAGCAGCCGAAGCATCTTTTCCATCCTTCCGGATCATCTTTCCTTTCAGACAGATATTTCATATAGTCTTCGCCGGTATATTCCGTGACAATGAGCGGAATCGAATCATTCCATCGTTCATGGATATAGCGCTTCAGTTCACTCAGCCTGTGCTCCCATTCCTCTTTGGGCCATATATTCGGATTGTTGTAAATCAATGTGACATCAAATGCGTCACTCAGAAAATCCATCGGCCAGCATGCGCATACCACACAGCAGGCATGAAGAAGGATTTTCGGTTTCCTGTCCGGAAACTTCTGCTCAAATGTACCGATCTCCTTTAAAGCTTCCTTATGCCAGTTTGTTTTAAAGGATGATTTCCTGCCCCGCACATAGGCGGCATATTCTTCAAAATCATTCATTTGTAATTAACATGCAGTCGCCGAAGGAGAAGAAACGGTATTTTTCTTCGACCGCGTGGCGGTATGCTTCAAAAGTCAGATCGTAGCCGGCAAAGGACGCAATCATCATGATCAGGGTGGACTTGGGCAGATGGAAGTTTGTGATCATGCAGTCAATGGTATGCCATTCATATCCCGGATAGATAAACAGCTGGGTGGCACCGGTGCATTCTTCAAATCTTCCGAAGCGGTTCCATACCGATTCCAGTGTTCTGACCGATGTGGTACCGATTGCAATGATTCTTCTGCCTTCTGCTTTTGCCTTGTTTAATAGATCGGCAGTTTCCTTTGACATCATATAGACTTCCGAATGCATCTGATGGTCGGCAATTTCTTCGGTATCCATCGGCCGGAATGTGCCAAGACCCACATGCAGGGTGACTTCGGCAATTTCAACGCCTTTGGCTCTGATTTCATCAAAGAATTCAGGTGTGAAGTGCAGACCGGCAGTCGGAGCTGCCGCTGAGCCTCTTACTTTTGCATAAACCGTCTGATAGCGTTCAGGATCATCCAGCTTTTCGCGGATGTAGGGAGGAAGTGGGACATTGCCCAGTTCATCGAGGATTTCATTGAAAATGCCGTCATACAGCATCTTCATATTGCGGATGCCTTTTTCTCCGATTGCGGTGCACTGTGCTTTCAGTCTTCCGTCATGGAAGGAAATCACAGTTCCGATCTTGATGACTTTCGCATTTCCCGCCAGGCATTCCCAGACATCGTCTTCCATCTGCTTGAGCAGAAGCAGCTCGACATGGGCGCCGGTTTCTTCCTTTGTGCCGAAGAGTCTTGCCGGAATGACGCGTGTGTTGTTGCGGACAATCACATCGCCCGGTTTCAGATATTCCAGGAGATCGCGGAACCTGCGGTCTTCATAGGTATTGAAATTCTTATGAATGACCATCATCCTTGATGCGGTTCTGTCTTTGAGCGGCGTCTGGGCAATCAGCTCCTTGGGCAGTTCATAATCAAAGTCGCTTGTTTTTGTGTATTTCATCAGAAGCCTCTTTCATCAAATTTCATTTCCGCCAGCGTCTCAGCCATGAAGTCGCCGAAGCGGTCGGCCTTGATTGCGCGTCTTGCGTCTTCCATGAGCTTGACAAGGAAGCGTGTATTGTGGATGGACAGCAGTCTTGTGCCGAAACCTTCATCCGTACGGTTGAGATGGTTGAGATATGCTCTTGTATAATTTCTGCAGCAGTAGCAGTCGCATAACGGATCAAGCGGTGTGAAATCTTCCTTGTACTTTGCCTTGCGGATGTTGATTCTGCCTTCATGGGTCATCAGTGTTCCGTGTCTTGCAAGTCTTGTCGGCAGGACGCAGTCGCACATATCGATATTCATCGCAACCGCCTGCAGCAGATCGTTGACCGCGCCGACGCCCATCAGGTATCTCGCTTTGTCAAACGGCAGTTTTTCCTGGCTCCATTTCACCATGCGGTTGAATGTTTCCTTATCCTCACCGACGGATGTTCCGCCGATGGCATAGCCCGGAAAGTCCATTTCCACAAGCTTTTCCGCACAGTAAAGACGCAGATCTTCATAATCGCCGCCCTGGACAATGCCGAAGATGGCCTGCTCATCCGGTCTTTCATTTGCGGCTTTGCCGCGCTCCGCCCATCTCAGTGTTCTTAACATGGAATCCTTTGCGTATTCATAGGAAGCCGGATAGGGAATGCATTCATCGAATGACATCATGATATCGGCACCGATCGCATTCTGGATCTGGATGGATTTTTCAGGTGAAAGAAACAGCATGTCGCCGTTGAGAACATTCTTGAAGGTGACGCCTTCTTCGGAAATCTTTCTGGTATCAGCGAGTGAGAATACCTGGAAGCCTCCCGAGTCCGTCAGCATCGGTCCTTTGTAATTCATGAATTTATGCACGCCGCCTGCCTTGCGCATGACTTCTTCACCGGGTCTTAACCACAGGTGATAGGTATTGGCAAGCACCACGCCGGCGCCAAGATCATAGAGTTCTTCCGGAGAAAGGAACTTGACGGTTGCCTGGGTTCCCACCGGCATGAACATCGGTGTTTCCACATCGCCATGAGGTGTATGCAGGATGCCGGTACGCGCTCCTGACTGCCTGCACACATGGGTGATTTCAAAAGTTACTGGATTCATTAAAAAGCCTCGCTTTCGCTCAAACAGTATAGCAGAGATTTGTGAGAATTGAACGGGTGCGGGATCCGCCTTGAAGAATGAAGCGTGCCGAAATGAAAAAAGAGAATGTTTTTGTTTAAGAAACAGGCTTTTGAAAGGGGCTTCCGTCAGCAGGGTACGGAAGTTTCCTGTTCGGTCCCGTATACGGGAAGTGCTATAATCAAATTGTATGAAATCGCAGACAATCCGAAAAAGAAATATTCCTTCCGACATCAATGTCGCAAGAAGGGTCCAGCTCAAGCCGACCGTTGCCTTGGTGCTGCTGATGTTAACCGGCATGGTGCTGGTTGCCGCAAGACCTTATCTGATGGTGTCCGGTCTTATGATGAGCATGCTGGGGGCTTTCTGTCTGTTTGTTATGCCGGATGGCATCCTGTGCGATTTCACAAAGGATTATCTGATTCTCTACAACCGCAGCAGCGTTGACTGCATGCTGGTGTATTGGGATGAGATTGTCGACTGGAAATATGAATGGCATCCCAATTCCGATTACCTGATTATTTCCCTGGTCGACGGAAGCAGTGAAACCCTGGAAGTCTATTCCAAGAATATCTGCAGATATATGAGAGTCTATGCGGCCGAAAAGGAAATCCGCACAAAGGCAAGGAGGCTGTGATGGCAGAAAAACTGGTAAATCCCGAAGCAGTGGCATTATGCAGGGAAGCGATGCTGTGCGAAAGAGACTACGACGATCTGAGCCTGATTTTTGATATGTTCGGCGACAGCACCAGACTGAAAATCATGAGCGCTCTGTTTACCCATGAATTATGCGTCACGGACCTTGCGGCGCTTCTGGAAATGAGCACAAGCGCTGTCAGCCACCAGCTTGCCTCACTGAAGAAGACAAAGCTTGTCTCAACCCGCAAGATCGGAAAGATGGTTTATTACTCAATGGCGGATGAACATATTGAAAATATTTACCGGATGGCATATGAACATATCAAGGAGTAAAGCGTGAAACTGACAGCGATCGATTTTGAAACTGCCAATTCCAATCCTGCCAGTGTCTGCGCAGTCGGCATCTCGGTCATGGAGGATGGGGCAGTGGAAGAAAAATATTATTCCCTGATCCGTCCGGAAGAAAATGTTTCCTGGTTTTCCAGAATGAACATTTCCGTTCACGGCATCCATCCCGAAGAGGTCACGGACGCGCCGGATTTCAGGGCTGTGTATCATGAAATGGCACCGTATTTTGAAGATGCCGTCGTGATTGCACATAACGCCCGCTTTGATATGGGATGCCTGAAAGCCGCATGCCTGAACACCGGCATTGCCGTTCCGCATCTGCACTATTTTGATACTGTGGAACTCAGCCGGAAGGTCTTTCGCTCATTGCCCAGGCACCGTCTCAATGATCTCTGCGATTATCTTGGCGTGGAGCTGAATCATCATAACGCGCTGTCGGATTCCTACGGCTGTCTGATGATTGCGGTATCAGCGATGAATCTGACCGGCGTCTATGATCCTGAAGAGCTGTGCAGTGTATGCAATATCCGCATGAAAGAGTTGTGAAAATCAAGGAAAGATGCGAAAATATCGCAGTTATGAGATAATAACACAGATACCTGAAGAAAACAGGAGGATACCACATGGCTACAAACTATGAAATCCTGATGAACCTATCACAGAAGCAGATGGCGGCATTTATCCGCTCGCTTGTAAACAAGGATGTCTCCCGCTATATCGACTGGGCATCCTGGCTGAATTCGGAAGATCCCGATCCTTCCTATATCGGCGAAGAAGCTTTCGTCAGAAGGGGAGATATCGAAATTCCCTGCCGATTCCTGGAAGAAGGAGATGAAAACGGCGACCGTACAAGAACCGTATTCTTTCTTCTGGATAAAGGCGGAATCAGCCGTGAGAGCTATCCCGCGCATCTGGTCAGAAAAGCATCCGAAAGCATCTATCCCTCCGCGCCGTTAATCGCGCTGAGCGAAGAAGAGCTGCGCGAGGCTGCGGAAGAGAATGATTCCATTACGGAAGAAATTCTGGCTGAAGCGGAAGCGGAAGAACAGGCACTTGATGATCTGATCAATGAGTCCATTTCCCTGGAGGCGGATGATGAACTTCTTCTGAATCCGGAACCTGCGGAAGAAATTCCGGAACCGGAGCCTGCATATACAGGCACGCAGGATGCGGAAGAAGAATTTGCGGAAGAAGAAGCAGAGGCAGAAGA